>Ga0160468_100647_pt1 | contig 12562 bp, 8 predicted proteins | sample HID1972K_E11MG_FD_108234 | JGI IMG/M metagenome (GOLD analysis project Ga0160468, IMG submission 108234) | Enriched pill bug-associated microbial communities from UW Madison campus, WI, USA - HID1972K_E11 MG | ecosystem: Host-associated > Arthropoda: Insects > Digestive system > Unclassified ... | reverse complement strand
TCGGCACGCACCATCGGCTGCCCGGCCTTGCACTCGAACGCCGCTGCGAACGATGGCATGTTCGAGGGCGCACCGTTGGCACGGAAGTTCGCCGGTGCATGCGGATCGGTATTCAGGCGCACGCGCAGCTCACCATCGGTGAAGTTGCGGCGCCACACCGTGGCCCAGTTCATGAAGAACCGCTGGTCCTGGGTGTAGCCATCCACGTCCACGTTCTTCGCCGGGTCTTCCTTCAGCGCCATCTGCAGCGCGTCGTAGGCCACGGTCAGGCCACCCAGGTCACCGATGTTCTCGCCCAGGGTCAGTTTGCCCTTGACGTTCACGCCCGGCAGCGACTCATAGCCATCGAACTGCGCGACCAGCTGGTCGGTGCGCTCGGTGAACGCCTTGCGGTCGGCGTCGGTCCACCAGTTGTCGAAGTTGCCGTTGGCGGCGAACTGGCTGCCCGAATCGTCATAGCCGTGCATCATCTCGTGGCCGATGACCGCACCGATGCCACCATAGTTCAGCGCCGGATCGGCCTTGGCATCGAAGAACGGCGGCTGCAGGATGGCGGCCGGGAACACGATCTCGTTCTTGGTCGCGTTGTAATAGGCGTTGACGGTCTGCGGGGTCATGCCCCACTCGGTCCTGTCCACCGGCTTGCCGATCTTGTCCAGCATGTAGCGGTAGTTGTACGCGCGCGCCGCCTGCATGTTGCCCAGGTAGCTGTCGCCGTTGGTCTGCAGGCCCGACCAGTCACGCCACTTGTCCGGGTAACCGATCTTCGGCGTGAAGCTGGCCCACTTTTCCAGCGCCTTCTTCCGCGTGTCCTCGCCCATCCACTCCAGCTTCTCCAGGCGCGCCTTCAGCGCCTCGGAGAGGTTCTCGACCAGGTGCTGCATCTGCTCCTTGGATTCGGCCGGGAACACCGCATCCACGTACAGCTGGCCCAGTGCCTCGCCCATGCCACCGTTCACGGCGTCCAGCACACGCTTCCAGCGCGGCTGCATTTCCTGCTGGCCACGCAGGGTCTTGCCATAGAAGTCGAAGTTGGCCTTCTCGATGTTGCTGGCCAGGTACGGCGCGGCCTCATCGATGGCATGGAAGCGCAGGTAGGCCTGCCAGGTGCTGGCCGGCACGTCGGCGAGCATCCTGTCCAATTCCTGGAAGAACTGCGGCTGGGCCAGCGAGAATTTCTGCGCGGCCGGTACCTTCAGCGTGTCGAACAGCGCGGTCCAGCTGAAATTCGGGGTCAGCCTGTCCGCGTCGGCAGCGCTGAGCGGGTTGTAACGCTTGGCCGGATCGCGCATTTCAATGCGTGACATCGACGCCTTGGCCAGGCGCGTCTCGAAGTCCATCACCGCGCTGGCCTGCGCCTTCGCCTGGGTGGCATCGACGCCGGAAAGCGTCAGCACTTCGGTGATGTAGGCGACGTAGGCGTCGCGGATCTTCGCCTGCGATGCATCGAAGTAGTACCCCTTCTCCGGCAGGCCCAGCCCGCCCTGGCCGACATAGGCGATGACGTTGCCCGAATCCTTGTAATCGGCATTGGCGAACAGCGAGAACAACACGCCCTTGCCTTCGGCCTGGCTGTCACGCAGGTACTGGGTGATGGCGGCGGTATCGTGCAGCCCGGCGATCCTGTCCAGCTGTGGCTGCAGCGGGGCGAGGCCGGCTGCATCGATCTTCGCTTCGTCGTTGCCCGTCTTCCAGATGTCGCCGATCTTCGCATCCACCGAACCGGCCTTGGCTTCACGGTCGGACGCCTGCTGGACCAGCACGTGCTGCACTTCCAGCGAACGCTCGCGCAGGATCTCGAAGCTGCCCCAGGTGGTCTGGTCGCCCGGAACCGGATTGGCACCCAGCCATTTCTGGTTGACGAAGGCATTGAGGTCGGTACAGGCCGGGACGCTGGTGTCCAGGTCGGCGGTGTCGAGGGCGATCAGCGGGGTCTTGATCTGCGACTGATCGAACGCCGGCTTTGCAGCATCCGCGGTGGCTTCTGGCGCGGTTTCAGTCTTGCCACAGGCAGCCAGCGACGCAGCGATGGCAACGGTCAGGCCCAGCGGGGCCAGGGTGCGGAACTTCATGGGACTCTCCGGCAGGTAATCCCCGAGGGTAGCCCGGGGATTGCTGGCGGCGGACGGGCCAAAGGTCACAGGCCGCACGCCGGCACCGGCGCGCGGCTTTACTTCGCCTTGCCCTGGTTGGCCACGGCTTCGGCAGCCTTGCGCGCGGCTTCCGGGTCGCCCAGGTAACGGTAGGACTGCACCGCCAGGGTGTCGTCCAGTTCGAACAGCAGCGGGATGCCGGTCGGGATGTTGAGCTCGAGGATTTCCTCGCGCGACACGTTGTTGAGGTACTTGTACAGCGCGCGCAGCGAGTTGCCATGCGCGGTGACCAGCACGGTCTTTCCGTCCTTCAGCTGCGGCGCGATGGCATCGAACCAGTAAGGCAGCACGCGCTCCAGCGTGGTGGCCAGCGATTCGGTGCCCGGCAGCGCGTTGCGGTCCAGGGTGGAATAGCGGCGGTCGTGGATCGGATGCCCGGGATCCTCGACATCCATCGCCGGCGGCGGGATGTCGTAGGAACGGCGCCAGATCTTGACCTGGTCCTCGCCGTGCTTCGCGGCCGTCTCCGCCTTGTCCAGGCCCTGCAGGCCACCGTAGTGACGCTCGTTGAGGCGCCAGCTCTTGCTGACCGGCAGCCAGTCCTGGTCCAGTTCGGCCAACGCACCCTGCAGGGTGTGGATGGCGCGCTTCAGCACCGAGGTGTGGGCAACATCGAACTGCAGGCCTTCCTCGCGCATCAGGCGGCCAGCAGCGGCCGCTTCCTGGCGTCCCTTGTCGGTGAGTTCGACATCGACCCAGCCGGTGAAGCGGTTGTCCAGGTTCCACTGGCTCTGGCCGTGGCGCAACAGTACGAGTTTACGGGTCACTGCAGGGTCTCCAGCAAGGGAAAGGCAGGCCGCTAGTGTAGCGCCGCAGGCAGGGTCAGCGGTGCACGTGACCATGGTGGCCATGCCCGTCGGCGTGGCCGCGTGCCTCAGCCACCGGTCCCGCCGCGCAGGCGTCGCCACAATGGTCCGCTTCCACCTGCAGGGTCACGTGATCAATGCCATGGCGCTCATGCAGCTCGCCGGCCAGCTCGCGGCGCACGGCCTCGGCGTCGCTGCCGTCGGCCAGCACCACGTGCGCGCTCAATGCCGGGGTGCTGGATGCCAGCGCCCATACGTGCAGGTCGTGCACGTCCACCACCGCCGCATGCGCGCACAGGCTGGTGCGTACATCATCCAGCACGATGCCCTTGGGCACGCCTTCCAGCAGTACGTTGACTGCTTCGCGCAGCAGCACCCACGTGCGTGGCAGCACCCACAGGCCGATCAGCACGGCCAGGATCGGATCGATCGGCTTCCAGCCGGTCCAGCGGATCAGCAGCGCGCCGATGATCACCGCCACCGAGCCCAGCATGTCCGCCCACACTTCCAGGTAGGCGCCCTTGACGTTGAGGCTCTCGCCACTGCCGGCCTTCAGCAGCCGCATGGCGACCAGGTTCACGCCCAGGCCGATCGCCGCGATGACCAGCATGCCGGTGGAAGCGATGTCCTGCGGCTGGCGGAATCGTTCGACGGCTTCCCAGAGAATGTAGGCGGCCACCACGAACAGCATGCCACCGTTGAACAGCGCGCCCAGCGCTTCCAGGCGTGCATAGCCATAGGTGCGGCGCGCGTCGGGCGGGCGCCGGCTGAGGCGCACGGCGACCAGTGCGATCATCAGCGCGAGCGTATCGGTGGCCATGTGCGCGGCGTCTGACAGCAGCGCCAGGCTGTTGGTGACGAACGCGCCGATGATTTCCACCAGCAGGAAGGTGGCGGTCAGGGCGAGCGCCCACCACAGAGGTTTTTCGTGGCGGATCTCGCTGGGCAGGTGGTCGTGGTCGTGGCCCATCGTGGGGTCTCCTGTACGTTGCGTGCAGGCTACGCCGGGGCGCCGGGGGATACCATCACAGGCGTTATAACATCGCGGGTCCGCGTTGATGCCAGGGCCGCGTAGAGCGGGGCTCTGCCCCGCTTCGCCCTGATTCGAGCAGCCGGGCAGAGCCCGGCTCTACGTGGGATGTCAGAACCCTACGCGCATGCTGGCCCAGTATGCGCGGCCAGGCTCGTTGTAGGTCGCCGCACCGGCAGCGCTGCTGACGCTTTCGCGGAACAGGCGCTTGTCGCCGATGTTGTTGACGCCCAGGCCGATGCTGACCTTTTCGGTGACCGCGTAACGCGCGCTCAGGCCCCACACGTTGTAGGCGCCACGATCCTGCAGCACCAGTGCGCCATCGCAGTCTACGGTAGCGCTCGGCGTGCACTTCGGATCATTGTTCATGTCGGCGGTGGCCGGCTCCTGCCTGCCATAGAACGTACCGGTCAGCAGCAGCGAAAGCTGTTCGGTGGCCTGCCAGTCCAGCAGGGTGTTGATGGTGTACTTCGGAATCACCGACAGCGGCTGGCCCGTGGTCTTGTTCTCGTTTTCCACCATGTAGGTGAAGTTGGTGCTCCACTTCAGCACTTCGCCGCGATCGCCCAGCAGCGGCGCCACCAGGTTGCCTTCCAGCCCCTGCACCACCGCCTTGGGCGCGTTCTCCCAGCGGAAGACCCGGCCGGTCCCGAGAGTGGTCGTGCCCACCGGCACGTAACCCGCTTCGATCTTGTCCTTGTAATCGTTGTGGAAGTACGTCAGCGACGCCTGCCAGCCGCTCTGCGGCGCCCATTCAACGCCCAGTTCCTTGTTGATGCTGGTTTCCGCATCCAGGCCGGCATTGCCCTGGATGTAGCAGCCGGCGCCAAGGCTCTGGTAGTTGTCGGGGCAGCCGTTGCCACGCGTGTAATACAGGTAGTCCGGGTTGGACTGGTACAGGTTCGGCGCCTTGAACGCACGCGCGACGCCTCCCTTGACCATCCAGTCGTCGTTGATGCGGAACTGCGCGTTGAGGCTGGGGCTGGCATTGTTGCCGAACTGGCTGTGGTGGTCGAAACGCAGGCCCGGGGTGACGATCCAGCGTTGGCCCAGGTAGATGTTGTCCTCCACGAACACCGCCGTGGTCTGCGCATCGGCCTTGCCGCGCGCGCGATCAGGCGACAGCCCAGGAACGTCGCCCCCGTTGCTGCCGGCCTGGCTCATCGAATACGGATCGGTCAGCTCGCTGTCCAGGTATTCGAAACCGATGGTCCAGATGTTCTCGGCGCCACCGATGAGCGTGGGGAAACTGACTTCACCATCCAGCTGGTGGTTGCGCAGCCGCGAGGTGGACCACGCATCGGCGCTGCCGATGGTGCCTTCGGGGCCACCGGCCAGGCCTTCGTTCAGGCGTGTGTTGTTGGTGCCTTCCACCGACGCGGTGACCCGCGAAGTGACATCACCCCAACGGCCGCGATGGGTGATGGCGCCGGTGCTGCGGTACATGCGGTTGGTTTCCGCACCGTCCTCTGCCAGCTCCGTGGTCAGGTCCGTGCCGGTGCTGCTGACTGCGCGGTCGCCGGCGTAGATGTTGCCCTGGCGGCTGGTTCCACCTTCCAGCTCCAGCACCTGGTCGGCAGTGATGTCCCAGCGCAGCAGCGCGTTGACGTCCTTGTTCTTTACCCCCTCGCGGCCGGCCGGCGGCGTCACGCCGCTGGCGAAATCGCGGTTGAGGTCCAGCGAATCGGCATCGGTACGGTTGACGTTGCCGTACAGACGGAACGACAACGAGTCGGTCATCGGGCCGCTCAGCTGGAAGCCGGCGCGCTCACTGCCCCCTTCTTCGCCGTGCTCCGGCACCAGGCCGTACAGGTCGAGCGCACCGGTAAGATCGCCGGTGGGCCGCTTGGTGATGATGTTGACCACGCCACCGGACGCACCGGAACCATAGCGCGCAGCTGCCGGACCACGCAGCACCTCGATGCGCTCGATCATTTCCGCCGGCACCCAGTTGGTATCGCCACGCGTGTTGCGTTCGCCGCTGCGGCCCATGCGCACGGCATCGCGGGAACCGACGCGCTTGCCATCGACAAGGATCAGCGTGTTCTCCGGGCCCATGCCACGCAGGTCGATCTGGCGATTGTTGCCGTACTGGCCCGAGGCGCTGTTGCCGGTCAGATTGACGCCCGGCATGGTGCGCAGCAGTTCGGAAATGTCATTGGCGGGTGGGCGCCTGGCGATGTCTTCGGCGGTGATGGTGGACGTGCCCAGCGCCTGGCGCGCGATCTGCTGCGCGGTCACATGGACGGTATCGATATCGGTGGCGTCGGCGGCCACGTCGGCGTGGGCGCTGGAGGCGGCAGCGGCCAGCAGGAAGGCCATCGCAAGCGCCAGCGGACGACGGGACGGGCGGGAAGCGGTCATGCCGACGCTGCTGCCGGCGAGGAAGGAGGAGTGCATGTCTGGACCTTTATGGGTGCAATCAGCCACGCCTCTGGCAAAGGGCTTGAGGCGACGTTCGGGGGAGGTCGGCAGGCATTGCCGCGTATCCGCAGCGCGCCACCGTGGATGTTATTTTTCCATAAACACGAGTGATTCTCAATTGCGTAAACGCATTGCCAAGTGCGCGTACCTGTGCGCAAGGAACCACCCAACCTCCAGGCAGGGTGCCGCATACCGGTTAGGATTCAGGGTCCGCCGTGCTTGTGCGCCCCTTTCCTGCCGCTGGTCGATCACCATGAAATCCGCCTCCTTCCCTCTGCGTCTGTCCAGCCTGCTGCTGCCGCTGTTGATGCTGGCCATCACCGCTGCGCCGGCACGCGAAGTACCCGCACCGGCCGCCCATGTGGACGCCGACGGCCCTTACCTGTTCCGCGACGGTGACGCCCTGCAGGCACGCTGGATATGCAATGACGAAGTCCGCAGCCGGCGTATTCCGGCCATTGCAGGAGCAGCGGATGTCGCGCCGGAATGCGGCCATCCGCATCCGGTGCATGTCGTGCCGCCCGCTGTGCCGGCCATCGCAGTGCTGCCGTCGGCACCGCGCATCGCGGTGCTGTCCGACATCCACGGCCAGTACGACCTGCTGGTGCGCCTGCTGCGCGCGAACGGATTGATCGACACACAGGACCAGTGGTCATACGGCACCGGCATGCTGGTGGTGGCCGGCGATGTGTTCGACCGTGGCCCGCGCGTGACCGAAGCGTTCTGGCTGCTGTACGGCCTGCAGCAACAGGCCGCTGCCGCCGGTGGTGCCGTGCATTTCGTGCTCGGCAACCACGAAACCATGGTCCTCTACGACGACCTGCGCTACGTCAATCCGAAGTACCTGCGCAGCGCGCAGCTGCTGGGACGCAGCTATCCGCAGCTGTACGGCGCCGATTCGGTGATCGGCCAGTGGCTGCGTACCCGGCCGGTGCTGCTGCGCATCGGCGATACCCTGTTCCTGCACGGCGGCATCTCGCCGGAGGCGTTGCAGCTCGCCCTGCACCCCGAAGGCACCAATGCCGCCTACCAGGCGTCGCTGGGCACGCCACGCGAGCAGGTCAAGGCCGATGCGGGTACCGCACCGCTGTATGACGGCAAGACCAGTCCGATCTGGTACCGCGGTTATTTCGATGGTCGCCTGGATACCGATGGCGTGCAGGCCGTGCTGGACGCGCTGGGCCTGCGGCGCATCGTGGTCGGCCATACCTCGATGCCGCACGTCAGCCGCTTCCATGGCGAACGCATCATCGCCGTGGACAGCAGCATCAAGAACGGCGAAAACGGCGAGATGCTGTTCATCGAAGGCGATACCCTCAGCCGCGGCCTGCTGGATGGCACACGCACCACACTGGCGGACGGAAAGATCGGCCTGGACGACTGAAGACGTCGCCGCAGCCTTGCGGTCAGGCGATTTCCAGATTCCTGCATGGTGGGACGTCAGATCCCCCTTCCACAATCCCGGCATCGCCACGCCGGAGAAAACCATGTCCATCAGCCATGGCATCAACAGGGGAGCGTGCGCCGACGCACCGGCGCCGCCAACCGCATGCAGCTTCGACGCCGAGGACTGGTACCGGCTGGCGCGCTGCTGGTTCCCGGTGATGGAAGCAGAACGGGTCACGGGCAAGCCGATGCCCACCATGCTGCTGGACCAGCCGCTGGTGCTGTACCGGGTCGACGGAGCCATCGTGGTAGCGCGCGACGCCTGCCCTCATCGCGGCGTCCCATTGAGCATGGGACACGCAGAGGCCGAGGGTATCCGCTGCGCGTACCACGGCCTGCGTTTCGGCGCGGGTGGCCGCTGCACGGAAATCCCCAGCCAGCCCGATCATCCCATTCCGGACCGCCTGCACCTGCAGGTATACCCAGCCATCGAACGCTATGGGCTGGTCTGGACCTGCCTGTGGCCCGAAGCGGAGCGTGCGCCGGACATTCCACCGATGCCGCACTTCGGCGACACTGGCTTCCAGCATGCCCTGTGCCCCTGCTACCCGATTGACTGCTTTGCCGGGCGGCAGATGGAGGGCTTCCTGGACGTGGCCCACTTTGCCTGGGTCCACACCACCACCTTCGCCCGTGCGGATGAACGCGAAGTGCCTGCCTACACCGTATGCGCGACCAGAAACGGCTTCACCGCCAATTACCTCAGCACAATCGCCAACTATCCATTGGAATCGGCAAGGCGGGCGCCGCCGGGATTCATCTGGCGACGTCAGTTCGACGTTCACCTGCCCTTCGCCGCAAGCCTGGTCCTGCATTTTCCGGAAGGAGGTCGTGCAGTGATCCTGAACATCGCCACGCCGGTTTCGGCACGGCGTACGCACCTGTTCGTCCCGGTTTCCCGCAACTTCGACACCGATCATCCAGTGGAAGAAATGCTGGCGTTCAACCTGCGTGTATTCGACGAGGACAGGCCGCTGGCGGAGGCGCAACGCCCTCGCAACCTGCCACTGGACGTACGCCAGGAAGCGCACATAACCGCCGACCGCAGCTCGCTGGCATACCGCCGCGCCTTGGCGAAACAAGGCTATGGCAGGTTTTTCGATGACTGACCTGCCATGCGTCCGGGCGCCGTGGGGGAGCCGGACGTGTGGCTCGGAACCACGTCCGCACGGCGACCATGACCTTGCGCGGGGACGACATGACGGCCCTGCTGCACCGCGATCGAGCTCCACACCGCCGCACCCGTCACGATCCCTGAAGGCTTCATGCCGCCGCCGTTGTAGGCTGTGGCAACCGATACATGCAGAGAACCCGGATGGATTTTGGCAGCGACAACCAGTCAGGCGTCTCCCCTCGCATACTGCAGGCGATACTGGACGCCTGCTCCGCCACGGCGGGCTCATATGGCAGCGATCCATGGACGCGCGAGGCCGAAGATGCCGTAGCACGCGTCTTCGGCTGCGAGCCCCAGGTTTTCTTCGTTGCCACCGGAACGGCAGCGAACTGCCTGGCGCTCTCCGCGCTGGTGCCATCGTGGGGAGCGATCTTCTGCCACCGGCAGGCTCACATCGCGACCGACGAATCCACGGCACCGGAATTCTTCACCGGCGGCGCGCGCCTTGTCACGGTGGCCACGGACAGTGGAAAGATCACACCGGATGCACTGCGCGCGGCGCTGGAGCGGCTGCCTGACGTGCCACCACACAGCGTCCGCCCCGCCGCGTTGAGCCTCACCCAGGCCACCGAGAATGGCCTGGTCTACACGCCGGAAGAACTGCGCGAACTGGCAACCATCGCGCACGCGCATGGAATGCACGTGCACATGGACGGGGCCCGCTTCGCCAATGCCGTGGCCGCGCTGGGTTGCACGCCGGCCGAACTCAGCAGCGCAGCCGGAGTCGATGTGCTGTCACTGGGAGCGTCCAAGAACGGTGCCCTGGCGGTCGAAGCCGTCGTGTTCTTCAACACGGGGCTTGCCACTGACTTCGCCATGCGCCGCAAGCGCGCCGGTCAGCTGGTATCCAAGGGCCGGTTGTTCGGTGCGCAGTTCAACGCCTGGCTGGATGACGACCATTGGCTGCAGCTGGCCCGCCAGGCCAACGACGGCGCCCGGATGCTGGCCGCTGCGTTGCGCAGCCATGCCGAGGTAAGCTTGGCATGGCCGGTACAGGTCAACGAAGTGTTCGTGGTGATGCCCCGCGCACTGCTGGACCGCCTGCATGAAGCGGGGGTGCAATGCTATGACTGGTATCCGGACAGCCTGCCGGCAGGCATGCCACTGGCCGCAGGTGAGGTGCCGGTCCGGTTCGTCACCGCGTGGTCAACGACACGCGAGGATGTCGCTGCCTTCCAGGCACTGCTGCACGCCTGATCCGCACGATGGGAAAAGGCGGCCTTGCGGCCGCCCTTCGTACGTCGAACTGTATTCCAGCGCCCGTCCGTGGACGGGCGGAACTCAGCGGTATTCACGTTCGCAGCGGCGTTCGACCACGCGGTCGCCGTTTTTCTCCTGCTGCCGGCCCTGGATGTTGCGGCCCGCTGCACCGCCGGCCACGGCACCGGCCACGGTAGCGAGCTTCTTGCCGTTGCCGCCGCCGACCTGGTTGCCCAGAAGGCCGCCAACCACCGCACCGGTGGCGGTACCGGCGATGCGGTTGGAATCCTTGCTGTTGCGCTGCACTTCGACATTGCGGCAGACCACTCGGCTGCCATCATCAAAGCGGCGGCCTTCATCGCGTGGGCCGTAGGACTGCGCCGAAGCACCTGCCGATGCAGCCATCAGGGCACCAAGGCACAGCAGGTGGGTGGTGATTTTCATGGTGGTCTCCTCTGTGCTCCGATCATGTGGAGCCAGTGTTCCCTTACCGGCGGCAATCAAGAGTGAAATTGCGTGCAGGCCACGTCAACGCGCCGGCAGCCATTCAGCCGCCGGCGCATATTCGGCACCCGTCATTCCGCGCTGGCTCGGCCCTGTGGCGCATCCAGGCGCGGCGTGCCATCGGCATTCCAGTGCACCTGCTGGATGCGTGGCGAGCGCTTGCCGGTACAGCCCATGTCCGGACCGGGATTGGCGTGGTACACGATCCAGTCGCTGCCATCGGCCATCGCGAAGAAGCCGTTGTGGCCCGGCGCATGGACATTGCCCTGCGGGTTCCTGGCGAGGATTGGCCGGGGTGCCTTCTTCCATGCCGACGCATCCAGCGGATCACTGCCGGGTGACGCGTGCAGCAGCCCGATCGCATAGTCGTCCGACCAGCAGGCGCTGCCCGAGTAGGCGAGGAACAGGTCGCCCTTCGGACCGGCCAGGAACTCCGGACCTTCCAGGATCTGCCGTCCCCCCTGGCGCTCCCACGCCTGGTCGGGCCGGGCGATGATGGTTTCCTTTCCGCTCAGCGTCCAGGGATTGTCCATCGCCACGATAGCCAGAACGCTGTCCGGCCCCACGTACGGCGAATACACGAAGTATCGCTTGTCGCCGACGGTGAACGTGCTGCCATCGATTCCGGGATGTTGCGTGGCCAGCCGGCCGCGGTCGCGCCATTCGCCCCGGGTCGGGTCAGGATTGGCGTTCTCCAGCACGAAGACACCGCGATGCCGGTCTTCGTCATCATTGCCGCCGGCATGCGCGCTGTCGGCAGCCGTGTAGTAGATGTACCACTTCCCATCGATCCGATGCAGCTCCGGTGCCCATATCGACCGCGCGTTCGGTCCGGATGCCGGCGGCCGCCACACGGTGACTTCGGGAGCATCGGCGAGCTTTCCAAGATCGCGCGTGGTGCGGATCGCAAGGCGGTCACCATGCGTGCCCATGTAATGGAATACATCGCCATCGCGGACGATCCAGGGGTCCGGGCCGGACAGCAACAACGGGTTGTCGAATGCAGGCGTTCCGGCGGCACCCGCCGTCATCGCCTGCAGCAGCATTGCACCCAGCAACAGGCGTACCGAGCCTTTGCGCATGATCCCTCCTCCTTGCATGTTGAATTCGTCGGCCGCATTTGCAGGCCGCGCCCGACATAATCATATAATCCGACAATACACAAGGAAGCCCGGATACCGCCATGAACCAGACGCACACCGACAGCATCATCGGCATCAACTGGGGCAGTTCCAACTTCCGCGCCTACCTCATCGGCGCGGATGGCCAGACGCAGGACGTGCTGGAACTGCCCGCCGGGGTGACCCAGCTGCAGCGCGACGGCATGACCGGCATCGGCAACCAGGTACGCCAGCGCTGGCCGCATGCCTCACACGCGTACGCGGCCGGAATGATCGGCTCAAATGTCGGCTGGACCGACGCGGGCTATCTGGACTGTCCCGCCGACCTCGACGCTGTCGCCGGTGCGCTGGTTGCCACCCGGATCGGCGACCTCGCCGTGGATATCGTGCCGGGCCTGGCCTGCGTGCGCGACGCCGACGGTGCACCGGACATCATGCGTGGCGAGGAGACCGAACTGTTCGGGCTGCTTTGCGCCGGGCAGCTTGATGACGCGTCCGTGGTCGCGCTGCCGGGCACGCATACCAAATGGGTCCAGCTGCAGGACGGCCGCGTACATGCCTTCATGACCTCCATGTCCGGTGAGCTGTTTGATCGCCTGTCCAGCGGCGGACTGCTGGCATCGGTGGTGGACGGCCCTGGCGAGGCCGGTCCCGCCTTCATCGAAGGGGTGCATGCCGCAGCGACCCGTTCGCTCGGCCTGGGG
>Ga0160468_100642_pt1 | contig 12652 bp, 12 predicted proteins | sample HID1972K_E11MG_FD_108234 | JGI IMG/M metagenome (GOLD analysis project Ga0160468, IMG submission 108234) | Enriched pill bug-associated microbial communities from UW Madison campus, WI, USA - HID1972K_E11 MG | ecosystem: Host-associated > Arthropoda: Insects > Digestive system > Unclassified ... | reverse complement strand
GTGGCAGATGCCCGTGGCCATGATCTCCACCAGCACTTCACCCGCCTTCGGACCTTCCAGGTCCAGCTCGACGATCTCCAGCGGCTCCCTGGCGGCAAAAGCAACTGCGGCTCGCGTCTTCATAATATTGCACTCCAGAAAGTAAGCTTGATCAGGCCTGGTCGATCGCTTCACGATCGGCATCGCGCATCGGCAGCGCCCACAGCAGCATGGCGCCCACGATGGAGCCAAAGCACATGATCAGCGAAACGGCCAGCAACTGGTTGTTGCCCATCGCTGTGAACAGATAGCCTGCGATGATCGGAGAGCCAGCCGCGCCGGCGCGCCCGATGCCCAGCACGAAGCCGGTGCCGGTTGCGCGGGCATAGGCCGGGAAACCGCGGGCGAAGGCCGCGTAGTAGCCAACGATCGCCGCGTTCAGGAAGAACATCGACATGAAGCCGGCCAGGCGCCACGCGGCCAGCGTGTCATGGCCCATGCCGAACCAGGCGACAGCGCCCACGCCCAGCAGCAGCACCACGATGGTCGGGCCCTTGATGTCCCACTTCTTCATCAGGAAGCCGAACAGCGCGCCACCCAGGGCGCCCCCGATATTGGCATAGGTCAGCGTGCTGGCGGCCTCTGCCTGGGTGAAGCCGTCATCCGACACGATCTGCACGGCGAACTTCAGGATGTAGTAGAAGGTCAGCGTGTGGAACATATAGCCGAAGGCGAGCAGCCAGGTGACCTTGCGCAGGCCCGGCTTCGACAGGATGTCGGTGACCTTGGGCTTGGGGCCTTCCGTCGCGATTTCGGGCAGGGCATCGATGGCCTTCTGTTGCAGGGCCCGCAGTGAACGGTTGATCTTCTCCAGCGCATTGGGGCCGCGGCGCGCGGCGTGGAATGCCGGCGTTTCGGGCACGAGCAGTATCACCAGCGGGATCATCACGGCGGTGGTGATCGCGCCGAACAGGAAGACGGCGCGCCAGTCATAGTCCACCAGCAGCCAGCTCTGCGCGGCGAAGCCGCCGATCACGCCGCCCAGCGGATAGCCGATCACGTACAGCGCCATGGCCAGGCTGCGCGAGGAGCGGCTGGTGGTTTCGGCCACCACCGCATTGGTCGCCGCCAGCATGCCGCCGATGCCGAGTCCCGTGATGAAGCGCCAGACGGTCAGTTCCGTCACGCCCGCGGCCGCATGCGCCATCCACATGCCCACGGCCATGATCAAGAGGCAGATCAGCATGGCGGGCTTGCGGCCGGCCTTGTCGGCCACGCCGCCCAGAATCACGGAGCCGAAGCCCATGCCGATCAGTTCCGCGGACAGCACGATGCCCAGTTCGGAGCGGGGAATGCCCCATTCGGCCGAGATGCCGGGCGCGGCAAACGCGCTGGAGAGCACGTCGAACCCGTCAAGTGCGTTGAGCAACACCATCAGGACGATGACGGTCCATTGCCGCACGCCCATCGGATTGTCGTCGATCACCGCGATAGGGTTGTTCCCCCCAGCACTGCCTGCCATCGTCCTGTCCCTTTGTTCCCTTTGCGCCCTCAATCGTGGATTCGGGTCAGCATTTCCACCAGTTTATCGACTTCCTCGGGCGAGAAGCGCGCCTTGAGCCATTTCTCGTGCTCGGCAATGGCGACCTTGGCTGCCGCCAGCGCCTGGATTCCCGCCAGTGTGAGGAAAAGCGCCTGTTTGCGCCCGTCGGTCTCGCTACGCTCGCGGCGCAGATATTCACGCTCCTGCAGACGGTTGACGATGTTCATCGTCGTCGCCCGGTCCATGCGCAGGTGCTGCCCCAGTTCGATCTGGGAAAGGCCGGCCCGTCCATTCACCATCCAGAGAACCGAAACCTGCTTCTGCGTCAGTTCCAGATGGCTGAATGTTTCGACGAAATGGCGATAGACCGCGCCGTGGGCAAGCCGAATATGGAAGCCCACGATATCGTTGAGCCCGCCGCTGTCATTATCATTGCTTTCGATCAACGACGCCGCGTCCACTCGCCCTCATCCCGTACCTTACCGTCTTGCGCAATCGTTAGTGGAGCATACAATTGCGCGCAAGGAGAGGATTACAGTCATGGCCCAATTCCCGGAAACTCCGAGTTTCACCGGATTCAACACGCCGTCGCGAATCGAGGCGGACATTGTCAACCTGCAACATCAGGGCGAAATCCCGAGGGAAATAGACGGGGCCTTCTACCGCGTGCAGCCCGATCCCCAGTTTCCGCCCATGCTGGGTGACGATATCGCCTTCAACGGTGACGGGATGATCACCCGCTTCCATATCCATGACGGGCAGTGCGACCTGCGCCAGCGCTGGGCCCATACCGACAAGTGGAAGATGGAAAAAGAAGCGGGGCGCGGCCTGTTCGGCGCCTATCGCAATCCGTTGACTGACGATCCCTCGGTCAAGGGCGCGATCCGTTCCACCGCCAACACCAATGCCTGGATCTATGCCGGCAAGCTGTGGGCGATGAAGGAAGACAGCCCCGCCCTGCTGATGGACCCGGTGACGATGGAGACCGAAGGGTTCGAGAAGTTCGGCGGCAAGATGACGGGCGAAACCTTCACCGCCCATCCCAAGATCGATCCGAAGACCGGCAACATGGTGGCCATCGGCTATGCCGCCAGCGGATTGTGCACGGATGACGTGGCCTATTACGAAGTAAACCCGCAGGGCGAACTGGTCCGCGAGAAGTGGTTCAAGGTTCCCTATTACTGTATGATGCACGATTTCGGGATCACCGAGGATTACCTGGTGCTGCACATCGTGCCCTCGATCGGGTCGTGGGAACGGCTGGAACAGGGCAAGCCGCATTTCGGCTTCGATACCACCATGCCGGTCTATCTGGGGGTGATTCCCCGGCGCGATGACCTGAAGCAGGAAGATATCCGCTGGTTCAAGCGCGACAATTGCTTCGCCAGCCACGTGCTGAACGCCTGGCAGGACGGCACGAAGATCCACTTCGTGGTGCCCGAGGCGAAGAACAATATGTTCCCCTTCTTCCCCGATGTGCACGGCGCGCCGTTCAACGGGATGGAAGCAATGAGCAAGCTGACCGACTGGGTGGTGGACATGTCCTCCAACGGGGAGGACTTCGACGCGATCGTGCCGCTGACCGAAACCGCATCCGAATTTCCGCGCATCGACGATCGCTTCACCGGGGTGAAGAACCGGTATGGCTGGAGCCTGGAAATGGACATGCGCCGCCCGGTCGAACTGAAGGGCGGCAGCGCGGGCGGGATGCTGATGAACTGCCTGTTCCTGAAGGATCTGGAAACCGGCGCGGAGCAACACTGGTGGTGCGGCCCGGTCAGCAGCCTGCAGGAACCCTGCTTCATCCCGCGTTCCGCCGATGCGCCGGAAGGCGATGGCTGGATCGTGATGGTATGCAACCGCCTGGAAGATCACCGCAGCGACTTGCTGATCTTCGATGCGCTGGAGATCGAGAAGGGCCCGGTCGCCACGATCAACGTGCCGATCCGCCTGCGGTTCGGCCTGCACGGCAATTTCGTGCGGGCGGAGGAAATCGGGCTGGCCGCTTGAACGGACGGGGCCCGAACAGGGCCGCGATCGACCGGATATGAATAGCGGCGGTCGCGGCCAACTCAAAATCCCACCTCATCCAGCAACACCCGCTCGTCCTGAGCCTGTCGAAGAGCACGCGCATGCTCTCGAACTTGGGGCAAATGTCGCGCGCTTCCACAGGCTCAGGACGGGCGGGCTTTGGGGGGGACTAGGCGGAATGGGCTGCGTGGGCGGAGTACAAACGGAAGAAGGGGCAGCGCGCTCTCGCGCCTGCCCCTCCATCGCATACCGAAAAAGACTGCCTCAGGCGGCCACGGCTGCCCTGGCATCGTCCAGGATCATGTCGGCGCCCTTTTCGGCGACCATGATCGTGGGGGCGTTGGTGTTGCCAGAAGTGATCTTGGGGAACACCGAAGCGTCGATCACGCGCAGGCCTTCGACACCGCGCACGCGCAGTTGCGGATCGAGCGGGAAGCGCTCGTCCGGGCCCATCGCGACGGTGCCCACCGGGTGATAGACGGTGGCGGCGGCAACCTGGGCATAGCCGAAGATCTGCTCGTCCGTTTCGCCGAAGTGATCGCCCTTTTCGGCCAGATAGGGTTCGAGCGCGGGCTGCTGCCAGATCTTGCGGATCACCTTGAGCTGGGTGACGGCCATTTCCTGGTCGATGGGGTCGGAGAAATAGTTCGGCACGATCTTGGGCGCGACCATCCCGTCCGGGCTGCGCGCGTGGATCGAACCGCGCGATTCGGGCCGTAGCTGGCAGGGATTGGAAGCAAGGCCGGGCAGCTTTTCGAGCTGCAGGCCCTGGGTGGTGGCCAGCACTTCGAGGTCCATCGATGCAGCCATCACGTGGATCTGCATGTCCGGCGTTTCCAGTTCCGGCCGGGTGCGCACGAAGGCGCAGCCATGGGCCACCGCCATCGACAGCAGGCCCTTGCGGCTGGTGCCGTATTTGATGATTTCCTTCACCAGGTTGAAGCCGGTGGAACGGTGGTTGATCGAATGCCAGTCTTCCTTGAGGCGGGCCTGGCAGCCGATCATCACGTGGTCCTGCATATTCTCGCCGACCAGCCTGGATTCGTGCACCACCGGGATGCCCAGTTCCTGCAGCAGCGCGCCCTGGCCGATGCCGGAGACTTCCAGCAGCTTGGGGCTTTCCACCGATCCGGCGGACAGGATCACTTCGCGGCGGGCCATGACCCGGCGTGTTTCGTTGCCCTGGCGGAATTCCACGCCGACGGCGCGCTTGCCTTCGAACAGGATGCGCGTGGTCATCGCGCGGGTTTCCACGCGCAGGTTCGGGCGGCCCATCGCGGGGTGCAGGAACGCCACCGCGGCAGAGCAGCGCATGCCGTTGCGCTGGGTCACCTGGAAGAAGCTTGCCCCTTCCTGGTCGCCGTCATTCAGGTCGCGCTTGTCGCGCACGCCTGCCTGCACGCAGGCTTCGATCAAGGCGTTGGAAACCGGATGCTCCTCGGGGAAGTCCGAGACGTCCAGCGTTCCTTCCACCCCGTGGAATTCGCAATCGCCGCGCGCCTGGCGCTCGCTCTTGCGGAAATAGGGAAGGCATTCGTCCCAGCTCCAGCCGCGCGCGCCCATCTGGGCCCAGCCATCATAGTCGGCGGACTGGCCGCGCACATAGAGCAACCCGTTGATCGAGGAGGATCCGCCCAGCACCTTGCCCTTGGGCCATTTGTGCGGACGCCCGCCGGTGCCTTCGTCCACCTCGGTTTCGTAGAGCCAGTTGACCTTGGGATCGTTCAGGGTCTTGCCGAAGCCGATGGGAATGTGGATCATCATGTTGGAGATAAACTGGCTGGGTTCCCGCAGCGGCCGATCGTCGCCGCCCGCTTCGAGCAGGACGACCTTGAACTCGCCGCTTTCGGACAGCCGGTTGGCCAGCACGCAACCCGCGCTGCCTGCCCCGATGATGACATAGTCCGCAAAAAGGTCTGCAGCCATGGGTGAATACTCCTCTCGTTCCATTTGCCGCGCAATAGCGCGATTCGCTTGCGGTGCAAGCTAGGGTTCTTCAAGTGGAGGGCAATCCAAAAATGGCGTTTTTCAGGAGAGAACGATGATCAAGCCCGAACTTGAGTTTGTCTATGAAGCTGGCGGCGACCTCGGTGCGCCGCGCCAGATCGGCCAGACGCATGACGGTTCGCGCCGGATCATCCCGATCATGGAAGGCGGCTATGTGAAAGGGCCGCTGATTTCGGGCAGGTTGATGGGCAATGCGGCGGACTGGCAGCTCACCCGGCATGACGGGGTGACGGTGGTCGACGCGATGTATGCGATCGAAACGGACGACGGCGCCCTGATCCAGATCCGCAATCGCGGTCTGCGGCATGGCCCGCCTGAAGTGATGGCGCGGCTGGCGGCGGGGGAGGATGTCGATCCGGCGGAATATTATTTCCGCGCCGTGCCCGAATTCGTGGCGCCCGATGGCCCGTATGAATGGATGAACCGCTCCATCTTCCTGTGCGCCGGCGCCCGCTATGCCAGTTCGATCAGGATGTGGATCTGGCGGGTGACCTGAGCCTGTCCGTCAACCCTTGCGCGCCAGCAGCAGGCCCAGCACCATCACGCCCATCCCCGCAAGGCGCTTCAGGTCGAGCGGGGTGCGCGTGGCGCCCAGCCAGCCGAAATGGTCGATCAGCGCCGCGCAGATGATCTGGCCCACCAGCACGCAGAAGATCGCATTGGCGATGCCGAAGCGCGGGCCGACGAAGGTGATGGACAGGCCATAGAAGCCCACGAACAGCCCACCGAGATAGAGATGCGCGGGTGCGGCCGCGATCTGGTCGAGACGGGGCAGGCCCCAGAACAGGGCGACGAGGGCCGCGGCCAGGAAGGCCACGCCGAACACGGTGGCGATTGCCGCGGGCGGGCTTTCCAGCCTGACGCCCAGCGCGCCCGACATCGCCGCCATGATCGGGATGGCCACGCCGGCCAGTAACATCAGGCTGGCATAGCCCAGCGCCGCCGCTCCGTTCATGTCTGGGCATTCCCCGCAGGGTTCTGGCGGGCGCGATAGTCGAGGCAGGGCAGGCCGCCCACGCCCCAATTATCGGTGTCGACCTCCTCGATCACCACATGGGTGGTGGTCGGATTCTTGCCCAGCACACTGCGCAGCGTCTCGGTCATCTCGGCGATGATTCGCGCCTTCTGTTCGGCGCTTGCCCCCTCGCGGGTTATGCGGACTGTCACGAACGGCATCTGCGGTCAGCTCCTTTCCTGAAGCCTGCCCGCCGACTCCATGTCGGTGTCGGGCGATGCGAAAAATCGATAAGGCCCGGTCCGCTCTGCGCAAGGCCATTCCAGCGCGGTGTCGACGTTATCGGCATGGGTGACCGGCGCGTGCGCCCTGCGGCTTGCCCTTCTGACAGCTTGCGATGGCGACTGGGGCGCGGCATGGGGATAGAATGATGAAACGGTCCTTAGCCCTGCTTCCCGCTGCCCCGTTGCTTGCGGTGCTTGCCGCATGTCAGACCGTGCAGGACAGGCAGCAGGAGAATCTGGTGTTCGCCCAATCGAGCTGCGGCGGCTGTCACGCGGTTGAGGCGAATGCGGCTTCGCCCAATCCCGAAGCGCCGGGTTTCGCCAATATAGTCAATCGCGAAGGGCTTACCGAAAATACGCTGGCCGAATGGCTGCGCGATGCGCACAACTATCCCGAGGCGATGAGCTTCACGCTTGAGGAAAGCCACGTCCGCAGGCTGGCGGCGCATATGCTTACCCTTCGGCGCGAGGGGTACGAGCCGCCGATCTATTGAACCCGGCTTTCGCCCTTCAGGCGATCCGGACGTCCAGCAATGTTGGCCCGCTGCTGCCGAAGCTCCATGCCAGCGCCTCGTCCAATCCCTCCACGCTTTCCACCAGGCGGGCGGGCACGCCTTGCGCTTGCGCCAGCGCCGAGAAGTCGATGCCGGTCAGGTCGCATCCCGGAACATGGTTCATGCCGAACTGTCCGGCAAAGCCGGTGAGCGCGGCGTAGCCGGAATTGTTGAGGATCACGAAGCTGATGTCCGCCTGTTCCTGATAGGCGGAAAACAGGCCCTGGATCGTGTACATCGCGGCGCCGTCGCCCAGGATGGCGATGACCTTGTCCGACTGGCCGAGCGCTACGCCCACTGCGGCGGGCAGGCTATAGCCCAGGCCGCCGCTGGCGCAGGTGTAGAACCCGCCCTCGCGCGTGATGGGTAGCGTGTCGTGCACCGGCCCGCGCGCCGTGGGGGCCTCCTCCACCACTACGGCTTCGGCCGGACGCCTCGCGGCGATGCGCGACAGGACATGCGCGGCGGTCATTTCCGCTGGCGGGTCGATCAATTTATGGCTGGTCCCGGCGAAGGGGCGAGGCGACACGGTTTGGGCCAGATTTGCCAGACCGGCGCGGACATTGCCCAGCACGCCGAACCCGCCGGGCAGCGCGGCCAGATGCTGCGGGTCTTCGCTGAGCGCGGCCAGCTTCGCACCGGCGGGCCAATGCGGCCCTTCGCCTTCGACATGATAGGTGAAGACGGGGGCGCCTGCGACCAGGATCGCATCATGCGAGGCCAGCAACGCGTTTATCTTGTCGCGCCAGGCAGGAAGGAAGCCGGCGAATTGCGGGTGATCCTCGGGGAAGACCTCGCGCGCGGCATAGGGCGCGGCCCACACGCTCGCCCCGCTTTTCTCGGCCAGCGCGATGGCGGCATCCCATCCGTGGCAATTGGCGACACCGGTGCCCAGCACCAGCGCCGGGTTCTTCGCGCCGTCCAGCATCGCGGCGATGCCGGCCAGCCCTGCCGGGTCCGGCATGGCCTTCAGCGCGACATCGGGCAGCTGCGGCATCTCGCATTCGCGGTCCCAGTCATCCACCGGTATGGAAACGAAGACCGGCCCCATCGGCGGGGTCAGCGCGGTGATGAAGGCGCGCAGCAGGGCCTGCGGCACATCCTCGGCCCGCGCAGGCTCCAGCGAGAATTTAACGTAGGGGCGGGGGAATTCGGTCGGCCGCTCGGCAAACAGGAACGGATCGTAAGGCAGGATGCTGCGCGCCTGCTGGCCCGCCGTTACCACTACCGGAGCGTTGTTCTTATGGGCGGTGAACAGGTTGCCCAGCGAGTGGCCGGTGCCCGCCGAGGAATGGAGGTTGACCAGCGAGGGCTTGCCGCTCGACCGCGCATAGCCATCGGCCATGGCCATCACCACCGCCTCGTTCAGCCCCAGCACGTAGGGGAAGTTCTCGGGCATGGCCTTCAGCATCGGCAGTTCGGTCGAACCGGGATTGCCGAACAGGCGATCCACCCCGAAATGGGCGAAAATGCGGAAGGCGGCCTCGCGGACCGTGATCCTTTCAGACGACATGGCTCAGACAGGCTCCCCAGCTTGGCGGGCGCGATCGATGGCGCCGCTTTCGTCACGGCGGACGCGCAGCAGCACGATCGCCAGCATTATTACGATAATGGGCGCGGCCACGTTGATCGAGATGATCGCCTGCCCCAGATCGCCACCGTTCCGGTCGCTCACGATGCCTACGAAATAGGGGCCCATGCCCAGGCCCAGCATGGTCATGATGATCGTATAGGTGGAAAAGGTGATGCCGCGCATGCGGGGCAGGACCAGTTCGAGCAACTGCGCATACATCGGCGGGAGCCACAGGGTCAGGATCAGGCTGTAGGCCACGAAACGCATGTAGAAGTCGCCCGCCGTCTCGGCGTTGTAGGCCCAGATGCCGAAGAAGGGCGATACGCCCAGCGAGAACAGGATCAGCCACACGCGGCCCGACGGGCCCATGCGCTTCGTCAGCCAGTCGGTCAACGGACCGGCCGCGATCGGGCCCAGAATGCCGAGGCCTGCGGAAAGCAGGCCGAACTGCAGCCCGGTCTCCGCCATGGACAGGCCGAATTCACGGACGAGGAAGGATGGGGTGAAGCCCATCACCCCGTAATTGATGGAGGTCTGCAATCCGCCCACGATCATCATCAGCAACAGCGAAGGCGAAAGGACCACGGCATAGGTAGGCGCATCGGTGAGCTTGAACGACTGGAACAGGTTCAGGATCACGAACATGCCGAAGCCGACCACGAACCATTGCAGCGCATGCGGATTGAACTCCATGCCCAGCGCCTGAAGGTCCGGCCGCGGTGAATAGACCTGCATCGCATGCATCATCGACCAGCAGAAGGCGACGATCAGGGCGAGGCCGATCAGGTTGATCGTCCACTGGCGGGCGCCGGCCTTGCGATGCCACAGCATGAACCAGTTGCTGCCCGGCGTGACCGCCCCCAGCACGGCGGCGCTGGCCTTGAAGGGGTGGGGGTCTTCGGGAACGACGATGCCGTCCATCCCGCCGCGCTGCGGTTCGCGCATGCGATAGATCAGCCAGGCGAGCGGGAAGCCGGGCAAGGCGGCTACGATGAAGGCGAACTGCCAGCCCGAGAAGCCGAGCGGCGCGCCGCCTGCGGCATAGCGTGCGTCCCACCATTGCGAGACGACGCCGCCCAGCGCCATGGAGAGGCCCAGCCCCAGCGCCACCGCGATGCCCATGGCAGCCATGGCGGTGCCGCGCTTCTCGCGCGGGAATTCGTCGAAGATGATGGAATTGGCGGCAGGTTGCGTGGCGCCTTCGCCGATGCCCACGCCCAGACGCGAGATCGCCAGCAGCGTGAAGCCCTGCGCGAAGGCGGCCAGTCCCGCGGCGAACGACCACGCCGCCAGACAGATGCCCAGCAGCCTGGTCCGTGTCCAGCCATCGACCAGGCGGCCGAGAGGCAGGGAGAACAGGGCGTAGAACAGGGCGAAGACCGTGCCGTAAAGCAGGCCCAGCTCGGCATCCCCGATCCCCAGATCCTCGCGGATGCTGGGGGCCAGGATCGACAGGATCTGCCGGTCGAGCAGGCTCATCGCCTGTGCCGAAGATACCAGCACCAGCGAATACCACCCGGCGCGGGTCACTTTGCCAGTGTGCGATATGCCTTGCGAAACCGCGTCACCTGCCATTGCCCTGCTCCCCGTCCTGTCATTTGCGCGGCGTTTGCGCCGTCGCCCTGTTGTTGCGCTGGCCTCAGGCCAATGCGGCCCTGATCGTATCCGCGATCGGCGTGGTCGGGCGGCCGATCAGTCTGCCCAGCGTGCCGCTGTCTTCCTCGAGCGCGCCCAGGCTGGTGCTGTAGCCCGAATTGGCGGCGACCTTGGCGATATATTCCGGCAGGCCGATCTCCACGAGCGAAGCGGCATAATCGGGCTCGTTCATGTCGATATAGGTCACTTCCTTGCCGCTCTGGCGTGAAACTTCGGCAGCGAATTCGGCCATTGTCCAGCCATTGTCGCCGGCAAGGTTGTAGATCTCACCGCCCTTGCCGCTGACCAGGACTTCGGCTGCGCCTGCGCCCAGATCGGCGCGGGTGGCGGAATTGATCTTCCCGTCGCCCTGCGCGCCGGTGATGACCCCGGCTTCGACCTGCGCCTTCAACGCGCCGATGTAATTCTCGTTATACCAGCCATTGCGCAGCAGATCGTAGGAGATGCCGCTGGCGGCCAGCGACGCTTCGGTCTGGCGGTGCTCGTCGCCCAGCTTGATGGGGGTGGTGTCGGCCCGCAGGATCGACGTGTAGGCGATATAGCCCACTCCGGCCTGCTTTGCGGCATCGATCACGGCAGCGTGCTGGCGCGGGCGCTGGCCCAGGGCGTTGCCGGAAATCAGGAGCAGCCGGTCCACGCCCTCCAGCGCGGAGGCCAGCGTTTCAGGCGCATCGTAATCGCCGGCGCGTACGTCCACGCCCTTGGCCGAATAGTCTGCCAGCTTGGCCGGGTCGCGCACCACGGCCACGATATCGGAAGCGGCCACCTTGGTGAGCAGGGTGTCCAGCACGTGCCGCCCGAGCTGGCCGCTCGCGCCGGTGACTGCATACTTGGTCATGGAATTCTCCGTACAGATTGTCAGGCCCGGGGACGGGCCTCGATCACGAAGTGATTGTCCGGGAGCGGGACGGCCTGCGTCAAGGCGAGATTTCCTTTTGCGAACAGGGCTTCGAATTCCGCGCGGGTCCGCTCCTTGCCGCCCCACAGCATCATCGAAAGGTCGCCCTGCGCCGCCTTGGCATGATCGGGCAGTGCTTCGAACCGGTCCGGCATGATGCGCTCTATCAGCACCACCGTGCCGCCATTCCGCGCCGCGGCCTCGCCCACGCGGGCAACGATCTGCTCCGCATAGGCATCGTTCCAGTCATGCAGGATATATTTCAGGACATAGCAATCGGCGGTCTCGGGCAGCGGATCGAAGAAGCTGGCGGTGACGAAGCGGGCCCGTTCCGTCAGCCCTTCGCGGGCGAACAGGGCCAGCGCGCCGTCACGCGGATGGGCCAGATCCATCACGCAGCCGGTGGCCCGCGGGGCGGCCTTCAGCAAGGTGGCGAGCACCGCGCCATAGCCGCCGCCGATATCGGCAATGGTGGCAAACCGGGTGAAGTCATAGGCATCGACCGCCAGCGCGGCAAAGCGCCGGCTGTTATCGACCATGGACTGGTTGAAGATCGCGGCTTCCGCTGGTTTATCGGCAAATTCCGCGAACCCGTCCGGCCCGTGGGCGATGCCTTCGGGCGGTGCGCCGGTGGCGACGCATTCGGCCAGTTGCGCCAGCGCCGGGGCGATCTGCGTGCCGACATGCAGGGCCATGCCTTTCAGCGATTGCGGGCTGTCGGCGCGCAGGCATTCGCCCACATCGGTCAGCGCGAAGCGCCCTTCGCCATCATCGCGCACCAGCCCGATCGCGGCCATTGCACGGAGGAGTCGAGCCAGGGATTCCGCGTCGGCGCCGACCTGGCTGGCCAGCGTATCGACATGTACGGCTTCGCGTCCCATCGCATCCGCAAGGCCCAGCTTGGCCGCGGCCGTCACCACATGCGGCTTCCAGGTGAAGCCGATCAGGTCGCGCAGCCGGTCCTGCGGGCTGGCCCGGCCGGTCACAGCTTGAACCATTGTTCAGCGTTGGTCTGGAAGAACTTCTTCTTCTGCGCGTCGGTGATTTCCAGATTGTCCATCATGGCCACCTCTTCCGGGAGGTACTGATAGGGATAGTCCATCGCATACATCACCCGGTCCTCGCCCATCACCTCGATCATCAGCCTGATCGCCGGAGAGAACGGCAGGCCG
>Ga0160468_100637_pt1 | contig 12696 bp, 10 predicted proteins | sample HID1972K_E11MG_FD_108234 | JGI IMG/M metagenome (GOLD analysis project Ga0160468, IMG submission 108234) | Enriched pill bug-associated microbial communities from UW Madison campus, WI, USA - HID1972K_E11 MG | ecosystem: Host-associated > Arthropoda: Insects > Digestive system > Unclassified ... | reverse complement strand
TTTGACCCGGTGTAGAACCGCCGGATACCTCGTGGGTAACTGGCTTTACACGCAGCCGTATAATGTCCGTACAACGTTCATTATACCTTCATTGGTTTGCCGTCTTTTGGCGGTTTTAACATACACGGACTATCAATTCGTATCATTGGCGATCAAAACGTGTCACCAGCTATCAATGCGTGTCATTACCGATCAATTCTTCTCAAAATTTGTTTGCTGCCAAAAAAGCCTGAATTTTTGCATCCGGTTTTGGATTTGTTCGTTCTTTGAAATTTTTGGACATTGATTTTTTTATCAATTGCGGCCTTTGCAGGTTCTTTTTCAAGAGATCTGTGAGATCGCAAATGATCGATTTGTTCGATTGTTAGTGCTTTAGCTTGTCATTGATTTTTATCAATGAGCAGGCCTTTGCAGATTTCTTTTTCAGAAATTCGCGAGAAGCGAATGATAAAAACTGAAGAAGCAGGAAAAATACGCTACAGAGTGTTCTTGTATATATATCGTTCTATACATGGCCGTAACTTGCAAAGGATGTTCCCCTATATATTCCCTTATTGTTCCCATATGTCCTCGATTTTTTTGGAAAAAACTGCAGGACATAAGCAAGTTCATTTTTTTTTATCTTTATACCTCTGGTCTGCATCTCTTGGGAAAAACTAAGCCAATTGTTTGATCTTGAACTTAACAAACCGCATAACTAAAATATACATATGAATGTTAAAATTAAAATTATAAAAGGATTCTTGTACGTATTTTTAATAGCTCTTTGTTCGTATGTTTCATCTAATGTGATTTCTATTAACGAAGATGAAGTAGATGAAATTCAAGTTAATTTTACGGTAGAAGAAGCACCAGAATGGACGGGCTTATTTAAAAAATATTCCGGGTGGATTGGAGCTGATGGCATTTTTGCTATACCACTTAGCGGCAAAGACAATACACAGGCAGATTCCACTTCGATAACCATGTTGATTTTCAGCGATACGCTTATTGGTGAAATTGAAGATGAGAGTTTGCCAACCGGGTTTAATATGGTAAATAATTCAGTTGCATTGCTTTTAGGCAATGAACCTAAGCAAGATAAAATAGGCTTTGAATGGGCAAAGGACAACGATTCAAACCCCGTCCCTATGTTTAAACCTGAAACGCCTTCTTCAGAAAAAGGCGATTATTATTGGCTTGGCGATGGATTTGTAAACACCGAATTGAAAAATAACACATACATCTTTGCCTATAGGATGAGGAATCTTGATTTCAAAGATGACTGGTCATTCAAAAAGATGGGTACAAACTTAATCGTGATACCTTCTGGTAGTAAGGCTCCGTTTACGGATCATAAGCAAATAGAAACTCCATTTGATTATATAGAAGGTGGATTTGGCGCTGGTATTTTTGTGAACACAAAAGATGCTGGTTCACCTAATCCTGATGGTTATGTGTATATATATGGAGTAAAGGATGAGGAGAAAAACCTAACGGTTGCCAGGGTGTTACCGAAAGAATTCGAGAATTTCAAGGCTTGGCGTTTTTGGGATGGTAAGGACTGGAATAGTGATATGAATACCGCAACAACTTTAGCAACCAATGTTTCAAATGAATTAAGTGTATCTATGCTTTTAGATGGTAGATGTGTGTTAGTATATCAGCATGAAAGCATAAGCCCGATAGTAGCCATGAGAGTCGCTAAATCTCCTTATTCTTCTTTTGGGAAGAAGATTGATGTTTGGCATTGTAAAGAAGCCGCAAACAACATATTCGCTTATAATGCAAAGGCTCACCCTAGCTTATCAGCACCTGGTGAATTATTAATTAGCTACAACGTGAATGCATTCGATTTTAAAAATGAAATTAAGGAGGATCCTAATCTATACCGGCCTCGGTTTTTAAAAATAAAATTTCAACAGTAAATGACTTAAATCATAACGCAATTACATGCACAATGGATAAGTTAATAACTTAATTTGATTGATGAATACCGACTTTGTGTTCATCCGCTTGTTGCAGGAAACGGCTTGCCATTATTTGAAAATAAAAACAACAGGACTATCCTTAAACTCATAAAGACGAAAACTTTTAGTGGAGGTGCAATAACGCTCTGCTATGAACCGGCATCGTAAAAATCGGAAACTGCTTTGATGTTGGTCTTGATTCTATTCAAGCTCAATATCCATTCTTCGTAACAAGCTGTCCTGTAAAGTGTAAATGTGCTTTACTCTTCCATCAAACATTAGATTGCCTTCCAAATCCTTCACTATTTGGTGAACAATAATTTCTAAGGTCCCGTCCTCCCTTTCATTGAATTCGACAGGCTCAACGATGGGATTTATCTCTGTCCATTGTCTTGTCCAATATTCTCTTATTTCACTGTGTCCATTTACATATCCCCCTTCAAATGCTTTTGGCCATTGAATATCTGAATGCATGGTTGAAAGCGCCGTATCGATGTCTCTTGCGTTGAAGGCAAAATACGCTTTTTTGATTAAGACTTGGATTTGCTTTTCCATAATATGTGATTGTTAATTGTGTTTTTTTGCTTTACGATTTGACTGATTTTAGCGTTTGTCCTGAAATTCTATAATTAAGTTTACTGTTTCATTGGGCTATATGTGCGTCGATGTCGTGTCCTCCAATGTACACTTTTTCAAACCCAACTTTTGCACAAGCTCAAAAATATCTTTAGCCTACAAGATAGCTGCTTTCTAAAACAGACAACCAAGACTTTGCAGTCGGTACATAGAAACGACCAAGTGAATCCAATTTGTCGACACAGTTCTAATTAAGTGGGATTCATTTGAGGTGAGGCGCTGCGTGCTAGGCGTTTTCGTTTTTTGCGTATCTTCTTTTTTCGTTTGCCCCACCAAATATAGAATCCGGTAATTGGCAGAGTTGCACAGATTAAGCTTACGAGGAAGAAGATGATTTTTGTGGTGATACCGCCAATTGCACCAACGTGCAGGGAAAAATTATTTCTTCTTAACCAATTAGCAAATTGTTCATCTTTCAATTTGGACTGAGACGATGGTAGTTCCTTTAAAGTATGTTGATCTAAATTAACATATCTCCAGGATCCATTGGTCATATCTGTACATAATTCAATAACATCCGAAGCTTTTTTAGGAAAGGAGACGATAATCTGATCTTTATTATATTCTGCAATTTCGTCTGTTCCTTTTTTCCAGGCTTTATCAATCTGTTGCAAAGAAACAACCTGTTGATTTATTGTGGTGTCTGATTTGGAGATGATGTTTTCTATTTTATCACCTCCGCTTATCCAATAAACTCCCTTATTAAACCACGTAAAACTCATAATTAATGCCGTAATTGCCATAATCGCAGCAATAGTTAATGAATAAAATCCTAATACATTATGCAAGTCATAGTTTAAGCGTTTGAAACGAGCTTTCCATTTTACTTTAAAGCTGTTATTCATTTCTTTTTTATTCCATCTTTTTGGCCACCACATAATGAGCCCACTAAGTAATATGAAGAAAAAAATAAAAGTGCCCCAACCAACAATGATTTCCCCTATTGCTTCAGGAAACCAGAGGTAAAAATGACCTTCCTCAATAAAATGAAAAAAATCTTCATGGTCAACCATGGCGACCACTTCTGCCGTATATGGATTTACATATACCATCGAATCGGAATTTAAATTAAAATGGGCTGTTTTCCCTTCACCATGATACCATATAGAGTAAATTTCTTTGTTCGGTAAAACATCAGCTACAGCTTTATATAAAACCGAAGGAGGTAATTGTTCTCCTTGCTTTTCTGCATGTAACCAAGGGTTTGTAACCTGTCGGATTTCTTGCTCAAAGACTAAAATGCAGCCAGTAATGCTCAGAATTATCACTATAATCCCAGATACAATTCCAAGCCATAAGTGTAGCCATGCATTAATTTTTAGGAATATTTTTTTAACCATTTTAATCTTTAATAAAGAGTGGCACAACTACTGAAATACCGAAGTCAGAATTAAAGAGACCAAGCATTAAATCGCTCGGTCTCTTTGTTATTTATGAAAAATTACAGCACATCAATTCTTAAAATATAATCGAAGTCTCCTTTGATATTTATTCCTTTGGTTACTTCATATGTTGTGGTGTCTAAATTCCAGACATAATCGTTTGCGCCTTCGCCATTAACTGCGATATGGACTTTTCCACCCTCTACAATAACGGTTTGTAAATAATCGCTGTTATCCCTTGGCAAGTCTGTAAGTTTTTTAATTAGCTTTTTATTGTATAAATCTATTACAGCATATTCATAAGTATGGGTTGTTCCAGTAATACTTAAGTTATTGTACTTAACAATAGCTTTACCATCTCCAATAAACCACAAACCTATTGCGTCACTTCCGGTGACATTACTTACATTGAATTTGTAAGATTGATCTAAGGTTGTTGTTCCATTTTTGTATTTATACACTACACTAGGTAAATCTTTATTAACCATTTGCGGCGTAGTCAACATATATACATCCCCATTGGTATCAACGTTTGAAGAAGCTGTCCATAAGCGGCTGGTTCCTGGCCCTGCAGATGCTGCATCTTCTTCTGTTTCTATCATTACTAGGCCTGTGCTGCTGTATTTTGCCACGCCAAACAAAGCTTTGTCATAACTAGGATCTGGCCAGTCTTTGGTGTAATTGAATCCGAAATAAACATTGCCGTTAGCGTATTCCAGATTCCCTATACTGTAACCGCTAAAACCCGTTGGAAGTTCCGGAAGGGCCAATTCGCCGTTCACAAATTTAAAAGTTTCTACATCTACAATAGAGTAAAGTATTTTAGTGTAGTCACCATTTGGACCAGCAATAATTAACGTGTTATCATTAGCCCAGGTATACGTTGCAGAGGCGAAGTTTACATGTACATAAGGTGCTTCTTTTACAGGTGTCCAATTGTTACTTTTTAATTGAAACTTTACAAATGAACCTTCTTCTTCATTTATGTAATAGTAGTATCCTTTGTGAGGAATTATTCCATAATCTGCCCTTCCTGTGACTTCTCTTCCATTGCCTGATAAAGAAACGCTACCTTCTTCAACAGAGTTTACACCAACAACATATTGACTGGTATTTGGCCAACTTCCAACTTGTAGCCACAAAACGTAATTTCCATCTGTTGTTTGATCGTCGGGTGATGTTTTATCCTTGGAACAGGAAAATAAAACCGTTAATAAGAGTAAGAAAGAAATTGATTTTAATATAATTTTCATGATTTTTTGGATTTTAATTTTTGCTAATAAAGTATCTTAGTTTTACGTAATAGGCTCTACCTTCTTTCTGGAGCTTGAAATTATCGTATGCTAATTGATTTGTTAAGTTGTTACACTCAAGAGAAATATTATATTTGGATTTTTGGAAAGAATAGGTAAGACTTGCATTGTGGGTAGTTTGTGTAGGAATTTCATCAATAACAGCACCTAAGCCTTCCCAGGTTCTATAATACCAGTGAATATAACTTATTCCCCAATTGAATTGTATTCTGGAATCTTTTCCAATCCAATCGTTTTTGCCGATTCCCAAATCTGCGTTGCCAAAAAACCAAGGCTGGTTAGGTAATTTCTTGTTGTAGGTGTCTTCGTTACTGCCGGTATTTGCCGAACTGAAACTGATTGATTTTTGATAGCTCGCGTTTACAGTTGCACTTAAAAGATCCTTATAATTATATCTTACTTCCGCTTCTGCTCCGCTAATATTAATTTTATCCAAATTTTCGTAGATCGTTCTAGGCGTATTAGATTGATATACTTTGGCGTAAATAAAGTCCTTAGCATAACGGACAAAGCCATTTGCTTCTAAAAACAACCGATGGTTCTGATTTAATATCTTAGAGTAAAATGTGCCAATATTTAAGTTATAGCTATGTTCAGGCTTTAAATCTAAATTAGCGACGGTGTTGACGCCATCTCCAAACATTTCTGCTGCCTCCTGTAGCCTGTACGCTTTTTCAAAAGAGAATTTTAGACCCAAATCTTTAACTAAATAGTAACGACTAGTCAAACCGTATCCAAAAGAATTGTCCGAACTGCTAATGTTTTCATAGACCGCAGTTGCTGAACTGTATTTGTTGAGTTTTAAACCTAAACCATAATACTTTGAGAATAGGACATTGCTCAATCTGTTGTCGAATAAATCTTGTTGGTAAGCCAAACCAACGACGTTTTTTCTCACAATTCCTGGGTTATCGTCTGAACTGGCAACGAGTTCGTTAAAAGTGTTATTTTCTACTCGATCGAATACATAATTCAGGTTTAATGAATGCTCGTTGTTTATCTCATATGAGATATTGGTTCGCCCGATAATGTGAGGTCTAATTAAATTGTTAATGGAGAAAAGAGAGCTTATTTCAGCCGATTCATTATGTGCGTAGATGTTGTTCCAATAGTATTTTCTTCTTGCGGTATCAGTAACTATAGAGATATCTTTTGAGTAACTCCAATAGGTGTTTGCATTTAAGCCGTCGACAAATAAATTATTTTTAGAATACCGAATACCGGTGTTTATGCCATGCCCATGCCTTGTTGCCATACCATAAACATTTCTCTGGTCGGTTCCGGTTTGCAATTGCTGATCAAAACCGGTATATGAGAAATTAGCAAACAATGCATCAGCGTAAGGCTTATTGCTTACACCTACTTCTGCCTGTCCGAACGCAGATTTATACTTGTTATGGAACCGTTTGGCGTCAAGCGTGATGAACTCACTGGTTTCATCTATTGTAATTTTATTGCCAACTATATTATCCCCGGTAATACCTCTGACACCTATCATTTTGTAATTATTGTCCGAATAGTTAGTGAATCCATTCAATCTCACTGTTAATCCCGTTTTCTTATCTACCAGCTGAGTGCTTAAAGCGTTTTTATTGGTATTAAAAGAACCGTAGCTAGTGCTGAGGTCCACGTAGTTTTTAGTACTTCTATTGGTGATAATATTCACCGCACCACCCAATGCATCAGAGCCTAAAGAAACGGGAACCACACCCTTATAAACCTCTATGCTTTCTGCAAGATTTATGGGGATGTTATTAAAGCTCATTGCCGTCCCTAATATCTCTAGGGGTATGCCATCAATAAAAAACTTAATTTGCTTACCTGATAAGCCATTTACTGAGAATTCAAAATCGCCACCTACACCTCCTTTTTCTCGGACTTTCACACCCGTAGATTTATTTAAGACTTGGCTTAGGTTTGTATTTGTATTTGCAAACTGCTTAGTTTCTATGGCATTTACCGCAAAACCCGATTCTTTTAATTCCTGTGTTTTGGTTTTGCCGGTAATTGTAACCGTTTGCATCTCTGTAGTACTTTCCTCAAGTAATAGTGTGAGATTCAGCACTTCGCCAGTTCTTAAAGTTACTTTTTGTTGCAAAGGTTGGTAGCCGATATGAGAAATAAGTAGCGTATAGTCGCCTGCCTTTATATTACTAAAAGCGAATTTCCCGTCTTTATCTGTTGGTGTTGACTGGGCTAATTCTTTCAACTGTACAGAAACTTGTACCATAGACCCCTGACGGTCTCTTACCTGTCCAGAAATGTTAGCAGTATTTTGCGCAGTGGCAATAAAAGAGAAGAAGGATAGAACAGTTAATAGTTGAAGTCTAATATACATGTGGTATCAAATAAATTACGCAAACGTACATTTATTTAGATTAATTACAAATAAAAAATTGAATATTTTCTATAATTCTATTAGTTTTTTTCCTAATTTGTAATGGCATTATTCAATGTTTGGCTACATTCCTTTTGCTTTAAGGTCAGGATTTTCAACAGGAAGTTTCGCATTTGTTTCCTAAGGAAAATTGGTAATTGGAATTATCGGAAGCTTCCACAATATTATCATGCGTAGCTGCAGGATGTGCATACTCTAATTGCCACAATCACGCAGGCAGAAATGGAGTACCGAGAATATGAGCAAATTCCTCGAGTCGTTGGCACAAGCAAGGCTTGATGGAACATACTTGAAATGGGTTAGGGGAATATCGGCAAACAAGCTCTTGATCCTGGATGGCTTTGGTCTGAAGGGGTTGAGCAATGATGCCCGAATCGCGCTGTTGGATATCTTGGAAGACAGGTACGGCATCGGTTTCACCATGATTACTTCACAACTGCCTGTAGACAGTTGGTACAACTTTATTGACGAACCAACACTTGCCGATGCGATCATGGACAGGTTGTCAGATTCTGCACATAAAATAGCCCTGACAGGAAAATCTTTGAGAACAAGAAAAAATCATTAAGTTTGAATAATATCACTCTTGCCCAGTAGTGTGATGGCCGGTCTGGCTGGCGTATATTGTTCCGGAATAATTGGCGAACTTTTGAGCGGAACACTGGTGTACTTTCGTCGGAATATTTAATTAACGGTAATGCAAGCGTAAACCGATGCATTTCCTTCTTTTTCCTTGTCCGCTAATATGAACTACTTAAAAGCAGAAAATCCATTAAATCAGACTATTTACAGGGTTTCGGACTAGCGTGAACTCGTATTTTGTGCGCCCACCTGGGCTCGAACCGTGCGCTATAAATAGCTATTAATCAATAGTTTGTAAGAATCATAACATTGCAGGTAGTCGGTTTGGTAACCGCCTATTCGACTGGTGTAAAGGTAAGGGTTTTGGGCGGGAGGGGCAAGGTTGGTAGCTGGAAATAGAAACACTTTAGCTTTCGTATAAACGTAAGTATTAAAAGCTAAGTTTAAATCTTGATTGCTGATCAAAAATCCTGGTTTTTCATTTCAGGTCATTTTTGCGATGAAATCCTAACTTCGATTGTCTGGAGAATAGTTCCGCTTATAATTCATAAGGATGTTTTGATTCGACTTCCGACGGGCTAGATCAGCCATCACGGCTTGTACTAAGATCGAGCCGATAGTTTTTGAAGTATATATTCTTGCTTGTTCCCAAGATGGACCATAATAAAAAGTAACTACGTAAATTGAAAGTCAGGAAAAGGTTTAATTAATTATCTATAATGGAAATAGGGCTCAGGCACCGAACAGGCTTGAAGATTTAAAATCTTTTAATAAGCGGTTCGACTCTAAAATACTATTACCATTGCTCGTATCTTATATTTCGGCTTATCAGCAGAGTAATCTATATAATTATTCTTCAATTTTCTCCTCTGATTTTACTAGAAATTCTTTTAGCATTGTTATTGAACTGACGAAGTCAGACCATTGCAGATTTGCTATAATTGAATTCTGGCTATGCGCTAATTCATTTCTGATTTTTTCAACATTTTTTAATAACCTTTCAAATCCGCTTTTCATATAATTGAATTCCTTTATAAAGTTGTCTGTACCTCTTAGAAGTTCTCTTTTATCACAAATTTGAATACATTCAAGAAGCGTCAATTGACTGTTATTGCCTTTTCTTTCTTCAAATATTTTTTCAGCCATTTTTATCCTAACTGGATTTAAATTTTCTATCCAAGACTCGTTGTCATGATTTTTAGTTATCCAAAAGTTCAGATGTAATTCAAAAAGTGATATTAGTCCAAAAAGATATATTCTTACAATCGGTTTATTTATGTCCGCCCGAGTTATAATTCCCTCAATCGAGCCTTTACTCAATACATAAACGAACTCTTTGTCCAATAATATTTGGAAAAGTTCGGATAAAGGTGTTGAGTCAGAAATAATAACCTCTAATTCAAATTTCTGAATATAATGTTCAATGCTTTTTTCGCCAAGTTTTTCTCTTTCTATATATCCGATTTTCGAATTGGTATCATCAACCACTCCTAATGTATCGAAATCTCTTCGTTTCAAAGTTTCTCTCACTTCAAGTGGATTGTCGGTAATGTGACAACACGCCAATGGTTCGTAAATATATTTGGTGGTAATATTATCGATAAAAATATCCTGAAATTCAGAGAAGGAAGTGCCTTTTCTTCTTATTCCAGTTTGTTTTGAGTACCAAAGTTGAAATCCCATTTATTATTTTTTTGGCATTACACATAACAATGGCGGTATGAAATCGTTGGGGATTGCGGGCTACTTCTCTGTCCATTTACACCGAACTTAATGCGCTGCAGAGTGTTTGAATAACCACTTAAACCCCAATGTTCTATACCGTGTGCTATGTGCTTTTTGTTTTTGCTTTCAATCTATCAATAACACTTTTTGAAATAGAAATCCAATTTTGAAGTTCTTCGTTTGAAATATTTATTTCTGTTTTGTGTGCAGCTATATTTCTGAGCTCTCTCAAATCCAACACGAGATTTGCCAAGTATTTTTCAATTTTTCCTGATTTAACTAAAAAGTTTATTGAGTCTGTTATATTTTTGGCTTCTCCTCGTTCATCAAGTTTATCAACTAAATTCTCAATGTTCTTCCATGATTTAATAATTTGCCATTCAATGGGTTCATTTTTCGATGGGTTAAATTCTTTTTCTATTGTTTCCGATGGATAGAACATTGTAACGCCATAATTGATTGCTTCTTTCTTTATGTCATCAATTTTGTCTGCAAGCTCAATTTTAAAATCCTTAATCTCTGCGGATTTAATTCGGCTTACTAATGATTTTAATTCCTTCCTAAAAGTTAAAAAGATAATAAATAAGAATACTGGCCATATTATATATCCGATAGTTTCAACTAATAATTTCAAATATTCTATCATAATCTGATTTGTTTTCTTGTTTCAAATTGCACATACCGTTGTGCGGCTATGTGTCGGGCGTTTTTTTTACTAAAGTAGTTCTTCTGAAAACGAAAACACTTCTCGTATCCGTCAATTTTCAACCGAAAGACGGATTCCCTTCTGGCGCATAACCATTGTTGTGTCTCGTTTTTATTCGTTCTTTTAATTGTTCTATAGTCAAAAAATCATTATTAATTTTTCGATGTAGCATTCGATGGCAATTTGAACACACTAAAGCTAAATCTTCTAGTTTAGTTATTCGTTCGCCCTTGTAAATCGGTATTTTGTGATGACATTCGATGTAATCTTGTTCGTAAAAATATAGAAAAGAAAATTGACATACTTCACAATTAAGTTTTCCACTTTTTTCCGCATTTTGCTTTTTTTTTAATGTCAGCGAACTGTCTCTTTCTCTAATTCTATGTTTTCTAAAAAGCTCTTTTCCTTCCTTCGATTCAAAATCTTGTTCTAACTCATCGTTAAGGAATGTTTGATAATCTTTTGAACTCTCTTGTAGATTCTGATTGAAATATGGTTTAAACAAATCCCATATCTCTATTTGTATATTTTCAATTTTGTTTTCGTCAGCTATATTGTTTAAATTTTCAGCAGCTCCCCAACCTCTATTTCTGAAATCCAGTTTGCCAAGTTGAGTTTGTTCAAAGTTGATTTTGTTTTCTTCTCCTGTATATGCAACGACTTCAAACAATCTCCCAAATTTGAAATTGTCTCTTTCATTTTCTTCGATTATTTCATTGTCTAGGGCTCTTACCAGATGTGTTAGAAATCGTGGTTCTTTTTTACTTTCGCGCTGATACAAAACTACAATTTCTTCGGTAGTTGAATCAAGGATATTGTTTTTTCTCCTGTCGGGAAAATGGAGTATGAATTCAGTTTCCTGAAGGTCCAAATATGCTTTTCCAGTTTGTCCATTCGTGATATTCTTAATTCGAGTTATATCTTTTGGGGTATATTCTTTCATTTCTTTGGTTTTTTTAAATAAGATACAACGGTCAAGTATAAGCGTAGTGCTGAGTTGCGAAGACAAGACTTTCGATTCATCTAAAGTCTTGTTATTGATAAAATATTCAATTTAGCAGTAAATTCCTCACTACGTTTATACATTGTTGTAAACAGTGCTTGTTCCTGATAGGGTTATTTTCATATTCTACATCTAAACCTTCAACCCATTTGCTCATTTGCAGGTTGATTTTAAGTTTTCTATTTTAGAATCAATGTCTTCTGTTTCTTGCTCTACACCAACACTTTCTAAAAACAGACTTACTCGACCAATTATTTTTCCTCTTCTTAAATTTAAGTCTCTTACTGTTCTAGCCTTTTCATTCTCAACATAAAAACAGAAACACTTTTCTCTACTTTTTTAGCTCTGTTTCGACAGAGTGATATTGTGTTTCTACAGAATCTATATGATTGAATTCTTTCAGCTTTGGTGAATTTTAAATCTTCTCTTTTTTTTGCTAAAAATAAACGTGCAGCAAAATTGCTACTAGCCATTGGCGTTTTTGTCAATTGCAAATCCGCGCTACAAACTAACATTAATCACACCGGATTGTCGCCAATTTTGTACTCTACTGCGCGCATAAGGCGATTTTTTAAATGAGATAAAACTTTTATGTTTTTTTCAATTCTTCAATAGTCGAATCGATTAGTATTGGAATTTCGCCATTTTTTATATCAGTGTAATTAACTTCTTGTCCATTGAAAAGGTCAATCGCAATACAATATTTTGGATTGACATAAAAATCTTTTGAATAGTGTTTGTCCAAGAATCGATATATTATGTCAGTAAACATTCCCAATTCACTTTTATTAAAACCTTTCAATTTTACAATAAACCAAACTGCTCCAATTTCCTCACTATTATGTTCTGAAAATGTATATATATGGCAAGGTTTTGCCTCTTGTGTAAAACGGTGATAACGGGCCAGTGAAAACGGAGTATGATGGGCCATTTTCCATCAGCAATAATAGTCAATATTTTTTAAGTACTCAGCATTTTCATTTTTCTCATCGATTCCCCATT
>Ga0160468_100634_pt1 | contig 12737 bp, 14 predicted proteins | sample HID1972K_E11MG_FD_108234 | JGI IMG/M metagenome (GOLD analysis project Ga0160468, IMG submission 108234) | Enriched pill bug-associated microbial communities from UW Madison campus, WI, USA - HID1972K_E11 MG | ecosystem: Host-associated > Arthropoda: Insects > Digestive system > Unclassified ... | reverse complement strand
TAATGACGGCGACCGACCTCCAGACTGCGCTCCCGCGACTGCAGGTTCAGCAGTCGCGCACGCACGCCGTCGGCCAGTTCGCGCCAGCCATGCACCCGCTCGTCCAGGTGCGCCTGCATCAGGCACAGCAGGAACGCGTCCAGTTCGCACGCGTCCCACCAGCCCTCCATGTAGCTTTCGCCCAGTCCGAGCGATCCTTCCGCCATCACCCGCGCGAAGAAGCGCGGGTCATGCACCTGGATATCCTGCGCGCGCGAGCCGCCAACGGCGACACCGGCTTCATGCAACAACGCGGTTACCCGTGCCTGCAGCGCAGCCTCCACGCCCGCGCCCTCCGTCAGCCCTGCGCGAACAACGCCGAATAGGCCGGCGCGACGTGCGGCACCAGCACGGACGCCGGAACGTCCACGGTCTGGGTACCATCCGAATAGGGCCCCACCTGATAGGGCGGGAACACGAACCGCAGCGCGGTGATCCTGCCGCCAGCATCGGTCAGGGGTTCGAACTGCCCGAAATTGTCCACCTTCGCGGAAGTGCCCTCGGCGATCATGCGCGAAGCGCTGCGCAGCGATTCCTGCAGTTCCGCCGGTTCCAGGTCCTCACCGCTCAACCGGGTCGCCACGCGTTCGCGCAGCTGGTCGGCGACATACTGGCCGACCGCCTTCCAGCCGGCATCATCCGGTACCAGCTCTGCCGCAGTAAGCATCTGCTCCTGCTGCGGCAGCCACACGAAGCGCGCCACCAGCGGCTCGCCATGGGCACCGCCGGTATAGCGGCTGCCTTCGGCACTCACCGCCACCAGCGCCGGCGTTTCAAGGCGCTTTTCGAAGGCCAGCGATAGTTCGTACGGCATCGTCGGCTTGTCGTTGCCGAGGCCATCCAGCGCCTGCTGGAGCTCGCTGCGCGCAGCATTGCCGTAATCCTGCAGCGCCTTCGCCAACCCGGGATAACGGTCCAGGCCGGGCGCGTAGCTGATGCCGACGATGGCCTGCGGCGTATTTTCGATGACATCCGCCAGCTGCACCGGACCTTCCGGCGGCGCATCCTGCGGTGTCTGGCCGGCCCCGTCCAATGCCACCGGCGCGGCTGGCGCCGGATCGGCGTTGCCGTCCTGCCGGCCACAGCCGGAGAGCAGTGCGCCTCCCAGGGCCAGCAGCAGCACCGGGCCGCCCAGCGCCTGCCGGCGGATCACGCCATTCATCGATTTCCCCTGTTCACCCGACAGCTTCCCAGACACCTTCATCATCATCCTCTGCAACGCCCGTGGCGGCTCATTCCACCAGCAGGTCATGGAATTCCTCATGCCGGTCGAAGAACGACTCGGCGTACGCGCAGGCCGGCACCACGCGGAACTGGTTCTCGCGGGCCCAGCGCAGGGCCACCCGGGTGAGCTCGCCGGCAATTCCCCGCCCCCCGATGGCCTCGGGGACTTCAGTATGCGTGATGGTCATCCGCCGGCGCCTGAGCTGGTATTCCAGCAGCGCCAGATGGCCTTGCACACGCGCGGTGAAACGGTGGCCGGCGAGGTCATGGGAGACCTCGTAGGCCAATCCGGGAGGAGTGACCGACGCCATGGAACGCTCTCCTTGGACGGCTCCTGCGATGGTGCTCAGGTGCGCGCCACGATGGCGTGAAACCGCGCCAGCCTCCCGCCGCAAGGCCGGAACATGGGCCGGCCCCTCATTCGCCACGCACCGCCACATCCGCTGTCGGGGAACGACAGCAGCGGCAGCACCGGCAGCGCTGTCGCCTAGCCGCCGAAACCGAAGCGCGGGTTGGACAGTTCGGTCAGGAAGTGCGCGAAGATGCTCGGCTGCATCGCCAGCATGAACAGCACGCCGAATGCAGCACCGGCCAGATGGGCGCTGTGGTTGATGCGGTCGCCGCCGCGCTTGTCCATCCAGATGCTGTAACCGACGTAGAACACCGCGTAGATGATCGCCGGCGCCGGGATGAAGAACACCAGGATGATGGTCCACGGGCTGAGCAGGATGAAGGCGAACAGCACCGCCGACACCGCGCCGGACGCACCGAGGCTCAGGTAGTTCGGGTTCTTCTGGTTCCTGATGTAGCTGGGCAGGATCGACACCAGCAGCGCACCGAGATAGAACGCCGGATAGGTCAGGTAGCTGCCGGACAGCTGCACCATCACCCGTTCGATATAGCCGCCGAAGAAGAACAGCGTGATCATGTTGAAGATCAGGTGCGGCCAGTCGGCATGGATGAAGCCGTAGGTCAGCAGGCGGTCGTACTGGCGGTTGCGGTCCACGGCCGGCGGCCACAGGATCAGGCGGTCGGCCAGCGCGCGGTTGTTGAACGCCATCCACGAGAGGATGGCGGTGACGGCGATCAGCAGCAGGTTGATGGGGGTCATGTCAGGCTCAGGCGGTGCGGTAGTTGTCGACCATGCGGTACCGGCGCGCGTACCAGCCGAAGGCCAGTGCGGCCAGGAAGGCGAATCCGGCGAAGAAGAACATCAGGAAGGCGGCTTCGCTCAGGCCGGTACTGGCGATGCGGTCGGTCACCGCGTCGTTGCGCACGGCTGCATTGGACAGCAGCACCCACAGGTTGCCGATGGTGGTCGTCAGGTTCCAGAAGCTCATCACCACGCCCTTCATCGCCTGCGGCGCCTGGCTGTAGGCGAACTCCAGGCCGGTGGCCGACACCAGCACCTCACCGAAGGTCAGCAGCGCATACGGCAGCATCTGCCAGAAGATCGACAGCACATTGCCGCCATCCATCAGCACCTGGATGCCACCGACCACGATCCACGCCAGGCCGCTGAAGGCGATGCCGGCGGTCATGCGGCGCAGCGCGGTGGGCTCATAGCCGAAGCGCCGCAGCATCGGGTACAGCACCAGGTTGTTGAACGGAATCAGCAACATCACCAGCAGCGGATTCAGCGCCTGCATCTGCGAAGCGGTGAACCATTCCGGCATGGCCATCTGCTGGCCCTGCAGCACCCAGGTGGAAGCCTTCTGGTCGAACAGCGAGAAGAACGGCGTGGTCAGCGCGAAGATCACCAGCACGCGCAGCACCGCGCGCACGCCCTCGACCGCTTCGGCCGGATGCACGGCGCGGGCGCGGTCCAGCTGCAGCCAGGTGCCGCCGCCGATGCCGGCCAGGATGGCCACCAGCGCCAGGCACAGGCAGATCACGATGCCCAGCGAACCGACCAGGCCGAACGATGCCACCGCCAGCACCATGCCGGCGACCGCCAGCGCCAGTCCCGGGCGGCCGCGACCTTCCACGCGCAGGGTCAGCGCGGTGCGCGCCACGTTGGCGAACGAGTGCGGATCCTTCGGCGGCAGCGGGGTCAGCACGTACCGCCGGCGTCCCATCCAGAACACGAACGTGGCGATGAACATCAGGATGCCGGGAATGCCGAACGCCCATTGCGGGCCGAGGTTCTTCAGCGCCAGCGGGATCAGCAGCGAGGCGAACAGCGAGCCGAAATTGATGATCCAGTAAAAGGCATCGAACACCAGCCTGGCCAGGTGCTTGTTGCTCTGGTCGAACTGGTCGCCCATGAACGAAGCGACCAGCGGCTTGATGCCGCCGGCGCCCAGCGCGATCAGCCCCAGGCCGAGGAAGAAGCCCTGGCGGCTGTCCTCGAACAGCGCCAGGCACAGGTGGCCGGCGCAGTAGACCAGGCTGAACCACAGGATGGTGTGGTACTTGCCGAAGAACCGGTCAGCCAGCCAGCCACCGAGCAGCGGGAAAAAATACACGCCGATCATGAAGCTGTGCATGATGTCCTTCGCCTCGCCGGCCCGGCCTTCGGCGGTGATCTCCTGCAGCAGCAGCGAGGTGATCAGGAACTGCACCAGGATGTTGCGCATCCCGTAGAAGCTGAACCGTTCGCAGGCCTCGTTGCCGATGATGTACGGAATCTGGCGCGGCATGCGTCCCTGGCCGGCATGGGCGGCGGCGTTGTGGCTCATCCTGTAAGGCTTTCCTGCGACACGAAAGCGCCAAGGGTACCGGAATGCCGGTGCCCTGCGCACGCTGCGAGGCTGCGTGACAACCGCGACGGCGCATGGCAGGCGCAGGAGCCGGCGTGCGCGGAAGTCACGATGCCTGCACGGCGCAAGCGTAAACTTATCGTTATGCGCCTCCCCCCTTCCTACCTGCTGCTGTGTCTCGGCCTGATGGCGCCTGCGGGCGTGGTCCTGGGCAGTCCGGCCCCCGCCTCCCACATGGCTGAAATCAGCGTGGCCACGCTGCAGCTCCCACAGCGCGATGATCCGGTGTGGGAACAGCGCCGCGACGATATCGCCCGCTTGCTGGGCGAACTGCGGCCGGACGTCATTTCCGTGCACCAGGTGATGCAGGAAGGGCGTCGCAACCCGGCCTGCTGGCTGGCCATCCAGCTGCGTTACAGCTGCGATTTCATTACCGCCGATCCGCCCAGCCAGCCCGAGCGGCACGGCAGCGCGATGCTGAGCAGGATGAAGGTGGAAGAAGACGGTGTGACCCTGCTGCATCCGCCGGGACGCTACAGCGCGGCGGGAATGATGCGGCTCTCGCTTGCCGATGGCAGCGACGTCAACGTCTACGTGGCGCGCCTGCGCCCGCAGCCGGACACCGCGATCAATCGTCAGCACCAGGCCAACGATCTGATGGCGTGGATCGCCGCCACGTCGGACGGCCGCCCCAGCCTGATTTCCGGCGACTTTGCCGCCAGCAGCAGCGAACTGGTACGCAGTACACCGGGCTTCCAGCCATCACGCCGCAATCCATCCGCGCGCGTCGAGAAACACACCGGCAACCTGCCTGCCGGCACCGTCGCAGGCCATGGCATGGACGTGCTGTTCCAGGTGAAGTCGTTCATCGGCCTGCGCCAGCAGCGCATCGAACTGCCCGCCGGACGTGAGCTCCCCGCCCTGCCGCTGGGCGTCCTGGCAACCCTCCGCCTGCAGCCCCCCGAAAATGGGGACGGAGGAGGTTAAATGCAGATAACCACCTCCGTCCCCATTTTTCGGGGGTGGGATCAGGCGACGGCTTCCTGGTAACGGCGCTCGACTTCGTTCCAGTCGATGACGTTGAAGAACGCGCCGATGTATTCCGGACGGCGGTTCTGGTACTTCAGGTAATACGCGTGTTCCCAGACATCCAGGCCGAGGATCGGCGTATTGCCTTCCATCAGCGGGCTGTCCTGGTTGCCGGTGCTTTCAACCACGACCTTCTTGTCCGGAGTCACGCTCAGCCACGCCCAGCCACTGCCGAAACGGGTCAGCGCGGCCTTGGTGAAGGCATCCTTGAACTTGTCGAAACCACCCAGGTCGGTATCGATGGCCTTGGCCACGGCGCCCACCGGAGTACCGCCGGCGCCTGGCGCCATCACGGTCCAGAACAGCGAATGGTTCGCGTGGCCGCCACCGTTGTTGCGCACCGGGCCCTGCAGGTTCTCCGGCAGCGACTTCAGCTTCTTCACCAGCTCTTCCACCGGCAGATCGGCGTACTCGGTACCTTCCAACGCCGCATTGACGTTGTTGATGTACGTCTGGTGATGCTTGGTGTGGTGGATCTCCATGGTGGCCGCATCGATGTGCGGTTCCAGGGCATCGTAGGCATAAGGCAGCTTGGGCAGGGTGTAAGCCATGGTGCATCTCCTCGTTACATGGGCACCCGGCGAGCGCCGGGTGGTGCGCAGTGAATGATGGGGACAGGCGTGAAGATTACCAAGGGCCATGTAAAGGAAACCTCGTCCTGCCGATGACGGTAGTGCGACATCCGCGCCCTCATCGCCCATGCAGCAGCCACGCGTTACAGTGACCCGGACTTTCCGTTCCGGTCCGCCCGATGCGAAATCCACGCCTGCTGATCACCGCCGTCGTCCTTCTCCTGCTGGGACTGCTGGGCAATCATTACCTGCAGCGCCCGGCCAGGCCGCAGTTCGCCCCAGCACTGACGGGCGCGGCGGAGCCGGTTGCCATGCCCACGACCACAGCGCCGACCGTGCGCGGCGACGGTCGCGACCCTGTCAGGCTGCCCGCTTTCCTGCCGGCGGAAGCAGCGGCGACCATCGCCCTCATACAGCGCGGCGGGCCCTTCCCCCACCGCCAGGACGGCAGCGTCTTCGGCAACCGCGAGCAACGACTGCCGCCCCGCGCGCGCGGCTATTACCGCGAATACACCGTGGACACGCCCGGCGCCGGCAATCGTGGCGCGCGCCGCATCATCACCGGGGGCGATCCGCCGCAGGCCTGGTACTACACCAGCGATCACTACGAAAGTTTCCGCAGCTTCACCGTGCCCCCTTCTGGAGATGCCCGATGACCCACGATGTGTTCGGCCTCGGCCTGCATGACATCAACAACGCCGGTGTGTATGCGATCAGCGACGGCGACGAAGCGCCGCTGGCGGCCGCCATGCGCGATGCCGGACTGCGCGTCAACCGGATCGATCTGGACGGAGTGGCGGACAAGCGCACGCTGCTCGCGCGGATGTCCGCGCAGCTGGATTTCCCGCCCGGCTTCGGCGGCAACTGGGATGCACTGGCGGACAACCTGCGCGACCTGCAATGGTTGCCCGCCCCGAACGGGCATGCGCTGTTCCTGGACCATGTCGACGCGCTGCGCGCGGAGGCGACCGAGGATTTCGACACCCTGCTCGGCATCCTCGATGACACCACGCAGTTCTGGGTCGACCAGGACGTACCGCTGTGGGTATTCCTGTCGCTTTCCGCGCAGGAAAGCTAGCGCTCCAGCCGACCACGGGTCGGCTCTACCGGGTCGGCTCAGCGGCTGCCGTTGTCTTCCTGCAGTTCCTTCTTGAACGGAATGTCCGGCGGCGGGCGCGCGACGGCCGGCTGGTCCTGCATGTTCGGATCGTTCAGTCCGCAACCGCCACCGAACTGCAGCACCGAAATCACGCAGGAAATCTTCGTGGTGGTGCCCGGCAGCGGGATTTCGATGGACTGCACGCCACGACGCACCCATTCGGCCAGCAACGATTCGTGCGGCACCCAGTACTTGTCGAACGACGTCGGCCTGTAATCGTAGGGGGGCCGTTTCAGCCAGGTGCCGGATTGTGCGATGCGATCGCGGGTCCAGCCGTCGTTGTCGCCGCCGGGTGCACCGCGTTCGCTTTTCCCTGCCCCGTCCTGCCCCGGCACACGTACGCTGCCATCGGCATTGAACATGCCGTTGCCCCGTCCGGCGTCCTGGCTCGCGGCCGTCCCCTGCGCCGCACCCTCGGTAGTGCGGCTGGACGCCCCCCAGTCATCGCCGCGCGCTGGCGTGGCCCAGTTGCCCGGCGTCGGTTCGGGGCGCGCACCTGCCTGCGCAGGTGCCGACGAAGCATGGTCGCCGGCGACCGGCGATGCGCCGGCCGTCGTCGTCGATGAGGACGACACCGACGTATTGCCGGATGCCGAGGTTGCCGGCGCATCGGCAACGCGACGCTCGCGCACACTGGGAGCGGACGCATCCGGCAGGCGAAGGGCAGGTTCGCGGCTGCGTATCTGCGGCGCCGTCATGGCAGGTGCGGTGACCGTGGCGATCTCCCGCTCGCGGACCGTCGATTCGCGCGGCGCGCGCACGTCCATCGGCCGCTGCACGACTGTCGCTGGTGCCGGCGCGGTCACGGCGACCTGCTCCGGCATCGTGATCTCGCGTTCGCGCACGTCCATGGGCGCGACCGGCGTGCTGCGTACCTGCACCTGCGTCGCCGCTGCCGACGAACGCATGACCGGGGCCTGCACGGTGCTTATTTCACGTTCGCGCACCGTGGGCGTGGTTTCGCGCGGCAGCACGCTCACTTCCGTGCGCGGAACGCTGATCGGCGGCACCACGAAATCGCGGGTAGGTTCGGCCACTTCGGTGGCCTGCAGCGGTGGCGCCGGCGGCGGTGGCAGGGACGCTGCGGGCTCGGCCGGTGGCGAAGGTTCGGCCGCTGCAGCGGATGCAGGTGGCGCGGCAGTCGCGGCTGCCGAAGCAGATTGCGCAGGCGCCGGCCGGGCGACGGGCGACGCTGCGGTGCTGTCCTCGGATGCCGCCGCCGATGCACCGGCGATGTCCTGGGAGGCCGCCGTGGTCGCGCCGCCGGGCTGATCGCCACCGCCTTCCTGCGCCCCCTGGCCGATGAATTCAATCTGGATCCGCTCGCCGTCGGCCCCTTCGCTGTCCGGATCCGGCGCGCGCACGAGCGCCACCCACAGCAGCAGGAAAGCGAACAACAGATGCAGCAGCAGGCTGACCGCCGCTGAGGACCAGCGCATCCAGCGCTGGTCACGCGGCGCCGGTCCCCATTGCTGCCAGGCCAGGCGGCGCATCGCCTGCCAGGTGCCCAGCTGCGGCGAACGCCCCGGCGGCCCCGGCAGCGGACGCGGCAGCAGCACCTCGATCACTTCACGTGCATGCAGCGGACGTGGCAGTGGCGACAGCGAACGCAGCCATATCGCCCACCCGTACGGCAGGCCGGTCTTCTTTTCCAGGATGGGTGGGTCCTGCTGGCGTGCCAGCAGGTGGTCGATCAATCGTGCAGCGCGGATCGACGGCACGCAGCGGGCGTCAGGCAGCGTTGCCGCGCGGCATGTACGGCGCCTGGCCACTGTCGTGGTCGGTGGCGTCACGCACCGCGGTAACGCCGGGGACACGGCCCATCAGGGTCTTCTCGATGCCCTGCTTCAGGGTGACATCGGCCATGCCGCAGCCCTGGCAGCCGCCGCCGAAACGCAGCAGCACCACGCCGTCGGCGGATACTTCCTGCACCGCGACCCGGCCGCCATGCGAGGCCAGCTGCGGGTTGACCTCGTTCTCCACCACCCAGTGAACGCGTTCGACCAGCGAAGCGCCATCCCCGGGCGCTTCGCCCTTGATGCGCGGCGCCTTGATGGTCAGCTGCTGGCCGCCGGCCGCACCGTCGACGATGTCGATCTCCGCCCCATCCAGCCAGGCCACGCTGGTGGCATCCACGTACAGCGTGAAGCCTTCGCAGTCCACCGCCCACTCGTCGCCCAGCAGTTCGGTCGGGTCGGCGAATTCCAGGCGCGCGTCGGCACGTGGCGTGCCTGGATCGACCGCGCTCAGGCGAACGCCCATGCCGGGCACGCCCTCGCGTTCGATCAGGCGGCGGAAGTGGGTCTGGGCAGTGTCGGAAATCTGGATCATGCGGCTATTCTAGCGAAGTCCCCGTGGCGCGATCATTCGCTTTATACACCCGACCGCGCACTGTTCAGTCAATGCCCCTGGAGTTGAGAATCCCATGAACGATCTGGTGCCGCTGGCTCAGGCCCATTGCATCCCCCGTCGCGGCAAGGAACACGCGCTGGGCCAGGCCCGCGTGGCCGAACTGCTTCCGGACGTACCGGGCTGGGAGCTGGTGGAAAACGGCCAGGCGCTGCAGCGCACCTTCCGCTTCAAGGATTACCACCACACCCTCGCCTTCGTGAACGCACTGGCCTTCATCGCCCATCGCGAGGATCACCACCCCGACCTCGGCGTGCATTACGACCGCGCCGTCGTGCGTTTTTCCACCCACGATGTCGGTGGCCTGAGCGAGAACGATTTCATCTGCGCCGCCAAAGCGTCGGCCCTGACGGAGTGATCGACATGACCCTGCGCCTGCTGTTCCTGCCCGTGGCTTCGGCCATCCTGCTGTCGGCCTGCGGCAATGCCGGCCAGGCCGATGCGCCTGCCACGCCGGCCCGGCCCCCGACCGAAGTGGCGGCAGTGAAGACGCCGCCGCCGCAGTATCCGATCGAACTGGCCTGCACCGGCGTGGGCGGCACCTCCACCCTGAAGGTCGTGGTCGGCGTGGACGGCAGGCCCAGCGACGTGAGCCAGGTCTCCAGCAGCGGCAATCCGCAACTGGATGAGCAGGCCCGCAGCGCCGTGCTGGGCTGGCAGTTCAAGGCTGCCACCCGCAATGGCGAAGCTGTGCCGGCAACGATCCAGGTACCGGTGAGTTTCAATCCGCCGCAGCCGCGTCCGGATGAATGCTTCGCGGTGGAAGAACGCCTGCGCCGCGGCGGCTGAGCACCGTATCTCCCTTGAACACTCCTGTATGACGGCGGGCGATCCACGCTCTCCCGCCCGATGAGGCCAGCCAGCGCCCGCCTCCTTCCCTGCCCTCCGGTGTCCCCGTATTCACGGGACGCCCGTCACCTGAAGGACCGCGCCGGTACATGCTGCAGATTTCCCAGGAAAACATCTGGATCGCTTTGGCGGTCACCCTTGCGGCCGGTCTGGCCACGGCACTCGGCAGCCTGCTGGTGCTGTTCTCGAAACGCCCGAATCCACGCCTCCTGGCATTCGGCCTGGCCTTCGCCGGCGGTGCGATGGTGTATGTGTCGCTGTCGGAGATCCTCAACAAGTCGATCGATTCATTCACCCAGGCCTACGACGCGCGCCTCGGTTTCACCTACGGCACATTCGCGTTCCTGCTGGGCATCCTGGTCATCGTGGCCATCGACCACCTGATTCCCAATCCCCACGAAAGCCTGGATGCGAAGGATCCTGCATTCCGCGCCGACAACAAGGCCTACATCAAGCGCGTGGGCCTGCTGACCTCGGTGGCGATCACCGCGCACAACTTTCCGGAAGGCCTGGCCACCTTCTTCGCAACGCTTGAAAGCCCATCGGTGGGCATGCCGCTGGCGTTCGCCATCGCCATCCACAACATTCCCGAAGGCATCGCGATCGCAATTCCGGTGTACTTCGCCACCCAGAACAAGTTCTATGCGTTCGCCGCCAGCCTGCTGTCCGGCCTGGCCGAACCGATCGGCGCGATGATCGGCTATTTCCTGCTGTCCGGATCGCTGAACCACGCCACCTTCGGCTGGGTATTCGGGCTGATTGCCGGCGTGATGGTGTTCCTGGCGCTGGACGAACTGCTGCCGGCCGCCAAGCGTTACGCGAAGGGCCACGAGACGGTGTATGGGCTGGTGGCGGGCATGGTCACGCTGGCCCTGAGCCTGGTGCTGTTCAAGTGGTAGACCCGCGAACGGGCTGAGCCCCCTCGCGGCGGATGCCTCGGGTGAATGGAAATGGGAGGAGGGGCCGGGCTGGGCGGGACACGCCCACAAGCACATCCATGTGGGGCTCGTTTCGCGCCATCCATGGCGCTCAACGGTCCCGCCCACCCCGGCCCCTCCTCCTCGTCGGTATCGCGTGGCATCCAGCCGCGTAGAAAAAAGAAAAAAGAGCAAAAGCCAAGGCACCAGCCTTCCCTCGCCCGGGAGCCGCGGTGCTGCGCTTCTGCTCTTTTTTTTTTTTCACGCGGCTGGCGCTCGCGTGATGTGTCAAAGGCCGGGCGGCGTGGGTTGGCGGGACCCTTTGAGCCCCCGGACGGGGCGAAAGGAGCTTACATGGACGTACTTGCAGCGTGTCCCGACAACCCGCGCCGCCCGGCCCTCATCGAACGGGTACCCGGGAGGCCAGCCGCGAGGGGCTTTGCCGTTCGCTGGCTACTTCAGCCGATCCAACGCCTCGGCGAGCTCATCCGCCAGCGGGGCGTTCAGCACGTAGGGCGTCCTGCCGGCATCCAGCGCGAACTCCAGCGAGGCCGCGTGCAGGAACAGCCGCTTCAGCCCGATCTGCTCACGCAGCCGCTTGTTGACGGCTGGATCGCCGTACTTGTCGTCGCCCGCCACCGGATGGCCGAGATGCTGGGCGTGCACGCGGATCTGATGGGTGCGGCCCGTCTCGATCCGTACCTCGCAATACGAATGGCCGCCCCGACGCTCCAGCACCTTGAAGTGGCTCACCGATGGCTTGCCGATGGCGTTCACCTGCACATGCCGCTCCCCGCCCTGGCGGAGCCCCACGTGCAACGGCGCGTCCACGGTCATCGTTCCGTCCGGCATGCGACCGGCCAGCAGCGTCAGGTAACGCTTGCGGATGCCCGCACCATGGTCCTCACGCAGCAGCGCCTGCAGTTCGCTCAGCGCCGAGCGCTTCTTGGCCACGATCAACAGCCCGGACGTGTCGCGATCCAACCGGTGCACCAGTTCCAGCGTGCGTCCCGGGCGTAGCGCACGCAGGGTCTCGATGGCCCCGAAGCTGATTCCGCTGCCACCGTGGCTGGCCACGCCGGACGGCTTGTTCAGCGCCAGCAGGCGTTCATCCTCGAACACGATCGCCTGCTCCAGCCGGCGCATGAAGCCCTCCGGCGGACCGGCCTTGTCGCCCTCTTCGGCGAGACGGACCGGTGGCACGCGGACCTCATCGCCCGCCTCCAGCTTGCGTTCGGCCTTGGCACGGCCCCCGTTCACCCGCACCTGGCCGCTGCGCACCAGCTTGTACACCAGGCTGCGGGGCGCGCCTTTCAGCTGGCCAAGCAGGAAATTGTCCAGCCGTTGTCCTGCACGATCATCGGAAACAGTGATCATGCGCACGGAGGGCTTGTCGGAAGCGGCTATCGGGGTGTCTTGGGCGGTCATCAGGCAGTTTATTCTGGTACACTCGGGCGGCGAGATAAGGGATTGATTTCGTTGGAAGTTACTCAGGGCCAGAAGCCCAGCTCCCGACGAATCCGGCACAGTGCGCGACCACCGCCCCCGGGGCGGCCATGTTAGCGGCTCGCCGGCGTTCCCGGCCATCGCCGATTGCCTGACACGCAATCGCGCTGAACATGCCCCGCGTGGCGCTCCAGCCCTGCTGACAGCTGCCGCCGGTCCGTAATACCCAAAAACCAGAATGAGAGCGCTCCCGCGGCCTGCCGTGGTGTCGTAGCGCTGGAAACCCGGGCCACCCTCCCCGCGCCTGCGCGAATGGGCGGCCAGCCGTGTC
>Ga0160468_100629_pt1 | contig 12929 bp, 8 predicted proteins | sample HID1972K_E11MG_FD_108234 | JGI IMG/M metagenome (GOLD analysis project Ga0160468, IMG submission 108234) | Enriched pill bug-associated microbial communities from UW Madison campus, WI, USA - HID1972K_E11 MG | ecosystem: Host-associated > Arthropoda: Insects > Digestive system > Unclassified ... | reverse complement strand
GCGCCCAACCTTGAACCGCGTCGGTGCGCTGGGAGTCGCGCTGATGCTGGCCTGCGGCCAGGCGACCGCTGCCGCGCCCGCCGGCGCGCCTGCCGCCGCCGTTGCCGCGCCTGCCGCCGCGCCCGCGTCGCTGTCGGTGGCGAAGATCGATTTCAAGCGCGGCGACGACGGAGCCGGCCGCCTGATCCTGCAGTTCGATGGCCAGGGTGCCAACCTGGACCTGCGCAACCAGGGCAACAGCGTCGTCATCGACGTGGGCAACGCACGCCTGCCCGAGCAGCTGCAGAAGCCGCTGAACGTCACCGACTTCGCAACGCCGGTGCAGCGCATCGACGCCAAGCCCTATGGTGGTGGCACGCAGCTGGTGCTCAGCACCAACACCGCATTCGAATCGCTGGCCTACCAGAGCGGCAACGAATACGTGGTGGAGATATCCCCGCGCGAAGGCGTGGCTGCCACCGGTGCGGTCACCACCAGCACCGTTGCCCAGGCCGCTACCGCGGTGGCGCAGCGTGGCTACAGCGGTCGTCCGGTGACCTTCAACTTCCAGGACGTGCCGGTGCGCACCGTGCTGCAGCTGATCGCCGAAGAGTCCAACCTGAATGTCGTGGCATCCGACAGTGTCCAGGGCAACGTCACCCTGCGCCTGGTCAACGTGCCATGGGACCAGGCGCTGGACATCGTGCTGCGGGCCAAGGGCCTGGACAAGCGCCGCGACGGCAGCGTGATCTGGGTCGGGCCGCAGGCCGAACTCGCCAAGTTCGAGCAGGAAAAGGAAGACGCGCGCATCGCGATCGAGAACCGCCAGGATCTCATCACTGACTACGTGCAGATCAACTACCACAGCGCGTCGGCGATCTTCAAGGCACTCACCGAAGCGCGCGGCATCGGCGGTTCCTCGGGTGGCCAGGGCGGTGGTTCTTCCCAGGAAGAAAGTGGCTTCCTGACCTCCCGCGGCCGCATCGTCGCCGACGAGCGCACCAACATGCTGATGATCAGCGACATCCCCAAGAAGGTCGAGCGCATGCGCGAACTGATCGGGGTGATCGACCGTCCGGTCGACCAGGTGCTGATCGAAAGCCGCATCGTCATCGCCACCGATACCTTCGCCCGCGAGCTGGGTGCGAAGTTCGGCATCAGCGGCAACCGGGACAACGTGTTCTTCAGCAATGATGTCGCCAACAACGGCAAGAACATCGACAACCGTGCCACGGTGGATACCGAGTACCAGCGTGCGCTGAACGAGTGGATCGCTGGTGGCCGCACCGGTGCCGAACCCGTGCGTTCGCCCTATACGCTCAACCGCGGCCTGATGTGGAACATGCCGGCTGCCGTGGCGGGCAACCCGGGTTCGCTGGCACTGTCGATCCTCAATGCCGGTTACCTGCTGGATGTCGAACTGTCGGCCATGCAGCAGGAATCGCGTGGCGAAGTGATCTCCAACCCGCGCGTGGTCACCACCAACCAGCGCGAGGCGCTGATCAAGCAGGGCAAGGAAATCGGCTACGTGACCATTTCCGCCGGTGGTGCCGGTGGCGGCAGCCAGGCCAACGTGCAGTTCAAGGAAGTGGTGCTGGAGCTGAAGGTGACGCCCACCATCACCAACGACAACCGCGTGTTCCTGAACATGGCGGTCAAGAAGGATGAAGTGGACCAGTGGATCCAGCTGGAAGGCTACGGCACGGTGCCGTCGATCAACCGTCGCGAAGTGAATACCGCGGTGCTGGTCGAGGACGGCCAGACGGTGGTCATCGGTGGTGTCTACGAGTTCACCGACCGAAGCAGCATCAGCAAGGTGCCGTTCCTGGGCGACGTGCCGTTCCTGGGCAATCTGTTCAAGCAGCGTGGACGCAACAAGGACAAGGCCGAACTGCTGGTGTTCGTGACCCCGAAGGTGCTGCGCGTGGCCAAGGGCACGGCCAGCAACTGAGGTGGGCAGGGTGCCGGGCGGCTGCCCGGCGCCCGCCGAAGCAACAGCAACAGCGTAGAGCGTCGGCTCTGCGCTGTTTGCTTTTGGGCTCCTGCCCCACCCGTCGGACGCGGGTGTCCGACCCATGGCGCTCGACGCCCCCGCAATCCCATTCCGGCCCTCCTGTATCCGAAGCCGGTTTTTGCTTTTTTTTCTTTTGCGTGGCTGGCGCGCGTAGACACTGTCGGGGCCGGGCGATGAGGCTGGGCGGGGGTGTTGAGCGCCATGGACGGTGCGAAACAAGCGCTACAAGGACGTACTTGTGCGCGTCCCCCGCCCAGCCTCATCACCCGACCATCCACAATCCGAATAGGCCTGTCAGCCACGAGGGGCTCCGCCGTTCGACGGCTTCGTTCATGCAATCTTGATCCCATCCGGCACACGTGCCTGCGATGATGGGGAACCGGAATCCACCGGTGCCGGTCCAAGCACGATGACATCGATCCCGCCTGTTCCCCCTGCCGATCCCGCGTTCTCCACCCCCGCACGATCGCGGCTGCATGACGATTTCCAGGCCCTGCGCACCGCGCTGTCCAGCGAGATCGTCGGCCAGGCCGACCTGGTCGAACGCCTGCTGATCGCACTGCTCGCCGATGGCCACCTGTTGGTCGAAGGCGCCCCCGGACTGGCCAAGACCACTGCCATCCGCGCGCTGGCCAGTCGCCTCGATGCCGACTTCTCGCGCGTCCAGTTCACCCCGGACCTGTTGCCCGCTGACCTGACCGGTACCGAAATCTGGCGTCCGCAGGAAGGTCGCTTCGAATTCGTACCTGGCCCCATCTTCCACCCGGTCCTGCTGGCCGATGAAATCAACCGTGCGCCGGCCAAGGTGCAGTCCGCGCTGCTGGAAGCGATGGGCGAACGCCAGGTCACCGTCGGCCGCCATACGTATGCGCTGCCGCCGCTGTTCCTGGTGATGGCCACCCAGAACCCGATCGAGCAGGAAGGCACGTTCCCGTTGCCGGAAGCGCAACTGGACCGCTTCCTCATGTATGTGCGCATCGGTTACCCGGACGAAGGCGCGGAAACCGAGATCCTGCGGCTGGCACGCGAGCGTGCGCGTGGCGCGCTGGATGCCCCGCCGGACGCACCGCCAAGGATGCCACTGCAGGATGTCTACGATGCGCGGCGTGAGGTGCTCGATGTGCATCTGGCACCCGCGCTGGAGCGCTACCTGGTGGAACTGGTGCTGGCCTCCCGGGAGCCGGCGCGCTACGACGACGCGCTTGCACGGCGCATCGCGTGGGGTGCGAGCCCGCGCGGCTCGATAGCCCTGGAGCGGTGCGCGCGTGCGCGTGCCTGGCTGGCCGGTCGCGATTTCGTCACTCCCGATGACGTGCGGGCGATTGCCGGCGACGTGCTGCGTCATCGCGTGCTGCCCAGCTATGAGGCCATTGCCGAAGGCTGGGATGGCGAACGCCTGGTGCAGGAGCTGCTGGCACGGGTGCCGGCGCCCTGAGCACGATGGCCGTCCGTGATCCCCATTACGCAGGCGACGGCGATGGCCGGGTGCCGGGCCTGGCCGAGCTGGTCGCGCTGCGCGGCAGTGCCGTGCGTCCGCCGGCACCGCGCCGTGGTCGCGTCGGCAATGCCGGACAGGCGCCGTCGGCATTGCGTGGGCGTGGCATGGAATACGCCGAATCCCGCGAATACGTGGCAGGTGACGATGCCCGCCACATCGACTGGCGGGTGACCGCGCGCAGCGGCCGTGCACATACCAAGCTGTTCCAGGCCGAACGCGAACGGGTCAGCCTGATCGTCGCCGACACCGATCCGGCGTTGTATTTCGGCACCCGCACGCGCTTCAAGTCCGTGCAGGCGGCACGGGTGGGCGCCGTCGCCGCGTGGTCGGCACAGCGGCGTGGCGATCGTATCGCGGCGTTGCGCGGCAGCACGCTGGAAGCACCGATTCCACCCGCGGGCGGGACCCGCGGCGTACTGCGCGTGCTGGATGCACTCACCCGCTGGTATGCGCGACCGCCCGCCGATGATGCCGGGCTGGAACAGGCGCTGCAGCAGGCCGCACGGGTGCTGCGGCCGGGCGCGCGCCTGCTGGTGCTGGCCGACCCGCAACGTGCGATGTCGATTGCGGTCGCCCGCTGGGCCGCACTGGCCCAGCACCATGAGATCGACCTGCTGCTGATGGTCGACCCGCTGGAGCTGGAGCCCCCCGGCGAGCCACTCGACTTCCTCGCCGGGAGTGAACGCGTGCGGTTGGACCTGCGGGCTGCGGGCGTGCGACACGACTGGCGGGCGCATTTCGTCGATCCGCTGCAGCGCCTGCAGGACACATTGGCGGCCCGGCGTATTGCCGTGCACGTGATCGCCTCCGATGCCTCCAGCGCCGGATGGCTCGCACCCGTGCCCACGCAGGTGCCGGCATGACCGCGCAGTTGCCATTGCGCGATGTCCACCTGCCGCCGGCGCCCGGCCTGTGGCCACCTGCACCGGGCTGGTGGGCGCTGGCGGCCGTCGTCCTGCTGCTGCTCGCCATACCGCTGTTGCTGTACTGGCGCCGGCGCCGGCAGCGACGTGCCTGGCAGAGGCAGTTCACCGCCGAACTGCGCGCGGCCGGTGAAGGCCCGCCGCGGCTTGCGGCGATGTCGGCCTTGCTGCGCCGGGCCGCGCGCCGGCAGCGTGCCGGCAGCGAACTGCTGCGAGGCGATGCCTGGCTGCAGCTGCTCGATCCAGAAGACAACCTGACACCTGCGCAGCGCAGCCTGCTCTGCGACGGCGCCTACCAGCCGCATGTCGATCCCGTGCAGCTGGCAGCGCTGGAGCGATGGGCCGCGAAGCGCTACCTGGCGCTGCTGCAGGAGCGTGCGCGATGAGCCTTCCCGGCTGGCCGTGGCCCGATCTGCTGCTGGCATGGCCATGGGCACTGCTGGCCCTGCCGTTGCCATGGCTGATGCGCGCGTGGCCGCGGCGCGACGACCCTGCCGGTGCGGCGCTGAAGGTGCCGTGGTCCCCCCAGGTGCTGCAGGACATCGCCGGTCGCGCGGGTGCTGACCACGCGCGGTTGCAGCGCGTGCTGCTGTGGGCGGGATGGTGTTGCCTGTGCGTGGCGCTGGCGCGCCCGCAACTGCTCGGTGAAGCGGTGAGCCCGCCCACCCAGGCACGCCAGCTGATGCTCGCGCTGGACGTGTCCGGCAGCATGAGCGAACCGGACATGGTGCTCGGCGACCAGGTCGTCGAGCGACTGACGGCGGCCAAGGCGGTGCTCGCCGATTTCCTGGACAGGCGCGCGGGTGACCGCGTCGGCCTGCTGGTGTTCGGCGAACGCGCCTATGCGCTGACTCCTATCACCGCCGATCTGGCCAGCGTGCGCGAACAGCTGGGCGATGCGGTGGTGGGCCTGGCGGGCCGTGAAACCGCCATCGGCGATGCCATCGCGCTGGCGGTGAAACGCCTGCGCGGCCAGCCGGAAGGCCAGCGCGTGCTGGTGCTGCTGACCGACGGTGTCAGCAATGCCGGTGTGCTGGCGCCGCTGCGTGCGGCCGAGCTGGCGGCCGGCGAGCAGGTACGGGTGTATACAGTGGCCTTCGGCGGCGACGGTGGTACGAAGCTGTTTGGCTTCGACGTGGGCCAGGCGCAGGATCCGGTGGATGAAGCGACGCTGGGGAAAATCGCGGCGCAGACCGGCGGCCGCTTCTTCCGTGCGCGCGATACCCGGCAGCTGGCCGGCATCTATGCCGAACTGGACCGCCTGGAGCCGATCGCCAGCACGGGACCGGTGCTGCGGCCGCGCAGCGAGATGTATGCCTGGCCGCTGGCGCTGGCCCTCCTGCTGGGCGCCCTGGCATGGCTGCGGGCGGGGCGGCAGCGATGAACATGGACCTGCTTTCCGCCATCCATTGGGCGCGTCCGCAGGCGCTGTGGGCATTGCTCGCGCTGCCACTGATCCTGCTGTGGGGTTGGCGACGCGCCGGAGATGCAAGGCGCTGGCATCGCGCGGTGGATCCGCATCTGCTGCCGCACCTGCTGGTGGCGGGCCGGACGGGCGTGCGCCGTTGGCCGTGGCTGGTGCTGCTGGGCTGGGCGCTGGCCGTGCTGGCATTGGCCGGTCCCGGCTGGAAACAGCAGGCGCAGCCGCTGCTGCAACCCAGGTCGCCGCTGGTGCTGGTGCTGGATCTGTCCACCCGCATCACCGCCACCGACCTGCCGCCGTCGCGCCTGCTTCAGGCGCGCGCCAAGCTGGCCAGCCTGCTGCGGCAGCGCGAAGGCGGGCAGGTCGCGCTGGTGGTGTATGCCGACGATGCCTACACAGTGGCGCCGCTGACGGACGACGTGGCCAATGTGGCGCTGTACCTGGACGCGCTGGCACCGCAGGTGATGCCTGCTGACGGGCAGCGTACCGACCGCGCGCTGGACTGGGCGACCCGGCTGCTGCAGCGTAGTGGCATGCGCGGTGGGCGGATCCTTCTGCTCAGCGACCAGGCCGATGCGGCAGCGATCGAAGCCGCCCGCCAGGCTGCATCGCAGGGCATGCAGGTATCTGTGCTGGGTCTTGGCACCGCCGCGGGCGCGGCATATCGCGATGCTCGCGGACAGATTGATACCGCGGCCCTGGATGAGGCCAGCCTGCGCCGCCTGGCATCGGCCGGCGGTGGTCGTTACCAGCCGGTCGCCAGCGACGGCAGCGACCTGCGCGCGCTGGACCTGCTGCGCGCCGACCGTGGTGCTGGTGAGCAGCAGCGTGGCGACGTGCGCCAATGGCTGGACCAGGGCTACTGGTTGCTGCCGCCGGTGATGCTGCTGGCGCTGCTGGCATTCCGCCGCCGCGTCGCCGTGATGTCGGTGCTGGTGCTTGGAGTGGTCGGTTTCACGGCCGCGCCGCCGGTGCACGCGCAGGGCACGTCCCCATCGCCGGTGATGGCAAAGGGTGCAAGCCCATGGTTGCGCGCCGACCAGGTCCGGCAACGGCAACTGGAACAAGGCGTGCGTGCATACCATGAAGGTGATTTCGCTGCGGCGGCCGGTCATTTCGAGGGCGTCGACAGCGCTGAAGGCTGGTACAACCTGGCCAATGCGCGCGCGCGCCAGGGCGACCTCGACGGTGCCATCGACGCTTACGACCATGCCTTGACCCGCCGTCCGGGCATGCCCGATGCGGTGGCCAACCGCGCGGTGGTGGAGGCGGCCCGCAAGCGCCGCCCGCCGCCAGGTGCCAGGCAGGATCCTTCGCCGTCGCAGGGCGGGGCGGGCAAGGCGCCCCCGTCGCAGGGACAGGGACAACCAGCACCGCAGCGTGCGCAGGACGCCGCTGGCAAAGCCGACCCATCGCAGGACGCAGGCGGAGCCGGACAGACCCGGCCGCCGCCGGACCCACAGGCACAGGCGAATGCGGATGCCGAGCAGCGCCAGCGCATGCAGGAGGCGATGCAGCACGAGCAGCAGGGGCCGCAGGGCGACACACGCGCGGAACAACGCAGTGATGGCCTTACACCGCAGCAGCGCGAACAGCAGCAGGCGATCGAAGCCTGGATGCGACGGGTCCCGGATGCACCGGGCGACCTGCTGCGCACGAAATTCCAGCTGGAAAACCAACGCAGGAAACGGGAAGGACGATGACACGCCACGCTTCATTTCCAGCCATCGCCAGGCGGTTGCTGCCAGGGTGCTGGGTGCTGCTGCTGTGCCTGCCGTGGCCGGTGCTGGCACAGACCCGCGCCTGGCTGGATCGGGCCCAGGTGGAGCAGGGGGGCACCGTCACCCTGAACATCCAGAGCGACAGCGCCGACGCTCCGGATCTCTCGCCGTTGCGCGCTGAATTCGATCTCGCCAACCAGACCCGCAGCCGCCAGGTGGAGTGGAACAACGGCCGCATGCAGGCGCGTACGCTGCATGGCATTGCGCTGTCCCCGCGGCGGGTGGGCACACTGGTGATTCCCGCGCTGCAGGTGGGAAGCTCGCGTACTCCGGTGCTGCAGCTGCAGGTCAGCGCTCCGCTGCCGGCACGGCGCGACGGCAGCGCGGCGGCCTTCATCGAAACCGAAGTGGACGACGCCACGCCCTACGTGCAGCAGAGCGTCGGCGTGGTGGTAAGGCTTTATTACGCATCCCAGCTGGCGTCCGGCGCGCTGGTCCTGGAGGCACCGGAGGGCGCATCGCTTCAGGTGGTGGGGCAGGACCGCACCGACGTGCGCGAGGTCAACGGGCGGCGCTACAACATTGCCGAACGGCGCTATCTGCTGATTCCCGAACGCAGTGGACCGTTGCGGCTGGCCGGCGCGCGCTTCGATGGGCGCACCGCCGGCAGCTTCTTCGACGACTTCTTCGGAGGGGGCGACGGACGCCTGCGTGCAGTGGCCGCCGACCAGGTGCTGCAGGTGCAGGCACAGCCGGCCGACGCGCCGCAGCCGTGGCTGCCCCTGCACGATCTGCGCCTGCGCTATACGCTGGCGCCGGATCGCGCCCGGGTCGGTGAAGCCACCACGCTGGAAGTGGAAGCGGTGGCCGTTGGTGCCACGCGCGCACAGTTCACTGAACTGCCGGTGCCGGATATCGGCAGCGATGCACAGGTATTCGCCGAGCCGGCGCAGTACGACGAAACCTTCAGCGGTGCATCGCCGCAGCTGAAGATCACCCGCCGTTTCTCGATCGTGCCGCGCGGCCAGGGAACGCTGCGCGTGCCGGGACTGCGGATGCGCTGGTGGAACGTGCAGACCGGCCAGGCGCGCGGCACGGCGCTGCCGGACCTGGTCCTGGCCGTGGCGCCAGGACGCGGGGCGACAACGGTGCCGCCGTCCCAGCCGGTGGATACCGATGCAAGGCTTCCCGGTGGCGATGCCTCCGAAGGCGGCGAACCGAAGGCCCTGTCGGCTGCCGGCAGTCCCGCCGCGCAGGCGCCGTGGCCGTGGATGGCGCTTGCCGGGGGCCTGCTGCTGCTGTGGCTGCTTACGCTGTGGTGGGGCTGGCGGCGCGGGCGCGATGGCGCAAGGGAGGCGGCTGGCAGCGGTATCGATACCCTTCCCGGCGCAGCCCGGCCGACTGTCGCCGCACTGCGCCGGGCGCTGGACAGCGCCGACCTGGCCGAGGTCGGCGCGCTGCTGTGCGCCATGGGGGGCGTGGAGCGGCTGGAACAGGTCCTTGCGCGCCTGGACGACATGCGCCAGCGCGACGCGTTGCTGGCCCTGCAGCGCGCGCGCTGGGGCGGCGGCGGTGACCTGCCGGCGATCCGCCGGCAGCTGAAGGTCGCTTTCCATGACGGACCACACTGGTCGCCGGCCCCGGAAGCCCCCCAGACTGGCCTGCCGCCCCTCTATCCGCCTTGATCGGCAAAGCGCCGGGCGGTGGATCGCGCTTTGCTAAAGTACATTCATTTGTGAGGAACTCGACCCGATGACAGCAGCCCGTCCTGCGAAGAAGAAGATGCCACTGCACTGGAAGATGGGCATCGGCTTCGCCGTCGGCCTCGTGCTGGGGCTTGTCGTGCATGCACTGGGCGGGCAGATGCCGGCCCTGATGGAAACGGCCCGGTGGGTGATGCATTACGTCACCACGCCCGCCTCCGGCCTGTTCCTCAACCTGATCTTCATGCTCATCGTGCCGCTGATCTTCTCGGCATTGGTGATGGGCGTGTCGGAAATGGGCGATATCCGCGCGCTTGGCCGCATCGGCTGGAAGACCCTGGCCTATACGGTGCTGCTGTCCGGCATCGCGGTGGCGCTGGGCCTGGTGCTGGTCAACCTGCTCAAGCCGGGTGCCGGTGTCGATCCGGCGATGGCCAACCAGATACTGGCTGAAAACCTGGAGCGCTCGCGCGAGATCGTCGCGGGCGTCGGCAGCCAGCCCAAGGGCGTGGACATGCTGTTGTCCATCGTGCCGAGCAACATCGTCGAAGCGGCTTCAAGCAATGGTGCGATCCTGTCACTGATGTTCTTCGCGCTGATGTTCGGCATCGGCATGGTGCTGACCGACGATGAGAAGGTCGCGCCGCTGCGCAGGGCCATCGAGGGCGTGTTTGAAGTCTCGATGACGCTGATCAACCTGGTCATCCGCCTGGCGCCGTACGCCGTGGCCTGCTTCATGTTCAACCTGGCCGCGCTGTTCGGGTTCGACCTGCTGATCCGGCTGGGTGCCTACGTGGGCGTGGTGGTGCTGGCGCTGGCGCTGCACATGGTGGTCACCTACGGCGTGGCGGTGTGGTTGTCCGGCCGCTCCCCGCTGGCGTTCTTCCGCGATACCCAGGAGGCGACCGTCATGGCGTTCTCCACTGCGTCCAGCAACGCCACCCTGCCCACAGCGCTGCGCGTGGCCGATGAAATGGGCCTGCCGCAGAAGGTGTCGCGCTTCGTGCTGACCGTTGGCGCCACCGCCAACCAGAACGGTACGGCGCTGTTCGAGGGCGTCACCGTGATCTTCCTCGCACAGTTCTTCGGCGTGGACCTGAGCATCGGCCAGCAGGTGATGGTGATGGCGGTGTGCATCCTTGGCGGCATCGGTACCGCGGGCGTGCCGTCCGGTTCGCTGCCGGTGGTGGCGATGATCTGCGCGATGGTCGGTGTCAACCCGCTGGGTATCGGCCTGATCCTGGGCGTGAACCATTTCCTGGACATGTGCCGTACCGCACTGAATGTCACCGGCGACCTGGCCCTGACCACCCTGGTGGCCAAGGGCGAAAGCGACGAGCCGATCGTGGCCCCGGGCCCCGCCCCGGCCGACGACGCCGCGCTTCGCTAGAACCACTTCCAGGCCGCACCCCGGTAGAGCCGACCCATGGTCGGCTGCCCCTGGAGCTGCAGTGCCGGGCTCTGCCCGGCAACGCCGACCCGGCCCGCCGGGCGGCGTCCGTTTCTACGCGGTTCTGGAGACTATGGGACAATGTCTTGCCCGCACGTCCGCGGCCGCCTCCCTGATTCCGACAGAACTCATGACGCAGCCTACCCGCCGCCAGTTGGCCAACGCCATCCGCTTCCTTGCCGCCGATGCGGTCGAAACCGCCAAGTCCGGTCATCCCGGCATGCCGATGGGCATGGCCGATATCGCCGAAGTGCTCTGGAACGACTACCTCCGGCACAATCCGAACAACCCGCAGTGGTTCAACCGCGACCGCTTCGTGCTGTCCAACGGCCATGGTTCGATGCTGCAGTACGCGCTGCTGCACCTGAGCGGCTACGACCTGCCGATCGAGGAACTCAAGCAGTTCCGCCAGCTGGGCAGCAGGACCGCCGGTCACCCGGAACACCATGAAACCCCCGGCGTGGAAACCACCACCGGTCCGCTCGGCCAGGGCTTTGCCAATGCCGTCGGCTTCGCCCTCGCCGAAAAGCTGCTGGCACAGCGCTTCAACCGTCCCGAGCTGGAAATCGTCGACCATCGCACCTGGGTGTTCATGGGCGATGGTTGCCTGATGGAAGGCGTGTCGCACGAAGCCGCCTCGCTGGCCGGCACCTGGGGCCTGCACAAGCTGGTGTGCTTCTGGGACGACAACCACATCTCCATCGACGGCAACACCGAAGGCTGGTTCACCGACAACACCCCCGAACGTTTCGAAGCCTATGGCTGGAACGTGGTGCGCGACGTCGATGGCCATGACCCGGAAAGCATCAAGGCCGGCATCGATGCGGCGCTGTCGCAGTCCGACAGGCCGACCCTGATCTGCTGCCGCACCACCATCGGCTTCGGCTCGCCGAACAAGGCCGGCAAGGAATCCAGCCACGGCGCAGCCCTGGGCAAGGACGAACTGGAAGCCACCCGCAAGGCGCTGGGCTGGGAATACGGTCCGTTCGAGATCCCCGAAGACATCTATGCCGGCTGGCGTGCCGGCGGCACCGGCACCCTGCGCCAGGCCGAGTGGGAACAGCAGTTCGACAAGTACGCGGCGCAGTACCCGCAGCAGGCCGAGGAACTGACCCGGCGTTCGCACGGCGAGCTGCCGGCGGACTTCATCGCCAGGGCCGATGCGTACATCGCCCAGGTCAACGCGGATGCGCCGACCATCGCCTCGCGCAAGGCATCGCAGCTGGCCATCGAAGCATTCGCACCGCTGCTGCCGGAACTGGTCGGTGGTTCGGCTGACCTGGCCCATTCCAACCTCACGTTGTGGAAGGCCAGCACGTCAGTGGCCAGCGACGATCCCAACGCGAACTATGTCTATTACGGCGTGCGCGAGTTCGGCATGACCGCCATCGCCAATGGCCTGGCCCTGCACGGCGGTTTCCTGCCGTTCGATGCCACGTTCCTGGTGTTCAGCGATTACGCCCGCAATGCCGTGCGCATGAGCGCGCTGATCCCGGCGCATGCCATCCATGTGTACACCCATGATTCCATCGGCCTGGGCGAAGATGGCCCGACCCACCAGCCGGTGGAGCACCTGGCCGCGCTGCGCTACATCCCCAACAACGATGTATGGCGCCCCTGCGACGCAGTGGAATCGGCGGTGAGCTGGAAGGCCGCGATCACCCGCAAGGACGGCCCGAGCTGCCTGGTGTTCAGCCGCCAGAACCTGCCGCACCAGCCGCGCGACGCTGCACAGATCGCGCAGATCGAGCGCGGTGGTTACGTGCTGGCCGACGCCGAAGGCGGCTCCCCGGACGTGATCCTGATCGCTACCGGCTCGGAAGTGTCGCTGGCTACCGAAGCGAAGGCACAGCTGGATGCCGCCGGGCTGAAGACCCGCGTGGTGTCGATGCCCTCCACCGACGTCTTCCTGCGCCAGGATGCGGCCTACCGCGAAGCGGTGCTGCCGAAGGCGGTGCGCAGGCGCGTGGCGGTGGAAGCTGGCGTCACCGGTTTCTGGGGCCAGTTCGTGGGCCTGGACGGTGCGGTGGTCGGCATCGATACGTTTGGTGCCTCGGCGCCGGCCGAAGCGCTGTACAAGCACTTCAACATCACCACCGCGCATGTGGTGGAAGCGGCCAAGGCGCTCTGACGGTCGCCGGACAGGTGTTGGGCAACGCCCGGCACTACGGGGTCGGGGAAATGGATGGATTGCCGGGCAGAGCCCGGCACTACGGGG
>Ga0160468_100617_pt1 | contig 13236 bp, 7 predicted proteins | sample HID1972K_E11MG_FD_108234 | JGI IMG/M metagenome (GOLD analysis project Ga0160468, IMG submission 108234) | Enriched pill bug-associated microbial communities from UW Madison campus, WI, USA - HID1972K_E11 MG | ecosystem: Host-associated > Arthropoda: Insects > Digestive system > Unclassified ... | reverse complement strand
TCGTTTGCGGGTTGCAAAGATACGGACTTTCTGCAAACCTCCAAATAATTGCTTGGTGTTTTTAACACAAAACAAACAACAGACTGGTTAACAGGCGGTTTATTTTATTGGGGCAAAAGGATCATCCTGGATAACACGTTTTACATCTTCCTGTTGTACATAAGCATAAGCATCCAATTATTGGACATTATTCTATGCAATTTGCCAGAGTGGCAAACAATTACAATATTGCATCAGAAAAAATCTAAAACACTATGAAAAAATACATTTTTATTTTTCTGATTGTCCCTTTATTGATTATACAATCGCTACCTCATTTAAAAGCCCAAACCATAGAAAGACCGAATGTTATTTTAATTTATATGGATGATTTAGGTTATGGAGATTTAAGTACGTATGGTGCAGAACAAGTTAAAACTCCTAATATCGACGCACTAGCAGCAAACGGTGTCCGCTTTACCAATGGGCATGCCACTTCAGCCACATGTACTCCTTCTCGTTACGCTTTATTGACCGGGGAATACCCCTGGAGAAAAGGTGCACATATTTTACCGGGTGATGCTCCATTAATTATTCCAACAACCAGAGCTACCTTACCTTCTCAATTTCAAAAGGCCGGATACAAAACTGGCATTGTAGGAAAATGGCATTTAGGATTAGGAAATACGTTGGAAAAAGACTGGAACAAGCGGGTTTCTCCCGGACCCAATGAAGTCGGATTTGATTATTCCTTTATTTTTCCAGCTACTGCAGATCGTGTTCCTACCGTATTTATGGAAAATGGCTTGATAGTAGGCCTTGATGAAGCTGATCCTATTCAAGTGAATTACCAAACAAAGGTAGGTAACGAACCCACCGGGAAGGAAAACCCGGAACTGCTAAAAATGCACGCTTCTTTAAACCACGGACATGATAATACGATTGTGAACGGTATTGGCCGAATTGGATACATGAGTGGCGGTAAAAAGGCGCGGTGGACTGATGAAGAGGTTCCATTGACCTTTTTGGCTAAGGCAAAGGACTTTATTGAAGAGAATAAATCACAGCCATTCTTCCTATATTACGCTCTTACAGAACCACATGTCCCGCGTATGCCATCTACTTTTTTTAAAGGAAAAAGTCCCTTAGGCTATCGCGGCGACGCAATCTTACAAATGGATTGGGCCGTTGGCGAAATCATAAAACAAGTAGAGTCATTAGGATTAACCAAAAATACCATTATCATCTTTAGCAGCGATAATGGTCCGGTCCTTGATGACGGCTACGCCGATGAAGCTGTTATCAAACAAAACGGCCATTTACCTGCGGGGCCCTTACGTGGAGGAAAATACAGTGCTTTTGAAGGTGGAAGCAGGATACCATTAATTATTTCGTGGCCCGGCACGATCCAAACAGGAACATCTGATGCCCTGGTAAGCCAAGTAGATTTTTTTACTTCTTTCTCAAAATTGATCAACCAACCCATTCCTATGGGAGAGGCTCCGGACAGTGAAGATTTGCTTCCGGTATTCTTAGGAAAATCGTCTAAAGGCAGAAACATCCTGCTTAAACAAGGCGGTGCACCCACCATTACCAAAGGCAATTGGAAATACATCTCACCAAATAAAGGGGTAGCAGTTGCCAAATTAACCGGAATCGAGACGGGAAATGCTTCAACAGATCAACTCTACGATCTAAAAAATGATATTGGCGAACAAAATAACCTTGCCGACAAATATCCACAAAAAGTAAAAGAGCTTAAGGAAGCACTTCTAAAAATAAACGGAAAGTAATTTAGACAATCGTTTGCTTGATTTAGTTATTTGTTAATAACGAATAACTAACCTATTATTGTTATGACAAACCTAATTCTAAATTATATATATAAACATGAGTACTAAAAGAAGAGACTTTCTTAAATTAACAGGCTTAAGCCTGGTCGGTTCAAGTTTGATTGGTTGCGGAACAACAGCTGCAGGAAAATTAACTGCCGCTCCGCTTTCATCCAAACAACGTTTCAACATGAGTGGCTACGCAGCGCCTAAAATTGATACGGTTCGTATAGGCATTATAGGATTGGGAATGCGAGGCCCGGGTGCAGTAAACCGGATGAGCCACATTGAAGGGGTTGAGATTAAGGGATTATGCGATCTCAGAACCGACAAAGTCGAAGCTGCTCAAAAAAGCCTTAAGAATAGTGTACATACGCCAACATCTTATTCCGGCAAAGAGGACTCATGGAAAGAATTATGTGATCGGGACGATATTGACCTGATTTATATCTGTACGCCCTGGCATTTACATACGCCGATGGCAGTATATGCTATGAACGCCGGAAAACATGTTGCTGTTGAAGTACCTGCAGCTATCACCGTTGATGAATGCTGGCAACTGGTGCAAACCTCTGAAAAAACAAAAAAACATTGCATGATGTTGGAAAACTGCTGCTATGATTTCTTTGAACTGCTAACACTTAATATGGCAAGACAGGGTTATTTTGGAGAGATTATCCACGCAGAAGGAGCTTATATCCACGACTTACTTGGTTTGAACTTCGCAAAGAACGGCTACCAGGACATGTGGCGGTTGAAAGAAAACTATAAAAACGGGAACTTATACCCGACCCACGGATTAGGACCCGTTTGTCAGATCATGAATATCAACCGTGGCGATAAAATGGATTACCTTACTTCAATGGCGTCCAATGATTTTCATATGGCTAAAAAGGCTGAAGAACTAGCCGCAAAAGATTCTTTTTACCAAGAATTTACAGGCAAAAAGTTTCGTGGAAATATGAACACAACGAGCGTTCGCACAGCAAATGGCCGCACCATCATGATTCAACATGATGTAACTTCGCCAAGACCATATTCGCGGATTCATTTAGTAAGCGGAACGGAAGGCTTTGCCTGCAAATATCCGGAACCTGCAAAAATAGCAAAAGGAGAAGAGTATGTTTCTGCAGAGGAGTTTAAAAAACTGGAAGCACAGTATACTCCTGAGATTGTTAAAAAGGTAGGTGAAATGGCAAAAAAGATTGGTGGACATGGAGGAATGGACTTTATGATGGATTGGCGTTTAATTGATTGCCTACGAAATGGATTGCCTCTGGACCAGGATGTTTACGATGCGGCTTCCTGGAGCGTTATTGCACCATTAAGTGAATGGTCGGTTGCCAACCGTTCGAACTCGGTCGACATTCCTGATTTTACCGGAGGATCATGGAAATCTAATAAACCGGTAGAACTTACCCTTGCAGGTGGTGGTACAACAAACGTTCATGTATAAGATTTAATCTCTATTTAGACAATAAAGGGTCGCATGCAAGCGACCCTATTATTTTCATTTACAATATCAGTTCATTCATTATAAGTGACTTTGTTTGCAATTAGACATTCTTTAAAATCCTCCAACGTCTCACACCCCAATTGTTCCATGACCTGTTTCAACTGCGCTTTTAACATGGCAACGGTGTGATCTCCTCCTTTTTTACCCAAGGCACTCACCCCATACATAAAAGGTCTGCCCATAAATGTAAAAGCAGCACCACATGCCAATGCTCGCCCAATATCCGGGCCTGATCTCAGACCACTATCCACCATTACCTTTATTTTTTCTCCGTATTTATCTGCCAGATTTTTGAGCGGCTTGATAGTAGATTCACCTGCATCAATTTGCCGTCCGCCATGATTGGAAACAATGATTCCATCGGCACCCAAACTGATCGCCTTTTCAGTGTCTTCCTCACTTACGATACCCTTAATTACCAACTTCCCCTTCCAAAGATCCCGAATGGCAGCAATCTTTTCAGCATCCACCCTTCCTGTAAAAGTAGCATTCATAAATTTACCAAGCTGACTCATATTCAAATCTTTAGACATATAGGGCTTTAGCGTAGCAAACTCGGGAATACCAACCCTGAGTGTCTCGAACGACCATGACGGCCGCGTAGCTGCCTGAAAAAAGTTCCTGATATCCATCCGTGGCGGCATGGATAGTCCACTTTTAATTTCTCTATACCGCAAACCAAAAGAAGGGACATCTACCAAAACCACTAAAACCGGGCATTCAACAGCTGACAAGCGTTTTAGGATATCATCACGCAATCTGTTTTCCGTTGGATGATACAATTGGAACCAGGACTGACCTTCGGAAACTTCTGCAATCCGTTCAATGCTGCTGGTCGAAACTGTGCTCAATATATAAGGGATATTATGCTTCAATGCAGCTTTTGCTAAAATCTCAGGAGCATTGGGCCACATCAAACCTTGCAAACCAATGGGGGATATCCCAATAGGTGCAGCATACCGGTGTCCGAAAAGCTCAACACCCATATCTTCTCCATTGTGCTTTTTCAAATATTGTGGCAACAACTGAATATCGTGAAAATCGGCCTCATTTCGCAGTAGGTTAACCTCATCATTACAGCCGCCCTCTAAATAATCAAAAGCAAATTTCGGTATACGCTGCCTGGCTTTCTTTTTTAAATCTGACACAGACGGATACTGCGAATTATATGTCAAAAGACTCTCACTCTCTTTCATTATATTTTTAGTTTTACGATTTCAGTTCCAAATTTATGATTTTGTGCTTTATTTAATTATTCCAATAAAAGTTCAATTACCGGAATTTCAACATTTGGTTTAATAACCGGCAGGTCAATGATCAAGTCTCCTTCTTCAGCAGTTATTGCCATATGCTCACTCGCATTGGAAGCAGTACGCGAAGTATATTTGATCTCAGAACCATCATGTAAAAATTGGGCGTATTTCACCTTACCTTTATATCCAGGCAAATAAAGCGTTTTAAAAGGCCACTGCAATAAATGAATATACAAACGCCTGGTTTCAGCATTGTAAGTTAAAAAGCAATTATCCGGTTTTTTAAATTCTTCGGGCGCAGCTGTACATCCGTAAATTGAACGACTATTGTATTTCATCCATTCACCAATTCCATTCAATCTTTCCGTTGCTCTGTCATCAAAATACCCTCGTGCAGTTGGCCCGACATTTAACAATAAATTGCCACCCTTGCTCACTGTTTCAATTAACATTGCAATCAATTGATTGGTACTTTTCCATGTATTTTCATCGCGGCTGTAACCCCAGGAACCTGAGAATGTCTGGCAGGTTTCCCACGCCACCTTCTTTCCATTTTCTTCCGGCCATTTATTGGGCATAAATTGTTCAGGCGTACGGTAATCCCATCCCCAATCACCTTCATTTAAATCCAATCGATCGTTTACAATAATATCAGGTTGAAGTTTCCTTGTTAACTTCAATAGTCCTTCGCTGTCCCAATCCTCGTGGCCTTTACCATCTTTACCGGGATAGGAAAAATCATAAAACAACAGATCAATTTTGCCGTAGTTGGTTAACAACTCTGTAATTTGATCTTTCATAAACTGGCGATATTTATTCATATCACGTTTGCTGTTGGATTCACGTGCCTCTTTATTATTTCGCATTGCATGTGTACCATCAACCGTAAAGTCAGGATGATGCCAATCTAATAATGAATAATAAAAACCTATTTTCAAACCAGCTTCGCGGCATGCTTCTATAAAAGGCTTGATCAAGTCTTTACCTGCCGGGGTGTTTGGGGCTTTAAAGTCACTTACCTGGGTATCCCACAGGCTAAAACCCTCATGGTGCCTGGCTGTTAATACCACATATTTCATCCCTGCTTTCTTAGCATATTCTGCCCACTCTTTCGGATTATAGAGATCTGGATTGAAAAGGTTGAAATATCTGTCCTGATAATCTTCGGCACTTATCTGCTCCCTTTGCTGCACCCATTCGTGCCTTGCCGGTACAGCATATAGGCCCCAATGAATAAACATCCCGAAACGGTCATGTTTCCACCAGGCCATTCTTTTTTCTTTCTGTTCTACGGTTTCTTTTGCCCAGGATGGAGTTTCTTTTTGCTGTGCCTGAACGGTATAATAAATTGATGAAGATACAAACAGCAATAATACTAGTCGGAGTGATTTCATTTCAGGGAATTATAAATGTTAAGTTTCAATTGATATCATTTGATAAGCCTTGTCCTTGGCAACAGAATAGCAATCCGTTTATGTAAGCTCAATTAATTTAAATCATTACTCAAACTTAATTACCAATAAAAAATTACTAGTCACATATTTTGGCAAAACATTAAGTAAAATTGGCAAACTATAATGCTATTGACTCTATAAAATTAGGTTTTCACAATTACTTACCCTCTACTAAGTGCTTATAGCGTAACAGAGCTTCAATATAATAATAGTCAGCGTAGGTAAGCGGCACATCGATTTCTGTATTATGAGGAATAGACCCAACGCTCTTCTCTAAAATAAAACCACCATTTGTTCCGATCTCTGCCTTATAAGGTTTTGAAGAGAGACTTTGAAGCATCTTTTCAGCTTTCGCAAGGTAATTTGCACTCTCCGCTCCTTTCGTATACCTGCTTAACTCAATCAAGGCTGAAGACAAGATGGATGCAGTAGAAGCGTCCCTGTTTTTCTTATACTTTGCGGCATAAGGGCTGTCATTTGGCAAATCCGGAGCATCAAAATCCCAATAAGGAACTAAATCGGCAGGCATGTTCGGATGCGTAAGTATAAATGAAGCTATGTTTTTCGCAAAGTCTAAATACCTTCTATCCTTGGTTTCCCGGTACATCATGACATACCCGTACAGTCCCCATGCTTGACCGCGTGCCCAATCAGATTCATCAAAGGCGCCCTGTGCCGTTTTCTTTGCTATTATCTCTCCATTTTCTGGATTATAGTCCACTACATGATAGTTGCTATAATCGTCCCGATAATGATTTTTCATAGTCGTGTTAGCATGACTTACCGCGATATCGTAATACATTTTATTTCCACTAAGTTTAGAAGCCTGGGTAAGAAACTCAAGGTTCATCATGTTATCAATAATTACCGGATAATTCCATCCTTCCCATGACCGAATCGTTTTAGTAACCGGACTATACCTGCTGCGCAGCGATTCTGCTCCTGTCAGTAAAATATCTTTGTATGCAATTGTATCTTCAGTAAGGCGTAAAGCATTTCCAAAGCTACAATATAGCATAAAGCCCAAGTCATGTGTTCCTTTATTGTATTGTTCCTTTTCTAATATTTTCAGTTTATCTTTAGCTAAAGAAAGCAATTCCTCGTCCCCGGAATACTCATAGAGATAAAGCAAGGTTCCAGGATAAAACCCGGATGTCCACCAACCGGTAATAGAGCTTACACTTGTATCACCTTGAAATGTGCGTGGCATTCCATCTTCCGGAACGTTTCCAGCTAAAACTTTTATTTGGGTCACCGCATCATCAAGGTTTTGATTAATAAACTCCTTGCTTAAACTACCATCAAATTTCTTTTTCACACTACAGGACGTAGTCAATAATAAAAAGCCAAGGATGGTTATTGCCAGGTGTTTAAAATAGATTTTCTCTAACATATATCAGTAACTTATTATTAACTTTTAACTGCGCACCTGCCCCATTACCGGATCAGTTTTACTATCTTTTCCGGTTTCAATTCGCCCGGCGACTCTTCTTTTAAATACCTCATTGGACTTTTCTGTAATCAATACATCATACCAATTATAAGACTCAGCAACGTCTAATTTGATTTCCTTATTGCCCCCGGCTGGTATTTTTAACTTTTGGAGGTTGGAACCATTTTTCATTTTATTCCCTAAAGACACTTCTTTGCTAGAATTACCCAAATTTCGAATACTAATAATTAAGAAGGCTTTATTTTTTTCAGGAAGGATCTCATAACCTGTGTTCACCCGTAGTTGCGTTTGGGCATCACCCTGATATTCTCTATAAAATCCATTTGGACCGTATACCTGCAAATGATATCCTTCTTTTTCAAAATCTGATAATGGCCAGGAGTAATTTACAGAGCCTCCCGCTTCTACTGCAAGATCCCATACTTTCATTGGCAAATAGGACTTCTCACCCTCTTTATTCTTTTGTAAATAATTCTCCGGTGCATACACGCTAAAAGCTGCCCCGGCAGAGCGTTCTCCGAAGACCAGCTTTGCAGCAGCGAATTCTAATTTAAACACATCGTTTATGATATCAGTCTTCTCCTTTACATAAAGTTCATAAGGCAGGGAATTGGAATTTCGTATCCCGCGCTCTTGTTCGGGGAATAATGGAAAAGAAAGAGGGTTATTGTTGACTTGCTTCGCCTCCTCAGCAGTCAAAACCTTAAAATTATTGGGCGCTTCTTTAAATTTTGCGGTATGAATGTCCTGCATAAAGGAATTCCTGTCAACTCGTTTGGGTAATTTTACTTCTTCACCATGATACGGTCTGAAGGCCGATGTCAGATCTCCGCAAATAGCCCTTCTCCAGGAGCTGATGTTCTCTTCATGAATAACTTTCCCAGTTTTCTTCTTTAAAAAATTTTCAAGAAACATCAATGTGGATGTAATATCACATAATTCAGAATTTACCCAGCCTCCTCTACTCCAAGGCGAAGCGATAATCAAAGGAACCCGGTAACCCAACCCGACTGCGCTTTCCCTGGCATTGCTTTGCTTCATTCCAGGTTTTTTCATCTCTTCTTTCATGGTAACAAATTCATCAGAAGAATCTAAGCCTGGTGATAGCGCACCCGTGTCTTTATCTTTTGGATTGGGTGCAACAAAAGGTGGAACATGATCAAAGTAGCCATCATTCTCATCATAGTTAAGAATAAAGATCGTCTTTTTCCAAACTTCCGGATTCTCGGTTAAAATATCCAATGTTTCCGACACATACCAGGCGCCGTACCACGGCACACTTGGATGATCGGAAAAATACTGGGGAGCAACCAACCACGAAACAGTCGGTAAATTTCCCTCTTTTACATCCTTTCTAAAACGGTGAAAAATGTCACTTTTAGGTACGGTCACACTTTTTATTTCACCATCGGGATGTTGGTATTCAAACGTCTCCGTTTTATGATAATCAGGATCTTCCTCATTGGTACATAGCCCTTTCAAATGTAAGCTTCTTTCCCGATCGCTTAACTTCCGAAAGTTTTCCGGGCTCCATTTTTTTATTTCACTCTTTACTTCTAAAAGCTTCTTATTTAACTCGTGCAGGTCCTCTTGCCGCTTACTCTCTTTTTCAGACTCCAACCCAAGGATCCCGAGCTTTTCCAATTCTTTTATACGGTTTGTTAACCTCACTTCGCTCTTTAACAAATAATTATAATGCCCGGAACTAAACCGAACATTGTATTGTTCAAACCACTCTAAATTGTTATTTGTGAAATTTGCTAAAAGAGCTTCATCTTCACCTTCTAAATCAGTCGGTATGCTCAGTTCATTCTGATATACTTTCCATGAAATTCCGTTTTCTTCCAGGCGTTCAGGAAAGGTTTTCCAACTCACCTCTTTGCTGTAACCGATATCTGAATTCCGTATCCACGCAGGAGATCCCGGTCTATCCTTAATGGTTCCCGTCCAAAAAAACATCCTGTTCGAAGTAGTCCCTGTCAATGAAGAAGAAAAATGCTGATCGCATACGGTAAATGCATCTGCAAATGCATAGTAGAAAGGAATGTCTTCACGATTGTAATAACCTAAAGTCATGGGAGCATTGGGACTTTTGGCTTGCAGCCAGTGGTCATACTTCCCGTTGTTTCGTGCATCCACCTGGTCTTCCCATGAATGTGGTAAGCCACCCATCCAGGTGGCTTTTGTTCCAAGCATATTCAAACGAAAAGGCAGATAAGTCTCCCCTTTTGCATTTGTCTGCAACCATACTTTATTCTTATTTGGCAGATTGATTGCCCTGGGATCGTTAAACCCGCGAACGCCCTGCAGAGCACCAAAACAATGATCGAAAGAACGATTTTCCTGCATTAAAAAAACAACATGCTCAGCGTCGTAAAAGGTAGAGCCTATTTCAGGGTTGATGGCTATTGCCTTTTTGAGTGATGCAGGCAACATATTCCAAACTCCTACACCTCCGGCAAGCATCGTCGCTTTTTTTAAAAATTCTCGCCTATTTTCTTTCATTTATTATATTGCCATTTCGATTAAAATTCCCACTTCGATTCGTTGCCCCTCCAAATTTTCGGAGATTATAGGTAAGACTCAGGATAAAATATTGGTTAAGCATATTGCTTTCCCGATCTTCAATAAACTGATCGCTGATATGACGCGTCAAATTAGTGTTTTTATTTAAAATATCATAAGCTGTTAGGGTAATTTCTGCTTCCTGGCGTTTTAAGAACTTTTTGCCGACAGAAGCATTCCATAACAAAAAACTTTGAGAATCATCGTTGGTTAAACCCGTATTATAATGATAACTCAAAGTAGAAGAGGTTCGTACTCCTTTCCAAAAGATGTAGGTAACATCATTTCGTAAATTTTGGTTATAGAAATTATAACTCAAGTCCGGGTTCAGGTTATTTCTTACCATGCTATAATTCCCATTATAGGCAAAACTGAAAATAATCTTCTGACTTATCCGACTATTAACACTAACGCGTTGATTGATACCGGATGAATTCGAATAGGTTACTTCATTATTTAACAAACCGATATCCCTTGTATGAAAAATCCCTGTATTCAAATTTAAATTCATTTTCAATTCTTTGAATGGAATCCCAATCATTGTATTGGCACGTAACGTATAATATCCATCTACGTTTTCAGGGCGAGTGAAACGTCCGCCTTTTCCCAGAATTAAACCTGGTCCCAAAATGGTATCCTGATTCGCTAAAAAGGTGGAATTAACAATCTTGTTATTGGAAAAATCAGCATTTACATTAACCGCAAAATTAGAGTTTGTCTCTCGGTTGACAGCTTTATATCGAAGAGAAAAGCGATGACCATATTCTTGTTTTAAATCGGCATTTCCAACCCGGATATTAAGTGTATTCTGGTTATTGATTACATCCTGTAGCTGATTAATATTGGGAGCATTCGTTGCAGCATTGTAATTAACTTGAATATCCTTTTGCTTAGAGAACCGGTAGGTAAAACTAGCGCTGGGCAAATAACTTGCAAAACCCTTAGAAGTTCTATTTTCTATCGGAAAGATTCGTAAGTTCTGCAATGTTGAGCGTTGAAAATCCATTCCTAAATCAAAGCGGATCGATTCCTTTGAATAGAGATAACCAAGTCCTCCGCTATGATAAATATAGTCGTTTCTAAATTCATTTGACAATTGAGTATTCAACTCATCAAACTGCCCTGTTTCCGCCAAAAACTCAAAGGTCTCCCGGTTAGAATAGCTGTTTGTATTTCGTAGGCTATAGTTTGCCTGGATTCTGCTATTCTTACTAATCGGCTCTGTATAAGCCAAACGACCTGTTATCCCATTTCCATTCGCATGGGTATTATTTTCATTATTGGTTGTATCCGTTCTATTCAATACAAAGTCCTCATAAAACTCATTCAACGAAAGATTATGCGCCAACCCCGTATTGCTATTTATAGAACCGTTAACACTTAATGATAAGGTTCTGCCAGTCGAATTTAATCTTCTTCGATAAACAAAGTCACCAGACAAGTTTACATTGTTGCGGGTATTATCATTATTTCGTGCAGAAGCATTAATTGGTTCTTGCGTATCCAGCGAGGTTCTATTAAAAGAATTACTGATTGAACTGCTTTCCTGATAGTTTACATTCGGCCGAAAGGAAATGGAATTGTTTGTATCTATTTCATATTCTATCCGGAAGTTAGCGCGATGACTCCTATTCTTACCGTTATTTTGCTGGTTCTGAACACTTAATTGATTGTTTTTATTGCCAACCAGGTATTCACGATTTATCAGGTTAATAACAGAATTATTCGTGTTATTGAAGGTGTAATTTCCATTTAGTTTTAATTTATCCCACCACTCATTATTAAAGTTCATTGCTATATTATTCGTTCCTTTAAGACCAGAACTACCTCCACTGCCACTTCCACCACCCCTATTTCGTCCCCGCGGATCTTGAGTCGTTTCACCACCTGCCAAACTCGTCATGGAAAAATCCTGCTGATTTACATTATTTGAAACGACATTAAAGGAAAGACGCCTGTTTCCACTAAAAGCATTTAAACTTCCTCCTGTGTTATAACGGTCCTGATTCCCATAACCACCTGCAAACTTTCCAAAATATCCATTTCGCCTATCGGGTTTTGTCACGATGTTGATGATCTTTTTGCGTTCTCCATCATCGAAACCGGTAAATTGCGCCTGATCACTCTTCTCATCAATTATCTGAATCTTATCAATAATATCTGCCGGAAGAGTTTTCATTGCAATTCGGGGATCCGTACTAAAAAACTCTTTTCCATCTACCAGGATGCGTTGAATGTCTTCTCCCTGAGCCATCAATTTTCCATCCGCATCTATTTCCACGCCCGGTAACTGGCTAATGAGGGCATCCGCATCTGCATAAGGCTCGACTGTAAATGAACCTGCGTTGTATTCAGTCGTATCGCCCTTGAATACGACCATAGGAGGTTCAACATCAATTTGAACAGCATCAAGCATGGTGACATCTAAAGATAAGCCAATGGTTAACGGTTGTGTTTTAACAAGAGAATTAAGCGTTATTTGTCGCCGTTGACTCTTATATCCAACAAAGTTCACCCGAAGCGTATAGGTTCCATCCGGAATTGGCTTAAGTATAAAATCACCCTGAGATGTTGAAATCGTTGAAACAAGAAGTGAATCTTTCTTTAATACCGAAATGCTTGCTCCGGCCAATCCTTGTGATGTGAGACTGTCAACGACGGAACCGGAAATTGATTGCTGCGCAAAAGATTTGTTGCAAATCAGAACGAAAACAAAAAATAATAGATAAAATGAAGTAATTTTTTTGTGCATAAGATCTCAAATCGGTACTTAAATTGGCTAAAATGTATTGATTGGATTGCTTAACGTCCTCAAAGTTTAATCGTGCATAGCAATTAGTTTAATATCTTATTGATTAATTTTCATTATCAATGAAGCTCAGTCAATCCTGGCAATCAACGATACAAACCTAAAGCGGCTTTTCTGACTTTTCAAACGTTGACACAAATTGATAGCCGGTGATATGAATTGCAACAGATTGATCGTTAGGGTCCGTCTTCTGATCGCTTCAGAACGGTAGCTGACAGTCCAGGAACGGCGGGTGAGAAGGATTGATCGGTTTCAATTTTTGACCCGGTGTAGAACCGCCGGATACCTCGTGGGTAACTGGCTTTACACGCAGCCGTATAATGTCCGTACAACGTTCATTATACCTTCATTGGTTTGCCGTCTTTTGGCGGTTTT
>Ga0160468_100605_pt1 | contig 13379 bp, 9 predicted proteins | sample HID1972K_E11MG_FD_108234 | JGI IMG/M metagenome (GOLD analysis project Ga0160468, IMG submission 108234) | Enriched pill bug-associated microbial communities from UW Madison campus, WI, USA - HID1972K_E11 MG | ecosystem: Host-associated > Arthropoda: Insects > Digestive system > Unclassified ... | reverse complement strand
GGGCGGCAAGGGCACGGCCGAAGGCAAGTTCGCGGCGATGGAAGCCGCTGGCGTCAAGACCGTCCGTTCGCCGGGCGACCTGGGTGCCGCCATCGCTGAACTGGTCAAGTAAGCACGCACGCGCTGTAGAGCCGGGCTCTGCCCGGCTTCTTGAAAGACCGCCTTCGGGCGGTCTTTCTGTTTGCGGGTCATGATGGGGGGCGCAGGGCGCCGTGGTTGCCGGCCGGCGGCCGGCACTACAATGAGCGCAGGCAATCACAGGTTGGGCATCCATGGCTTCTCTCCGCATCGCGATGGCGCAGTTCGATTTTCCGGTGGGCGCGGTGGCAGGCAACACCGATCGCATCATCGGCCTGATCGCGCAGGCGCGCGACGAGCATGGCGCCGACCTGGTGATGTTTCCCGAACTGGCCATCAGCGGCTATCCGCCGGAAGACCTGTTGCTGCGCCCAGGCTTCCTGCACGACTGCGAACAGGCCATGCAGCGCATCGCCGATGCCTGCACCGGCATCGCTGCCGTGGTCGGCTGGCCGCAGGCGGCCGGGTCGGTGGTGTACAACGCCGCCAGCGTGCTGCGTAACGGCATCGTCGAAAAGACCTACCGCAAGCGCGAGCTGCCGAACTACGCGGTGTTCGACGAGCGGCGTTACTTCGATATCGATCCGGACGGGCCGAGCTGCGTGGTGGACATCAACGGCATTCCGGTCGGCGTGTTGATCTGCGAGGATCTGTGGTTCGCCGAACCACTGGCCGACACCGTCCGTTGTGGCGCCGAGCTGGTGGTGGTGCCCAACGCTTCGCCTTACGAACGTGGCAAGCATGCACAGCGCGATGCCGTGCTGGCCTCGCGCACGCGCGAGAGCGGGGCGGCCATCGCCTATCTCAACGTGGTGGGCGGGCAGGACGCGCTGGTGTTCGACGGCGCTTCGGTGGTGGCCGATGGCGATGGCACCGTGCATCCCGCAGCCGCGGCGTTCACCGAACAATGGCTGGTCGTGGAATACGACGGAGACAGCCGGCGTTTCATGCCCTACCAGTGGATGGACGACGGCGATGAAAGCATGGATGCGCTGGCCTGGCGTGCGGTCACCCGTGGCATCCAGGATTACTGCGCCAAGAACGGTTTCCAGAAGGTCTGGCTGGGCCTGTCCGGCGGTATCGATTCGGCACTGGTGCTGGCGATGGCGGTCGATGCGCTGGGTGCACAGAACGTCACCGCCGTCCGCCTGCCATCGCGATACACCGCCGGCCTGTCCAATGATCTCGCCGCCGAGCAGTGCCAGGCGCTCGGCGTGAAGCTGGAGGCGATATCCATCGAGCCGGTATTCAATGGACTGATGGAGGCCCTCGGGCCGATGTTCGAGGGCACGGACGCCGATGTCACCGAAGAGAACCTGCAGTCACGCGCGCGTGGCGTGATCCTGATGGCCCTGGCGAACAAGTTCGGCGGACTGCTGCTGACCACCGGCAACAAGAGCGAATATGCGGTGGGCTACGCGACCATCTACGGCGACATGTGTGGTGGTTATGCGCCGCTGAAGGATCTCTACAAGACCGAGGTGTTCGGCCTGGCCAAATGGCGCAATACCGTGGGTGGTGCACCGGTGATTCCGCCGGAGGTCATCAGGCGGCCACCGTCGGCCGAACTGCGCGAGAACCAGCTGGACCAGGATTCGCTGCCGCCCTACGACGTGCTGGACGGCATCCTGTATCGCTTCGTGGACCAGGAACAATCACGCGAGGAAATCGTCGCCGCCGGCTACGCGGCCGAGGTGGTGGACCGCATCCTGCGGCTGGTACGCATCAGCGAATGGAAGCGCCAGCAGTCCGCGCCGGGGCCGAAGGTGTCGCGCAGGGCATTCGGGCGTGAGCGGCGCTATCCGATCACCAACGGTTACCAGGGCTGACGCGTTCGGGAGCGGACATCGTGGCGGCGTGTGCCTTCCCTGGAGGGTGATATCCATCGCGCATACGGAGGCCGCGCGGCGCAGGATGTGACGCGCATCGAAATGTGGTGCTGTCACTCCGTCTTATTGTCTTCGACTATTCCATAGTCGGAGTTTGAGCATGAACGTGCTGTACCTGGATGCCCCAGGCTTGCGTAACGTTGGGAGTCGCGCTGTCAGGACGTTCGCAGGCGCACTATGCCTGCAGCATCTTGTGAATGGCGCCATGGCGCGGCCGTCCGTGCATGGCGGTGGCTACATTACCGAGGCAGGTTCAAGGTTCCGCAGCGATGTGCAGCCGCGCCTGGCTCAATGCGTGGATACGGAAGGCGCCAGCATGCTGCCATCCGAGCGCGTGCTCGCACATTGCCTTGCCAGGATGGCCGCCAGCGAGTGCAGGGAGTCGCGCGATCCTCATTGCCGCACCGTGCTTGAACGCACTGTGGGAGCAGCCGGTGACCGTGATGTGTCGTCCACGACTCCATTGGAAGCGGAGCCCGCACAGGCAATGGTCGGCAAGCGTTTCAGGAACTCCGATGCCTTTCAGGAATCCATGGATGCATTGGCATCGGTCATCAGGGCGCGAACGGGCGGAGGCATGTCTGGAATCGATGGCCTGCCGTTTACTGCGGATAATCTGCGTGCCTTGATCGACGATCACGACCGCGTATTCCTGCAGCAGTTGAGCGAGCGGGGCGTTGCGCTGCATGACGCATTGCAGGACATCGCAGGCCGGGTGTTCCTGCTGCAGCCGGAACTCATGGACGAAGCACTTCTGGCGGCGTTCAACGATTGGCTTCCAGATCATTACCCAGCGTCGGCCGATGTGCCACTGACCGACGCGCAGTTGAATCACCTCCTGGTGCGCCTGGCCGACTGGCTGAATGTTTCCCGGGCGTGAGGGGCATGCGCTCTGAGCATGATGCATGCGTGTTGGTGTGTCTTCACGAAACGGAGGCCTTGCCATCGATGACGCGTCCGCCGTAGGCGTTCGGTTTTCCATTCCGGTGATCGTTCTTGCATAAATCTGGCATGCCTGCACCTTCGTTGTGTTTCTGTAATGCCCGTCGGTTTTATCGAGGAGGCGGATCGATAGGCTCAGTCACTCGACTCCTGAAGGAATCTGGCAATGACGGGTCTAACACCTCTGGCAGCACGTGGAACGGCCAGCTCCGTGGCTGCGGTTGTCGCGGCGGAACATGACACGACACCACCGACGAATGTTCCGTTGTCGCTGCGCTCGGTCGCAAACCAGGTGGCAGGCAGCATGTGCCGCGGGCTTGATGCGATCGCTCCCGGTCGTATCCTGAGTTGCCTCGAACGGGGAGTGACTGCGGCCCTCTTGTTGACCGGGGTGGGCAATGTGGGAGCGCGACCTGCTTCAATATGGCAGTCCAACGGTGATGTTGTCGGACCCCATGAGAGGATGCGGCCGGAGCTGGACGCGTGCCTGGGCAGGGTTGGGGCCGGCGACCGTCCTGCAGCCCGGGTACTGGCGCATTGTTACGGCACCCAGGCCAGGAAGGCCTGCCTGGACGGCGTGGATCCGTACTGCCTGATGACCCTGCAGCGAAGCATCGAAGGTCAGGATGGGGCGGAGATTCCGGAGGTCGAGGCCCAGCACGCCAACGGCGCCTTTCATCGCCTGGAACAGCAGCATCTGCAGTCGGAGTACTACACCCTGGCGATGCAGGCGCTTGTCGGGTCGATGGAGAAGCAGTGCGGATGCATCCTGGCGACGCGGGACGATTACACGCCCGCAGAGCTGCGTACGATGCTGGAAGGCAGCGTGGAGGACCCGCTGGAGATTCTGGGTGTGGCGGGGAAAGCGTTGCATGAAGGCATTCGTGGCCTCGCTGATGACATGTACCAGCGGGATCCGGACTGGTTGGACCGGACGGGCCGACAACGTTTCCAGGAGTGGCTGGACAGCGAAATACCGGATATTTCGCATCCAGATCATAGCGATGCTGACTTGAGCGAAAGACAAGTGCAGCGGATGCTGCACGAGCTGGCGCGCTACCTCAACCATCGCGCACGTGCCTGAACTGCCGGATCAAAAAGGGGGACGGAGGAAGTTATTTTCATTTAACTGCCTCCGTCCCCATTTTTCTGATGCTCCAGAAACAGGAAAGGGACCATCAGGTCCCTTTCCTCATCCTCGCGATACGCGGATTACTTGCGGTTCATCGTCGCGTTGCGCTGGCCGGTCGTGGCGGACTTCTCGCCGGCAAACGGATTCAGCTTGCGGATCATCCACGGGTACTTCGGCCACTCGTTCTTCAGCCACGGATGTTCCGGCGCGTTGAGTTCCAGTACGCGGCGTGCATCGTCGGCCAGGGTCTTGTTGCCCACGCGGGTGTAGGCTTCGGCCAGCACCGCCACCGCGTCGTACTGGTAGGCGCTCTGCGGATAGGTTTCCAGCAGGAAATCGGCGCGGCCGGCCGCCGACAGGTAGGCCTCGCGGCGCAGGTAATACAGCGCATTGTCCAGCTCGTGCTGGGCGAACACGTCACGCAGTTCGTTCATGCGCTTGCGCGCGTCGGCGGCGTAGCGGCTGTTCGGGTAGCGGTCGATGACGATGTTGAAATCGGCATAGGCCTGGCGCGGGGTGGACAGGTCGCGGCGGCTCGCGTCCAGCGACCAGACGCGGCGCAGGAACACGGTATCGCGGTTGCTGTTGGACAGGCCGCGCAGGTAATACAGGTAGGCCACGTTGCGATGGGTGGGATAGGTGCGGATGAAGCGGTCGATGCTGGAAACCGCATCATCGTGCTTGCCGGCCTTGTACTGGGCGTAGGCGGTTTCGATCATCGCCTGCTCGGTGTACGGGCCGTACGGGTACTGTGCCACCAGGCGACGGAAACTGGCTTCCGCACCGCTCCAGTTGCCGTGCTCCATCAGGCCGTGGCCTTTCTGGTACAGCGCTTCTACCGGCTGGCCTTCATCGGGGTTGTCCCCCTTGGAACCACGGTGGCAGCCGGTGACGGCGAAGACCAGGACCAGCAGCAGGGCGGTCAGGCGGACGGGCGCGAAGCGGAGGGAAGAGCGTCGGATCATGGGGTCAAGGCGGGACGCGGCTGGAATACGAAGGGTCGATGATAGCCTAGTGTCCTGTCCAGCGACTGAAACCGGTCGCCGGGACCCCCAATTTCGCCTCCCATAGTTGCCATCATGTCCGATTCCCCAGCTGAACAGGCCCGCCAGGCCATCGTCCCCGACACTGCCGCCGGCCGCCGCTTCGATGCGGTGCTGGCCGAGCTGTTTCCGGAATTTTCCCGCTCCCGGCTGTCCGAATGGATCAAATCCGGGGATGTGCTGCTGGATGGCGTGGCCGTGCGCGGGCGCGACCCGGTGCGCGGCGGGGAGGTGGCCACCCTGCATGCGGTGCTGGAGACCCAGACCCACGCCGAGCCGGAGGACATCCCGCTCGACGTGCTGTACGAGGATGAGCACCTGTTCGTGATCGACAAGCCGGTGGGGCTGGTGGTGCACCCCGGCGCGGGAAACAGCAGCGGCACGCTGGTCAATGCGCTGCTGTACCGCGATCCCTCGCTGTCTGCGCTGCCGCGGGCGGGCATCGTGCACCGCCTGGACAAGGACACCAGTGGCGTCATGGTGGTCGCGCGCACCCTGCAGGCGCAGACCGCACTGGTGGAGCAGCTGTCCGCCCGGCAGGTGCACCGCCAGTACCTGGCCGTGGTGGTGGGTGCGCTGGTGGCCGGGGGCACGGCCGATGCGCCGATCGACCGCCATCCGCGCGACCGCCTGCGCATGGGCGTGCGGGAGGACGGCAAGGAGGCGATCACCCATTACCGCCTGCGCGAGCGTTTCCGCGCGCACACGGCGCTGGAATGCCGGCTTGAAACCGGACGGACGCACCAGATCCGCGTGCACATGGCGCATCTGCGGCATGCCATCGTGGGCGACCCGCTGTACGGCGGCGCCCTCAAGCTGCCGAAGGGCGCCAGCGATGAACTGGTCGCGGCGCTGCGTGGCTTCAAACGCCAGGCACTGCATGCGGAAACGCTGGAATTCGTGCACCCGATGACCGGCGAGCCGTTGCGCAACAGCGCCCCGGTGCCGGCTGACATGCAGCACCTGATGAAGGTGCTGCGCGAGGACAGCGAAGCATTCGCCGAACGTGAGCGTGGCCGCTGGTGAGCGGGAGCGGGCTGCCGCTGCTGCAGGCCGACTGGCCCGCGCCTCCGGGAATTCGTGCGCTCACGACCCGGCGGCGTGGCGCCGGGATATCTCCGCCGCCTTTCGATACGTTCAACCTGGGAAACCGCAGCACGCCTGAAGGCGATGATCCGGGAAACGTGGAGCACAACCGCCTGCTGCTGCAGGGCGGCCTGGCGCTGCCATCGGCGCCGCACTGGCTGCGGCAGGTGCATGGCACTGCCGTGCTGCGGTTCGATGCACCGCCGGTACCGGGCGGGATCGAGCCGGTGGCGGACGCGGCGGTGACATCGGTGCGTGGCGTGGTGCTGGCGATCCTTACCGCCGATTGCCTGCCGGTGGTGCTGGCGGCGCGTGATGGCGGCGAGATCGGCGCGGCCCATGCCGGCTGGCGTGGCCTGGCCGATGGCATGCTGGAGGCCACCGTGACGGCGATGCGGGCCGAGCCCGGCGCGCTCAGCGCATGGCTGGGCCCGGCCGCCGGCCCGGCCGACTACGAGGTCGGGCAGGACGTGCACGACGCGTTCGTGGGCCAGGATCCAGCGGCGGCCACGGCATTTCTCGTCACCCGGCCGGGACACTGGAAGGTGGACCTGTACGCACTGGCGCGGCAGCGCCTGCAGCGTGCGGGGGTTCCCGCAGCACATATCCACGGCGGTACGCTGTCGACGATATCCGATAAGGATCTGTTCTCGCATCGCCGCGATCGACGCACCGGGCGCATGGCGACATTGGCCTGGATGGCACAGCGCCGCTGATCCGTCTTCGTTGCCGGCCAGCGGCCGGCACTACCGCCCTTATCGTCCTTCCAGCGCCTGCAGGAAGCTCTGCCGCCAGTAGTTGATGTCGTGCCGGCGCAGGTGGTCCATCATCGCGTTCCAGCGCTCCTGGCGTCGCTTGAGTGGCATTGTCGCCGCAGTGGCGATCGCATCGGCCACGCCGTCCAGATCGTGCGGATTCACCAGCAGCGCCTGCTTCATCTCATCGGCCGCGCCGGCCAGCAGGGACAGCACCAGCACGCCGGGGTTGTCCGGATCCTGCGATGCCACGTATTCCTTGGCCACCAGATTCATGCCATCGCGCAGCGGGGTGACCAGGCCGACCGCCGCCGCGCGGTAGAAGCCGGTCAGCGTGGCGTGGGTGAAGTTCTGGTTCACGTAGCGCAGCGGCGTCCAGTCCGGTGCCGCGTGGCCCCCGTTGATGTGGCCGGCGATCTGTTCGAGCTGCCCGCGCAGCTGGCGGTATTCGGTGACATCACCGCGCGAAACCGGGGCGATCTGCAGATAGGTCAGGCTGCCATGCTGGTCGGGATGGCGGTCCAGGTAGCGTTCAAAGCCCAGGAAGCGTTCCGGGAGGCCCTTGGAATAATCCAGCCGGTCCACGCCGATCGCCAGTTGGCGATCGCGCAGGCTGTTGCGCAGATCCTTCACCGCGGTCTTTCCCGCCGCGGCACCGGCCTGCTGTGCGATGCGCTCGGTATCGATGCCGATCGGGAAGGCACCGGCCCGGAAGTGACGGCCATCCGGGGCTTCAAGATGTCCCTCGCCCAGCACCCTGCCGCCGCCGAACAGGCGCAGGTAGGTCTGGAAACGGTCGGCATCGCGCTGGGTCTGGAAGCCGACCAGATCGCAGGCATACAGCGCCGAAAACAGGCGCAGATGATCAGGCATCGCCTGCAGCAGGTCCGCCGATGGCATCGGCACATGCAGGAAGAAGCCGATGCGGCAGCCGATGCCGCGCGCGCGCAGCATGGCCGCCAGCGGAATCAGGTGGTAGTCGTGGATCCAGACGATGTCGTCTTCGCGCAGCAGCGGCGCCAGCTTGCTGGCGAACAGCTCGTTGACGCGATGGTAGGTCTCGCGCGTGCCACGGTCGTAATCGACGAGGTCAAGGCGGAAATGCAGCAGCGGCCACAGCGTGCGGTTGGCGAAGCCGTTGTAGTAGCCATCGACGTCGCGCTTGTTGAGGTCCATCGTGACATAGCGGATATCGCCGTCGGCCTGTTCGTGCAGGGTGCCGCTGGTGTCTCGGGTCGATTTCCCGCTCCATCCGAACCACAGTCCGCCACGTTCCTTCAGTGCCGCCAGCAGGCCGACCGCCAGCCCGCCCGGGCGTGTATCACCGGGAATGGCGACACGGTTGGAAACAACCACCAGGCGGCTCATGAGGCTTCCTGCCAGGAGCGCGACAGGCGCATTGCCGCCGTGATCAGGCCGACGTGCGAATACGTCTGCGGGAAGTTGCCCCAGGCCTCGCCATTGTCGAAGGCCAGGTCCTCGGACAGCAGGCCAAGGTGGTTCCGGCGCGACAGCAGCATCTCGAACATGTCGCGTGCTTCGTCCATGCGGCCGATGGCGGCCAGTGCGTCGATGTACCAGAACGTGCAGATGGTGAAGCTGGTTTCCGGCTCGCCGAAATCGTCCGGCGCGATGTAGCGGTACAGGGCATCGCCGTGCTTCAGGTCGCGACCGATGGCTTCCACCGTGGCGATGAAGCGCGCATCGCTGGCTTCGATGAAGCCGATGTCGGCCAGCAGCAGCAACGAGGCATCCAGGCGGTGGCCACCAAAGGTATCGGTGAAATGGCCCAGCTCCTCGCTCCATGCCTCCTTCATGATGCGCGCATGGATGACATCGGCCTGCGCGCGCCAGTAGCTTGCGCGTTCGTCCAGCTTCAGCCGCACCGCGATCTTGCACAGGCGGTCGCAGGCGGCCCAGCACATCGCGCTGGTGTAGGTGTGCACTTCGGTGCGGCCACGGAATTCCCACAGTCCGGCATCGGGAACATCATGCAGCGCGAGAGCCTGCTCGCCCAGCTTCTCCAGGCGCGCGAACGCGTGCTCGTCGCCCGGGTCCTGCAGGCGACGGTCGAAGAACAGCTGGGTGGATGCCAGCACCACGCTACCGTAGACATCGTGCTGTCGCTGCACCCACGCCAGGTTGCCACGGCGCACCGGACCCATGCCACGATAACCGGACAGCGACGGCACTTCGTGTTCGTCCAGGGTGGCCTCGAAACCGATGCCGTACAACGGCTGCAACGTGCCGTCGGCGGTGGCCAGGTTGAAGATGTAACCGAGGAACTGTTCCATGGAGCGGGTCGCACCGAGGCGGTTCAGCGCACGCACCACGAAGGCCGCATCGCGTAGCCAGCAGTAACGATAATCCCAGTTGCGGATACTGCCCGGTGCCTCGGGAATGGAGGTGGTCATGGCGGCGATGATCGCGCCGCTGTCTTCGTACTGGCACAGCTTCAGCGTGATGGCGCTGCGGATCACCGCGTCCTGCCATTCCAGCGGGATGGACAGGTAGCGCACCCATTCGCGCCAGTAGTCGCGGGTGCGCTGCAAGGCCTCCTGCACGTAACCGCTGAGGGAGCGGTTGAGCGATTCGTCGACCCCCAGCACCAGGTGCACCGGATGATTGAGCACGAACGGAAGGGCATCGCGCACCATGCGTACCGGCACATCGGTGGTCAACCGCAGCACATGGTCCGGCAATACCCAGCGGACATGGTTGCTGCCCCAGGTGGATTCGGGCACGCGCTGGCCCCAGTCCGCCAACGGGCGGGCCAGCACGCGGATGCGCGGGCTGCCAGCGATGGGGCGTACTTGCCGTATCAGGCTGACCGGGCGATAGAAGCGGTCGTTCTGGCGCCAGCGTGGCGCGAAATCGAGGATCTCCAGCACGCCGCCATGCAGGTCGCGAAGCACGGTGCGCAGGATCGCGGTATTGGCCAGGTACTCCTGCTCGCTGCTGGCGAAATCCTCCAGTTCTATGGAGAAATCGCCACCTTCCTGCTGGTTGGGGCCCAGCAGCGCACAGAACGTCGGGTCGCCATCGAAGGACGGAAGGCAGCTCCAGACCACGCGCGCATGACGGTCGATCAGTGCGCCGAAACTGCCGTTTCCGACGACACCAAGATTCAGATCAGGTTGGGACATGGGAAAGCATCTCGTCTACAGCGGTGGGGGCCGGATTACCAGGCATTTTCACGCAACCAGGCGTGCACGCTGCGTATGTCCCGGAGCTGGAACACGGCCGCGCTGGGATCGCGCTCACCGACCAGCACGCTCCAGCCATACAGGGTATTGGCCGCTTCGAAACCGTGTTCATCGGTCAGGTCGTCGCCGATGAAGACCGGCAGCCGTCCACGAAAGGGCAGTTGCTGCATCATGCGCAGGACGGCACGTCCCTTGTCGCTGCCGACCGGCACGAATTCGACGACATGGTCACCAGGCTGGAGGCGGTAACCGGCATGCCCACGGACGTGGCGGTCGGCGAACGCTCGCACCTGTTCGCCGGCATGCGGTGCGCCCCGCCAGTGCAGGGCCATGCTGGGCCCCTTGTCTTCCACCAGCACGCCGGGATGTCCGTGGGCGAAGCGCATCGCCTGCTGGTGCAGGGCATGCAGCCATTCGGTGGTGCTGCTTTCCTCGGTGACGTCATGCACCACGCCGTCGGCATCGCGCACCTGGTGGCCATGCAGGCCGGCGGCAGGAAGATCCAACGGGGCGAACAGGGCATCGAGCTGCGCGAGCGGTCGCCCACTGACCAGTGCGACAGCGCCTTCCAGGCGGTCGCTGATGCGTCCGATGGCCTGTCGTACTTCGGGAAGCAGCGCCACGGCATCAGGGCGTTCGGCGAATTCGATCAGGGTGCCATCGACGTCCAGGAACAGCGCACAGGCATCATCCAACAACGGCGGTGGCGGACGAAGGGGGAGATCGTTGGCCATGCGGGGCAGGTTGCCAGCGCAGGTGTGAGCATGGGGTCTAGGGCAGCCTGGAATTCCGGGTAGTGCCGGCCGCTGGCCGGCAACCACACGACGCTTCGCAGGATCATGAGGCTGCCGGCCAGCGGCGGGCACCACGACCGTGCAGACCGGTCAGAATGAGTAGCGCACGCGGCCGTACCAGTACGCACCGTTGCTGCCCAGCGGCGACAGCACGTCGTAAGGCAGGTTGCCGAAGTAATGGATGTCCTCGTTGGACAGGTCCGGATAGTTGTCGGTCAGGTTCTGTCCGCCCAGTGCGACGCTCCATTGCGGGGTGATCCGGTATTCCACTTCCGCATCCAGCTGCCATTCGGCCTTGTAGGTCTGGGTTGGTTCGAAACCGTCGCCGAAGTCGAACACGCGCGTCGCGCTGCCATGGCGACTGACGCGGCTGGTCAGCGACCAGCGGTCATTGCTCCAGTTGGCCGACAGCAGCGCGCGGGTTCGTGGCGTGGCATCGGTGAGCGTATTGCTCTCTTCCACGCCGAACAGCACGTAGGCCGGGTCCAGCGCCTGCAGCGCGGTGGGCGTTGGCAGCACGTTCTTCAGTTCGGTCTTTGCATACGCCCAGGTTCCGGTCAGCAGCAGCTGGCCATCGCCCAGTGCGTGGCGCCAGTTGGCCACCAGTTCCGCGCCACGGGTGCGGGTATCGGCCGCGTTGACGAAGAAGCTCGCGCTTTCCAGCCCGGCCACCCCGTACTGCTGCTGCACATAATCGGTCAGGGCGTCGCCGGTGATGCTTTCCGACAGCGCGATGCGGTCATCGATGTCGATCTGGAAGAGGTCCAGCGATACGTCGAAATTCTCGCCGATGCGGCTGGTGAAGCCCAGGCTGGTGTTCAGCGATTTTTCCGGCTTCAGGTCGACCGCTCCCAGTCCGCGTGCGATGGGGTTGTTCACCGACAGCAGGCGTCCCTGCACCAGCTGCCCGGCGGCGTTGTAGCCCGTGGAGGTGGATTCATAACCAATCTGCGCCAGCGACGGCGCGCGGTAGTTGTTGGAGATGGCCGCGCGCAGTGCGAAGGCCGGCGTGAATTCATAGCGCAGGCCAAGCTTGCCGGTCAGTTCGCCACCAAAATCGTCGTGGTGCTCGTAGCGTGCGGCGATGTCGCTGGAGAAATGCTCGCCAACCTGGCTCGACACGCTGACGTAGGCGCTGGCAACGTCGCGCGACAGGTCGGTTGCATCCTGCGGGGTCAGGCCACCGCCGGCCTGCGAGCCGGTGGGGCGATCCAGATACGGGCCGGCTGCATAGCTGGCAGGGTCGCCCGGGCGGGTCTGGTAACGCTCATGGCGTGCCTCCACACCCAGCCCGAGGCTGTGGGTGATGGCTTCACCCTGCTGGAACACACGACCCAGATCCAGGTTCGCCACCTGCTGGGCGTACTGGTAATCCGCCGTTTTGAAACGGGTAGGGCTGTCCGGCCCGAGCGACGCATTGAGCGAGTTGCGCAGCCGGTAGGTGAAGTCGTTCTGGCCGAAATCCAGGCTGCCATCGTAGTTCCATTCGCCCCACTGGCCGCGCGCACCGGCAACGGCCTGCACATCGCGGTTTTCGCCTTCGGAGATGGGGCGATAGCCATTCGGATACACGTCCTTCCAGTTGGCCTCGCTGTCCGGGTAGCGGAAGTAGTTGGCGCCCTCGGTATCGCGCTGGTTGTAGGTACCGAACGCATAGAACGTACCGGTATCGCCGAACGGAATTTCGGTGTTCAGCCAGCCATTGATGTCCTTGCTGGCGCCATCACCGAGCACGTAGTTGCGCTTGCCCTGCAGGGCGAGGTTGGTGTCGGTCTGATCCCAGGGCGGGATCTGGTCGAAGCCGGCACGGTTGGTGGCCTCCCGGTTCTTGTATTCCACGCCGACGCGCAGGAAGCCGCCGTCTTCGCCAAGCGCGGTGCCGACGTTGGCACTGACGTTGCCGGTCTGGCCATCGGTGAGCGTGCGGCCGATCGGCTTGAGGTCGGTGTGGTAACCACCGTAGCTGGCTTCGATGGCGCCGCCTTCCGGCGTCGTATCGAGGATGATGTTGATCACGCCGGCGACGGCATCCGAACCGTACAGCGCGCCGGCACCATCGCGCAGCACCTCGATGCGCTTGATGGCACTGACCGGGATGGCGTTGAAATCCACGGGCGTGGTGCCCTTGCCGATCTTGCTGTCGGTATTGACCAGAGCGCTGTGGTGGCGGCGCTTGCCGTTCACCAGCACCAGCACCTGGTCCGGCGAAAGCCCGCGCAGCTGCGCGGCACGCACGTGATCGGCGCCGCCCGAATTGGACTGCCGCGGGAAATTGAACGATGGCAGCAGTGCCTGCAGCGCGCTGCCCAGCTCACCGTTGACCACGCCCGCCTTGCGGATGTCCTCTGCGGTCAGCACGTCTACCGGTGATGTTGATTCCAGCACGGTGCGGCCCACCGCGCGCGTGCCGGTGACGATCACCGTATCCAGCTGGGTGGCATCCTGGCCGTGGGC
>Ga0160468_100599_pt1 | contig 13448 bp, 8 predicted proteins | sample HID1972K_E11MG_FD_108234 | JGI IMG/M metagenome (GOLD analysis project Ga0160468, IMG submission 108234) | Enriched pill bug-associated microbial communities from UW Madison campus, WI, USA - HID1972K_E11 MG | ecosystem: Host-associated > Arthropoda: Insects > Digestive system > Unclassified ... | reverse complement strand
ACTTCGGAATGCGCGCCACGGTCGGCCAGCGCGACGAAGCAGGCACCGTCCACCTGGATGTGAGCGCAGGACGCCGGAAGGATCGCGGCACCCAGCCCCGCTGCTGCCAGGCTGATCAGCGTCGATGCCTCGCCGGCTTCCTGCACGATGCGAGGCGTGAACCCCGCTGCCGCGCACAGCGCGATCATCTGATCGTGGATGCCGGCGCCGACGTTGCGATGGAAGCCCACGAACGGCTCATGGGCGAACTGCTTCAGCGGCAGCACGGTAGTCGCAGGATCGCGTCCGCGCAGGGCGGGGTGATCGCGATGCAGCACCAGGGCGAGCGGATCGGTGAACAGGCTATGTGCCACCAGCTCAGGCGGCAGTACGCGCTTGCGGATGATTCCCACGTCCAGCGCGTTCTCCAGCAATGCATCGATCTGCTGCAGGGTATTCATCTCGCGAAGCTGCAGGCGTACCTGTGGAAACCGTTCGCGATAACCGAAGATCGCGCGCGGGATCTGTGGCACCAGCGGCGTGGCGCGGGTCAGCCCGATGTGCAGCTCGCCGATTTCCCCGCGCTGCACGCGCTGTACCTCGTCCACTGCGACATCCACCTGCTGCAGGATCGCGCGTGCCTTCTGCTGGAGCAGCATGCCGGCCTCGGTGAGCTGCACACGGCGGTGGCTGCGCAGGAACAGCTGCGCGCCGATCAGCTGCTCCAGCTGTCGGATCTGCTGGCTGAGCGGTGGCTGTGACATGCCCAGTCGTTCGGCCGCCTGGCCGAAGTGCAGGGTGTCGGCCACGGCCAGGAAATAGCGGAGGTGGCGAAGTTCGATGGACATGGAATGCATTGTAGGGAAGCCCTGTGCATCAGGCAGGGTGCTGTTCCGCAGCTGACCACACCCACCCTCACCGCTCCGAATGCCCGCTCTGGTCGTATTCCCGCGGTGAGAACAACTCCGGCTGGATCAGGTCCACGAACGCGCGCGCCTGCGCGGACAGCGCCTTGCCCCGTCGCACGATCACGCCGTAGCTGCGTTCCGGGAACCACTCGCGCATGGACCGCGCCACCAGCTTGGCGGGGTCGGTATCGTTCAGGCACAGCGCGGGAACGATGGAAATGCCCATGCCCATCGCCACGTACTGCTTGATCACTTCCCAGCCGCCCACTTCCAGCGCCACGGTGTATGGCAGGCGGTGGCGCTGGAACACCTGGTCCACCAGCCGGTAGGTGATCTGCCGTTTCGGCGGCAGCACCAGCGGGTGCTGGGAGATCGCTTCCAGGCTGAGCGGGCCGTTCGCCAGCGGATGACCGCGCGGGGTAATCAGCACCTGCTCGAAGCGGTATGCCGGCGCATAGGTCAGATCGGCCGGCACATCGGTCATCGAGCCCACCGCCAGGTCCGCTGCGTCCTCGCGCAGCAGGTCGGTGCCGTCGGCGCTGATGGCGTTGTGCAGGGTCAGGCGCACGTCCGGGTGGACCTGCCGGAAGCGTTCGATGATGCGGGGCAGCAGGTAGAGGATGGTCGAGCTGTTGGCGGCGATGTTCAGCTCGCCCGCATCCAGCCCGCTGACCTTGTCGCGGAACCGAACCTCCAGCGCGTCCAGGTCCTCCACCAGCGGTTGCGCCATTTCGAACAGCACCTGGCCTTCGCGGCTGGGAATCAACCGGCGGCCGCTGCGCTCGAACAACACCACGCCCAGTTCCCGCTCCAGCGCCTGCAACTGCTGGCTGATCGCCGGCTGGCTGACAAAAAGCGCTTCGGCGGCCCGTGAAACCGAGCCCAGCCGGACCGTCTGGCAGAACGCACGCAGGGGTTTGAGGCGGTCGGATTTGTAGGAAAAACGCGGACTTGGAGGTGTGCGTGTGGACATGGCGTCATGAGTATAAGCACATCTTATGCAGTGCATTGCAAAAACTGCTTTGTCAAATATATGCCGTGCATCGCACCGTAGAGGCGTCCCCAACGCTGGAGTCGCTTCCATGTCTGCCGTTGCTTCCGCCATCCCCGCTCCGCCGGCCAAGGCCACCCCCGGGATCGCCCTGACGACCCAGGTGGCCGGGCAGTCCGCGCTGTTGCCGGCGCCGTTGCTGGCCCTGCTGGTGTCCCTGCACCGCGCCGTGGAACCGGACCGGCAGGCGCGGCTGCAGGCGCGCCGTGAGCGCCAGGCCTTCTTCGACCAGGGCGGCCTGCCCGACTTCCGTGCCGATACCGCGCAGATCCGCGCTGGCGACTGGAAGGTCGCCCCGCTGCCGGCGGCTCTGCAGGATCGTCGTGTCGAGATCACCGGGCCGACCGATCCGAAGATGGTCATCAATGCCCTGAACTCCGGTGCCAAGGTATTCATGGCCGATTTCGAGGACGCCACTGCACCCACCTGGCGAAACCTGCTGGCCGGCCAGCAGGCGTTGATCGGTGCCGTGCGCGGGGACCTGGAGTTCACTGCGCCGGCCGGCAACGGCAGGCCGGGCAAGCATTACGCGCTGCGCCCGTTCGAGGAGCAGGCGGTACTGATCGTGCGGCCGCGCGGCTGGCACCTGGATGAAAAGCACGTGCTGGTGGACGGGCAGCGCCTGGCGGGCGGCCTGTTCGATGCCGCCGTGTTCGCCTTCCATAACGCCCGCGCACTGCAGGCCAGGGACCGAGGCCCGTACTTCTACCTGCCCAAGCTGCAGAGCATGGAAGAGGCCGCGCTGTGGGAAACCGCGCTGTCGCACATCGAGGGCATGCTTGGCCTGCCGCACGGGCAGATCAAGGTCACGGTGCTGATCGAAACGCTGCCGGCCGTGTTCGAAATGGACGAGATCCTGCACGCGCTGCGCGACCGTATCGTCGGCCTGAACTGCGGACGCTGGGACTACATCTTCTCCTACCTGAAAACCTTCCGTCGCCACGCGGACAAGGTGCTGCCCGAGCGCGGCCAGGTGACCATGACCCAGCCGTTCCTGAAGGCCTATTCGGAACTCCTGATACAGACCTGTCATCGCCGTGGCGCGCACGCGATGGGTGGCATGGCCGCGCAGATCCCGATCGGCCACGATGCCGCTGCCAACGAGCAGGCCATGGCGCGGGTGCGTGCGGACAAGCTGCGCGAAGTGACCGCCGGCCATGACGGCACGTGGGTCGCGCACCCGGCGCTGATTCCGGTGGCGATGGCGATCTTCGATGAGCACATGCCCGGACCGAACCAGCAGCAGGTGCTGCGCCAGGACGTGCGCGTGGACCGCGACGCGCTGATCGCACGGCCTCCGGGCTCGATCACCCGCAGCGGTTTCGAAGGCAACGTGGAAGTCTGCGTGCGCTATCTGGCGGCGTGGCTGGACGGCAACGGCTGTGTGCCCATCCACAACCTGATGGAAGACGCGGCCACCGCCGAGATCAGCCGCAGCCAGCTCTGGCAATGGCTGCACACCCCCGGACAGCAGCTGGACGACGGCACGGCGATCGACGCCGCGCTGCTGGATGCCACGCTGGCGCAGCTGCCGGCACGGCTTGGCGACCGCAGCGCACTGCCCGGTGGCAACCGCGTGGACGAAGCCATCGCGCTGCTGGCGGACCTCAGCCACGCCGACGAACTCAACGATTTCCTCACCCTGCCGGCCTACGACCGCCTTGCGTAGAGCGGGGCTCTGCCCCGCTGCCACGCGCCCCGTCATGCCGGGCAGAGCCCGGCGCTACACCCGCTACCGCAACCATCCAATGCGTAGAGCGGGGCTCTGCCCCGCTGCCGCGCACTCGCTGCCCAACACTGGAGATAGACATGAGCACGCTGCCCACTGCCGAACAGATCCAGCACGACTGGGATACCAACCCGCGCTGGCAGGGTATCGAACGCAATTACAGCGCCGACGATGTGGTGCGCCTGCGCGGCACTGTCCACGTCGAGCATTCGCTCGCGCGCCTGGGCGCGGAGAAGCTGTGGAAATACCTGCATGAAAAGGACTTCGTCAACGCACTGGGCGCGCTGACCGGCAACCAGGCCATGCAGCAGGTGAAGGCGGGCTTGAACGCCATCTACCTGTCCGGCTGGCAGGTGGCCGCCGACGCCAACCTGGCCGGCCAGATGTATCCGGACCAGTCGCTGTACCCGGCCGATTCGGTGCCGGCGGTGGTCAAGCGAATCAACAACACCCTGCTGCGCGCCGACCAGTTGCACCATGCCGAAGGCAAGGATGAGATCGACTTCCTGCAGCCCATCGTGGCCGATGCCGAAGCGGGCTTTGGCGGCGTGCTCAATGCCTTTGAGCTGATGAAGGCGATGATCGAGGCCGGTGCCGCCGGCGTGCATTTCGAGGATCAGCTGGCATCGGTGAAGAAGTGCGGCCACATGGGCGGCAAGGTGCTGGTGCCGACCCGTGAGGCCATCGAGAAGCTCAACGCGGCGCGGCTGGCTGCCGATGTACTGGGCGTGCCGACCCTGCTGGTGGCGCGGACCGATGCCGAGGCCGCCGATCTGCTGACCAGCGACATCGACGGCAATGACCAGCCGTTTGCCACCGGCGAGCGCACCCCGGAAGGCTTCTACCGCACCCGCAACGGCCTGGACCAGGCCATCAGCCGTGGCCTGGCCTATGCCCCGTATGCCGATCTGGTGTGGTGTGAAACCGGCAAGCCGGACCTGGAATTCGCACGGAAGTTCGCCGAGGCGATCCATGCGAAGTTCCCCGGCAAGCTGCTGGCCTACAACTGCTCGCCCAGCTTCAACTGGAAGAAGAACCTGGATGACGCCACCATCGCCAGGTTCCAGAAGGAGATCGCCGGTTACGGCTATCGCTTCCAGTTCATCACCCTGGCCGGTTTCCATGCGCTGAACTATTCGATGTTCAACCTGGCGCATGGCTACGCGCGACGGCAGATGAGTGCTTTCGTGGAACTGCAGGAGGCCGAATTCGCGGCAGCCGATCGGGGCTTCACCGCAGTGAAGCACCAGCGTGAGGTGGGCACGGGCTATTTCGATGCCGTGACCCAGGCCATCCAGCAGGGGCAGTCCTCGACCACCGCATTGACCGGCTCCACCGAAGAGGAACAGTTTCACAGCGGGCGCGCCGCCTGACACCGCGGTGCCGGGCTCTGCCCGGCACCCTCGCCTGGCCGCCCGGGCGAACCCCGGCGTCATGCGTGCCATGCGCCGGAATTCCGCCGGTCCACCTGTCAAAAACGGGACGGCGCGCGCAGTTGAATCCGGTGCTATGCTCCGGTCTGGGAAGTAACATCCGACTGGCGGAACAGGGGAATGATCGGCAACGGTGCAGCCGCTGACGTGTGCGAGCAGCCGGGCATCGCCGTGAGGGCGATGGCCGAGATCGTGCATGCCGTCCTCAGCGCCGAAGAGTTCAATCTGTTCGCCGGCTTCGCCAGCCGGCAACGTATCCAGCCCGGCGACCATCTGTTTCGTCGCGGCCAGCGTGGCAGCAGCATGTTCGTCATCGTCGCCGGCCAGGTCGAACTGGATTTCGGCGAGGACCTGGTGATCAAGCGGCTTGGCCCGAACGAATTTTTCGGCGAGCTGGGCCTGCTGATCGGCGACCATCTGCGCAGTGCCGACGCCAGGGCCAGCGAAGAGACCGAACTGCTGGAACTGAGCCACGGCGATTTCCATCGCCTGGTGGAAAGCGAGCCTGGCCTGGTGGCCTATTTCCTGCGCCGCACGATCATGCGCGTGGTCAGCAACGAACAGGCGCTCATCGGCCAGCTGCGGCGTCGCAACCACGACCTGGAAACGGCGCTGGACAATCTCTACGTCACCACCCACCAGCTCACCCACACGCGCGAGCTGGTACGCACCGATGAGTTGACCGGCCTGCACAACCGGCGCGGCCTGGCGCTCTATCTGCACGAGTGCCGCGTGGATGACGTCGGCCCTGCGCAGGGCCTGTTGCTGATCGACTGCGACAGCTTCAAGCAGATCAACGACCAGTTCGGCCATCAGGCCGGCGACCGCGTACTGCAGAGCGTGGCCAACATCCTGCGCTCCATGGCCGGCCCCGACGACCTGGCATGCAGGCTGGGAGGCGACGAGTTCTGCCTGCTGCTGCGACGGGCCGATGCCGCAGCCGTCCAGCACGCCGGCGAGTTCGTGCTCAACGCCGTCCACGGACTGCTGGCACGCAGCCATGGCACGCCGCACGTATGCCGGTTGAGCATCGGCGCCAGCCTGCTGCGCGCGAAAGCGGACTGGAGCGAATGGTATGCCGGCGCCGACCGCGCGCTGTACCAGGCCAAGCGCGAAGGGGGCGACCGCCTGCGCTGGTCGCACGATGTGATCGAAGCCGGCTAGGAAGGAGTCTTCATGCGTGGCGACACGGAAGCGCCTGTCCACGTACCGATGATGCGGGCGCTGCTGTTCACCGACCTGTGCGATTCCACCCTGCTGGTGGAGCGGCTGGGAGATACCGCGGCGGCTGAACTGTTCCAGGACCATGACCGCCTGGTGATGGCCCTGCAGCAGCGCTGGAACGGGCAGCAGATCGACCGCTCCGATGGTCTGTTCATGCTGTTCGAGCGCCCGGTGGATGCCCTTGGCTTCGGCCTGGATTACCAGCGTGGCCTGCAGGCGTTGGGCAGCAATCGCAATATCCTGCTGCGTGCGCGCATGGGCCTGCACGTGGGCGAAGTACTGCTGTGGAACAACAGCGCCGAGTCGATCGCGCTGGGTGCCAAGGCGGTGGAGGTGGAGGGCCTGGCCAAGCCGATGGCCGCGCGCCTGATGCAACTGGCGCAGCCCGGTCAGTTCCTGCTGTCGGCTACCGCCGAGTCGATGGTCCGTCGCGCGGCCAGCGATCTGGGCGAGGCCGCACTGGGGCTGAAGTGGACATCGTACGGACGCTGGCGCTTCAAGGGCGTGGCGCAGTCGATGGAAGTCTTCGGCCTGCAGGACCCAACGACACGTGCAATTGGGCGCCCGCGGCAGAGCGCGAAGGCATCACGTGACATTCCAGTCTGGCGGCGGCCGCTGGTGATGACCGCCGAAGTCACACTGGTCGCGGCACTGCTGGTCGGCGGCTGGTTCGCTACTCGCCCCGAAGCTGCCATCGCGTTTGCCGAGCGAGATTGGGTTGTACTGGGCGACGTACGCAACATGACGGGCCAGGGCGTGCTTGATGACGGAATGGGGCAGGCGTTCCGGATCAGCCTGGAACAGTCGCGCTACGTGAACGTGCTGGGCGTCCTGAAAGTCCGCGATACGTTGACGAAGATGTTGCTTGCCGAAGACACACCCGTTGCCCAGGATGTTGCCATCCAGATTGCAAGGCGGGATGGTGCACGTGCCGTACTGCTGCCGACCATTCGTGAGGTCTCCGGCAAAGTGCGGGTATCCATGGAAGTGGTGGATCCAGCGACAGGACAGACGGTCTACACTCTCTATTCCGATGGAAGCGGCCTCTCATCGGTTCTGTCATCGACCGATAACGTCGTGGCTCAACTGCGCAATCGCCTGGGTGAAGCCGTCGCAGAGGTGAAGCGTGCGTCCGCACCGTTGCCAAGGGTTGCGACCTCTGATCTCGACGCCCTGTACGCCTATGCACGGGCCCAGGTTGCCTATGGCGCGGGGAGGGTCCCTGAATCCATCCGCCTGTTTGATGTTGCGATCGGGCTGGATCCAGGCTTCGCAATGGCCCATGTCGGCAAGGTCCGATCACTGGTGGCCCTCGGACGCCGTGATGACGCACGCAAGGAACTGGAGATCATCGAGCCGTTGCGTGGGCGCCTGAGCACGCGCGAACTGCTGTACTTCCAGGCATGGGGGAAAGAAATGCTGTCGCCCAGCGAGACCGCATCCCTTGACGCGTGGAAGACGCTCGCAGATCTCTATCCGGACCACCATGGTGCCAACGCCAACGTGGCCCTTGGTGAGTTGCAACTAGGCAACTATGTCGAAGCAGAACAGGCCGCCAAACGTTCCAGTGTCAGCCAGAATGGGTTGAGGAGTGCAGCGCTGCAATTGCTTGGGCGCACACAGATCGCGCGCGGTGAGTTTCCAGAGGCGTTGGATGCCCTTCGTCAGAGCGTGGTGGCTGCGCAGGGGCAGCGCAACCGGCACTTGGCGGGTGCGCTTGCCGCCAGCGGCAATCCATCGGCGGCAAGAGACGTTCTGGTGACCTTGCCAACAGATGGGCCATCGGCATGGTTGGAAGGTCGATCTGTGGAGATAGATAACCAGCAAGGGACCCAGGCGGCCATCGCTGCAAAGCAGTCCGCAATGGCTTGCGAGGGCCCCAGTTCCATCTGCGAGTTTCTCGATGTCGTCGCTGTGGTCGTATCTGCCGGCGCGGATCAGTGCGCCACTGCAGGAGATATCCGCAGGGTGTCCGATCCGCTGATCAAGCTTGCAGAGGATCAGAACGAATTTGACCGCGGTCAGCGCCTCTACTTCGCGCTCGCCGCCATCTATGCGGGTCAACGCTCAGGTGTGTTGGCTGACCATCGTACGATGTCGAGGCTCGACGAATTGGCCAGAAGCATCAAGGACCCGCGAGCTGAACAACTGCTTGCCCTGGTTCATGCCAATGACAAACGGATGCGTGGTGACACGCTGGGCGCCGTCCAGGAAGCCCGTGCCCTGTTGAATGGCTCTGAACTGTTCCAGGTACACAGCGTGCTGGCGATGTCACTGGCCGGCAACACGGATCTCACGGCGGCAGACAAGGAAATCGCCTGGCTCCGCTCCCACCGGGGCATCGCTTATGCAGAGTACGCCGGCTCGGCAGTGCTGCAATCGCTGAACGTACGCGACAGTCGCCTGCCACCGCAGGCAACCCAGTGCCGAACGAAGACACCGGGCCGCGGGGACTGAATCAGGCGCCTGGCGTCGAGCCACCGTCGATGAAGCAGTGCGGAAGGCTGAACATTGCCTGGGTCGTAAACTGCTCCAGCAGCTGATCGCGTGCGGCAGCAAGCGTCGAAGCATCGGCCAGCGTGCCTGGCATCGAGCACTCAACGGCCGCTTCCGCCGCATCGGAGCTGATCTGGGTCAGTGCAGCTGCGGGGCTCGCCTGGAAGGCAGCGCGGAACGATTCGTCAGTGGTTAGCAGATCGAACAGCTTCAGGGCATCGGCAAGCGAAAGCAGTTTTTTTTCAGTCGACATGGAGATTGATCCGGTGAGCCGGTGGAAGGAGTAGATACGGGTTGCAGCGCCATCCAGATAGCGGCGGAGAAAAGACGACCTTTAGAGTGAACCGGCAAGCCGCTGCGTCGCACACAGGCAGGGCGCATACTGACCGAGTCTTTTTGGATCGGGTTCCTGGTATGCAGATTCGCCGTTGCTCCATTGTCATGTTCGAACCCAAGGCAGAGCTCTCTCTGGATCTTTCCTTGTTGCTGAACGGCGGCGCTGGCCTGGCAACCACGATGCAGTGGTACGCGCTGGCCGCCCATATTGACGCGCCTGTTGCGGTGTCCTCGGAGGATGTGCTGCTGATTGGTCGGACCGAGCCGGAACGGTGGATTCCAGCAGATGAGCTGGCGGTCGACCGAGACCGGTTGCTGCGATTGGTCGAGCAGGGGTTGCTGATCAGCGATGCTCCTGAAAACGCTGATCACCAGGCTCGCGACGAGCGCATCCGCTCCACCAACTGGTGGCCGCTTGCGGCGCTTTCCCATCGCATGGGACGTTGGTCCGGGGTCAACAGCGCCAAGGAAATGCGGGAAGGCAAGTTGGTGACAGCGCACGATCTACATGCCCGGTTCGGCCCACCACCACCGTCAGTGGCACCACCGGATGCACCAGCCATCGGACTTCCGATCCCTATGGATGAGGCACGCGACGAGCAGCTTGCTTCCCGCGCGACCTGCCGCAACTTCGACAGGGAGAGAGCACTTCCGTTGGGAGCTCTTTCGCAGGTGATGAAGCGCACCCTGAAGGCGCATGCTGCCGTCCGTCCTGGCGAAGACATGGAGTTCCTGAAAAAGAACATTCCTTCGGGAGGTGGCCTGCATCCGCTGGAAACCTATGTCATTTCGGTGGACGTAGAGGGTCTGTCTGCCGGTGTATATCACTATCATCCGCTCGAGCATGCGCTGCGTGCGCTTCCACATGCCGAAGATGACCTGAGGCAATCCGTACTGGGCTATCTGGCTGGCCAGGATTGGTTCGCGGACGCGCCAGTCCACATTGTGCAAGTCGCACGCTTCCCACGCAGCTTCTGGAAGTATCGGAAGCATCCCAAGGCCTATCGTGCGGTGCTGCTGGACGCGGGTCATCTTTCGCAGCAATGGATGCTTTCGGCTACAGAGCTCGGCCTGGGGGCCTACGTGACTGCAGCGATCAATGAGATCGATTTGGAGGCGCTGCTGGGCTTGGACGGCCTCGAGTCAAGCCCCGTCGTGATGTGCGGCTTGGGCTGGCGTGCGCGGACTCAAGCCACCAGTGAGTTCGATCCGCTGGCGCGGGTCTGGCACGAATGAAAGGACAGGATCCAGCGACGCAGCAAAGGGGCGGACAGACCCGCCCCTTTGATCAGGCGGCACTATTGATCACCCAGATTCCATCCTGGAAATCACCACAAGCGCATGCTCAGCCCACTTCGAAATCCACCAGCACCGCTCCATCAGCCACCTGTTCCCCTTCCTTGGCCCGGTAGCCCTTCACCGTCCCATCGGCGGGTGCCTGCAGGGTGTGCTCCATCTTCATCGCTTCCAGCACCACCAGCGGCGTGCCGCGCTTCACCTGCGTACCAGCCTCGACCAGGGTCGCCACGATCCTGCCCGGCATCGGTGCCAGCAGGCTGCCGGCATCGGCCACGGCGTGGTCCGATTCGCCGACCGGGTCGTGCAGGGTGAAACGGTGCTGGCCATCGGTACCGAACAGGTACAGCTGGTCGCCTTCGCGCAGTAGCTGCAGCTGCCAGCGGCGTCCGTCCAGTTGTACCGACAGGCTGCGGCCGTCTGCGCTGCCGATCACCGTGGTCGGCGCGGCGTCATCACACCGCACGCGCCAGCCGTCGGCCTGCGTCCACACCTTCAGCGTGTGATGGCGTTCGCCCTGCTGCAGCGGCAGCACGCGCGGCGCAGAAGCACCCAGGCGCCAGCCATCCTGCGCCTGCCACGGCGAATGCGGGTCGCGTACATCGCTGCCTGCGCGCGCGGTGCTGGCCACGGCCGCGACGGCCGCCAGCTGCCACAGCGCGTCGTTGCTGTCGCCCACCGCGCTCAGTGCAGCCTGTTCACGCTCGATCAGCGCGGTATCCAGCTTCGCGTTCGCAAATGAATCGGTGTTCACCAGCCGGCGCAGGAAGCCGGCGTTGGTGGTCACGCCCACCACCTGGCAGTCGGCCAGGGCCTGGCTCATGCGGCGCAGGGCGGCATCGCGGTCCACGTCCCAGACGATCAGCTTGGCGATCATCGGGTCGTAGTACGGGGTGATGCTGTCACCTTCCTCCACACCGGTATCCACCCGCACGTTCGCCGACGGGGTCGGCAGGCGCAGGCGGCGCAGGGTGCCGGTGGACGGCAGGAAGCCACGGTCGGCATCTTCGGCGTACAAGCGCGCTTCGAGCGCATGGCCGTGGATGGACAGTTCGTCCTGGCGCTTGGGCAGCGGCTGGCCGGCGGCCACGCGCAGCTGCCATTCCACCAGGTCGGTACCGGTGATGAACTCGGTGACCGGGTGTTCGACCTGCAGGCGGGTGTTCATTTCCATGAAGTAGAAATCGCCGTCCGGGCCGGCGATGAACTCCACCGTGCCCGCACCGACGTAGCCCACCGCGCGTGCGGCATCGACCGCGGCCTGGCCCATCGCTGCGCGCCGGTCGGCGCTCATGCCCGGGGCCGGCGCTTCTTCCAGCACCTTCTGGTGGCGACGCTGCACCGAGCAGTCGCGCTCGAACAGATACACCGCCTCGCCATGGCCACCGCCGAATACCTGGATCTCGATATGGCGCGGGCGCTCGACATACTTCTCGACCAGCACGTGGTTGTTGCCGAACGCCGAGGCCGCTTCGCGCTGGCAGCTGGCCAGCGCGTCCACGAAATCCTCGCTGCGTTCGACCTTGCGCATGCCCTTGCCGCCACCGCCCGCGCTGGCCTTGATCAGCACCGGGTAGCCGATCGCATCGGCCTGCGCGCGCAGGAACGCCGGTTCCTGCTGGTCGCCGTGGTAGCCCGGCGTCAGCGGCACGCCGGCCCTGGCCATCAGCGCCTTGGCCGCGCTCTTGTCACCCATCGCGCGGATGGCGCTGGCCGGCGGGCCGATGAAGGTGATGCCGGCCGCGGCACAGGCATCAGCGAAATCGGCGTTCTCCGACAGGAAGCCGTATCCGGGATGGATGGCCTGCGCACCGCTGCGGCGCGCGGCGTCCAGCAGCACGTCGCCACGCAGGTAGCTCTCGCGGGCGGCCGCCGGGCCGATGTGGATGGCTTCGTCGGCCAGGCGCACGTGGCGCGCGGTTCGGTCGGCATCGGAATACACCGCCACGGTGGCGATGCCCAGGCGGCGGCAGGTGGCGATGACGCGGCAGGCGATCTCGCCACGGTTGGCGATCAGGATCTTGGTGAACATGGCAGCGGGCTTCATGTGGGCTTGCTCGGTCATGGCACGGATTACATGCGGAACACGCCGAAGCGTGTCTGTTGCGGGGCGGCGTTGAGGCTGGCCGACAGGGCCAGGGCCAGCACCCGGCGGGTATCTACCGGATCGATCACGCCGTCATCCCACAGGCGCGCACTGGCGTAGTACGGGTGACCCTGCTGCTCGAACTGCTCGCGGATCGGTGCCTTGAACGCATCCTCTTCCTCGCCCGGCCACTGCCCGCCCTTGGCTTCAATGCTGTCGCGCTTGACCGTGGCCAGCACGCTGGCCGCCTGTTCGCCCCCCATCACACCAATGCGCGCATTCGGCCACATCCACAGGAAGTTGGGCGAGTACGCACGGCCGCACATGCCGTAGTTGCCGGCACCGAACGAGCCACCGATCACCACGGTGAACCTGGGCACCTTCGCGCAGGCCACCGCCATCACCAGCTTGGCCCCGTCCTTGGCGATGCCGCCCTGTTCGTACCGGCGGCCGACCATGAAGCCGGTGATGTTCTGCAGGAATACCAGCGGGATGCCGCGCTGGGTGCACAGCTCGATGAAATGCGCTCCCTTCAGTGCCGACTCGGAGAACAGGATGCCGTTGTTGGCGATGATGCCGATCGGGTAGCCGTGCAGATGCGCGAAGCCGGTCACCAGGGTGGCGCCATAGCGCGGCTTGAACTCATCGAAACGTGAGCCATCGACCAATCGCGCGATCACTTCGCGCACGTCGTAGGGCTTGCGCGTATCGGCCGGGATCACCCCGTACAGTTCGTGCGCCGGCAGCAGCGGTTCTTCCACCGGCTGCAGCGCCATCGCTGCTTCGGGCTTGCGCCAGTTGAGCTGGGCGATGATCGCGCGCACCCGTGCCAGCGCCTGCAGGTCGTTGTCGGCCATATGGTCGGCCACGCCGGAAATGCGCGTGTGCACGTCGGCACCGCCCAGCTCTT
>Ga0160468_100568_pt1 | contig 14075 bp, 9 predicted proteins | sample HID1972K_E11MG_FD_108234 | JGI IMG/M metagenome (GOLD analysis project Ga0160468, IMG submission 108234) | Enriched pill bug-associated microbial communities from UW Madison campus, WI, USA - HID1972K_E11 MG | ecosystem: Host-associated > Arthropoda: Insects > Digestive system > Unclassified ... | reverse complement strand
TTCAACCTTGGCCATGGCATGTCGCCGGACATGGATCCGGCCAGCGTGCAGGTGCTGGTGGATGCGGTGCACCGCCTCAGCGCACGTTGAAGGTTTGCCCGACATGGCGGTCCGGCGTGCATTGATCGCACCGTGACCGCCACTGCGCGAAGATGTGTGCACCATCCGCGTCAAGCCCGCTCCGATGACATCAGGTTACGTCTCCATCCGCCCCCTGTTGTGGCTGGTATCGCTGGCAATCTTCATGCAGATGCTGGATTCGACCATCGTCAACACGGCCCTGCCGGCGATGGCACACAGCCTGGGCGAAAGCCCCCTGCAGATGCAGTCTGTCGTTTTCAGCTATGCCCTGGCGGTCGCTACCTTCATCCCGGCGTCGGGCTGGATCGCCGACCGCTTCGGCACCCGCCGCACGTTTCTCGTCGCGATCATCCTGTTCACGCTCGGCTCGCTGGCCTGCGCGCTGGCCCAGCACCTGCACCAGCTGGTCGCCGCGCGCGTGCTGCAGGGCATCGGCGGAGCGATGCTGCTGCCGGTAGGACGCCTGGCGGTGATGCGCTCGGTGCCACGCGATGACTTCCTGCGCGCGATGAGCTTCATCGCCATTCCGGCGCTGATCGGCCCGCTGATCGGACCGACGCTCGGCGGCTGGCTGGTGGAGGTCGCCTCCTGGCACTGGGTATTCCTGATCAACCTGCCCATCGGCGTGATCGGCTATGCCGTGGCCATGAAGGTGATGCCCGACCATTACGCCAGCCATCGCTCACGCTTCGACCTGCGCGGCTACCTGATGCTCGCCTCCGGCATGGTGGTGCTGTCGCTGGCGCTGGATGGAATCTCCGGCATGGGCACGCCGCACGCCCTGGTGATGCTGATGACGGTGGCCGGCCTGGCCGCGCTGGTGGGTTACTGGCTGCATGCCGCCAACTCCACATCGCCGCTGTTCTCGCTGGCGCTGTTCCGGGTCCCGAGCTACCGCATCGGCATTCTCGGCAACCTGTTTTCGCGTATCGGCAGCAGTGCGATGCCACTGCTGATTCCGCTGCTGCTGCAGGTCGGCATGGGCATGAGCCCGATGAATGCCGGCCTGATGATGATTCCCGTGGCGGCCGCCGGCATGCTCTCCAAGAAGATGGCGGTCAGGCTGGTGGAGCGCTTCGGCTACCGCCGGGTGTTGATGACCAATACCGTCCTGGTGGGCATTGCCATGGCCAGCTTCGCGCTGATGACACCCGGCCAGCACCTGGGCTGGAGGCTGGTGCAGCTGGCCCTGTTCGGTGCGGTCAATTCGCTGCAGTTCACGGTGATGAACACCGTGACCCTGCGCGACCTGGATCGCGAGTTCGCCAGTTCCGGCAACAGCCTGCTGTCCATGGTGATGATGCTCGCCGCAGGCTTTGGTGCCGCGGCGGCCGGCAGCCTGCTGGCGGCCTTCGCGCCACTGGAAGCACATGGCGCCACCGCAGCGCTGCATGCAACGTTCCTGTGCGTAGGTGCGATCACGCTGACCTCCACGCTGGTGTTCTGGCAACTGCCCGATACCGGCCCAGAGCCGAAGCAGGTGGAGGAAGTCGCCGAGTAGAGCTGGCTCTAGCAGGCGATCGCGCGCGCGATCGCTTCGGCCAGCAGGTCCCCGCTGACCGGCTTGCGCAGCAATCCCTGCATTCCCGCCGCCTGCACCTGTCCGGCCAGATCCGGATCGGTGCGGGCGCTGACCGCCAGCAACGGCAGGCGGTGCCCCTGGCTGCGCAGGTGCCGGGCCAGGTCGAAACCGCTCAATCCCGGCAGGTCCAGGTCCAGCAAGCCGATATCGAACGTAGTGGCCGCCATTTCCTGCAGTGCCGCCAACGCGTGCATCGCAGGCGTCACGTGATGGCCGCGCGCTTCCAGCAGACCGGTCACTACTTCAGCCACGGTGGGGTCGTCTTCCACCAGCAGTATGCGCAACGGAAGCACCGGCGAAGCCACCGGGGCCGACGCTCCGGAATCGACCGGCTGGCCGGCGCGAAGCGGCAGCGGCAACCTCACGCTGAAACGCGTGCCATGCCCCAACCGGCTTTCCACATCGATACTGCCGCCCATGGCCACGGCCAGTTCACGGCTGATCGCCAGGCCCAGTCCACTGCCGCCGTACTGCGCCGCCGTACGTGCACCATCGCCCTGCTCGAAGCGGCGGAACAGCCGACTGCGCTGCTCTGCGCCGATGCCCGGCCCGGTATCGGCGATGTCGAACACCAGGCCCTGTTCGGCGCCTTCAGCGTGGACATGCAGCGTGATGCCACCGTGCTGGGTGAACTTCACCGCATTGCTTACCAGGTTCAGCAATATCTGCCGCACACGCAATGGATCACCAACCGCCGCAAGGCCTTCCGGCAACTGCTGGTGCACGGTCAGCCACAGCTGCTTGCGCTGGGCCAGCGGAGCCATCCATGCCTCCACGTCGGCGAGCAACGCATGCAGGCTGAACGACTGCGTCTGCAGTTCCAGCCGCCCGGATTCGATGCGCGCGAGATCCAGCGCATCGTTCACGAGCAGCAGCAGATGCTCGCCCGCCATGCGGATGGATTCGGCATAGCCGCGCTGCTGCGCCTCCAGCGGGGAGGACAGCAGGAGTTCGGTCATGCCGAGCACGCCGGTCATCGGCGTGCGGACCTCATGGCCGAGGGTCGCCAGGAAGCGCGTCTTCGCTGCGGACGCCTGTTCGGCAACCTCCTGCTTGTGCACCGCCATCTGGAATGCATGCCGGCGCTGCAGGCGCCGACGGTACAGCCAGGCGAATCCGCTCACCAGCACCAGCACCAGGGCAAGCAGCACCAGCATGCCCGAAACGCTGCGCCACCACGGCGGCAGTACGTGGAAATCCAGCCGTTGCACGCGCGACCACACGTGGTCCACCGAGCGTGCCTGCACCTCCAGGTGGTACTGGCCTGGCGGCAGGCGCGAAAACACCCGCTCGCCGGCCGCGCCGGCATCCACCCAGTCCGGATCGTAGCCGGCCAGCCGGTAGCGGTATGCGTTGGATGCCGAATCGCTGAACGACAGCAGGCGCGCCACGATGTGCAGGTCGCGATCGCCATCCTGGATGGTGATTTCAGGTTCATGGGTCAACTCGACGACCTTGTCGCCCCGGCTGACTTCCACGCGCTCGATCACCAGCGGCGACTGACGGGTCGATGGACGGGCCTTGAGCGGATCGAACAGCAGCAGGCCGGCCGGCGTCCCTGCGAGCAGGTGCCCATCGGCGCTGCCGACCAGCGTGTTCTCGCGGAATTCCTGGCTGGGCAGTCCGTCATGCACGCCATACAGCCGCACGCGTTCCGCACCCGGGTCAGCGCGCAGCAGTCCGCGTGGACTGCTGGCCCAGACGATTCCCTGCGTGTCCACGGCCAGCCCGTTGGCCGCGATCGCCGGATATCCCTGGGCCGCGCCGATCTCCTGCTCCAGCTGCAGTGCCGTCCCGTTCCAGCGATAGCCCAGCAGCCTGCCATCCTGCGACAGCCAGACGCGATTACCATCGCCGGCGACCAGCAGCGAATGCACGGCGCCGGGTGGCGCACCCGGGACCGCCTGGAAACGCCCCAACGCCGGATTCCATTCCTGCAGGCCACCGCTGCTGGCCAGCCAGATGCGCCCCTGCGGGCTGCACGCCACGTCCATGTCGAGCTGTCCCGGCGGCAGTCCAGCCTGTCCCAGCGGGGCATGCACGACAAGACGACCGTCCAGGTCACGCCCCTGCAGGCCCGCCGGCGACATCGTCCAGACCTCGCTGCCACACACCGCGATGTCCTGCACGCTGCCTTCCATCACCGCGTCCGCGCTGCCATCGGTGCCCCAGCGGCGCAGCGCATGGCTGCGCGGATCGTAGCGCACCAGCGCATCCATCGAACCGACCCATACCTGGCCACGACCATCTTCAGCCACCGACGTGAGCCAATGCGTGCCATTGACCTTGACCAGGTGCTGCTCGACCCGTCCGCTGACCGGATCCAGGCGATCCAGCGCGCCATGCGAACCCACCGTCCAGACGCCGCCACTGGACGATGGCGACGTGCCCAGCACGTAGGCGTTGCGCAGCGATGCGGGATCGTCCTCCAGGCGCGACAACACGGAGAACTGCCACCAGCGTGGCAGCAGATGCCACAGGCCGGCATTGGTGCTGGCCAGCCAGATGCCACCTTCGCGATCCTGGAAGGCACCGCTCCAGTTCGGACGTACCCGGCCGCGTGCCAGTGCGCTGTACAACGGCACCTGCTGGTACCGGCCCTGCACGCCGCGTCCCAACCCCGAACGCGTGTCCAGCCAGTAGCCGCCCTGGTCGTCATGCAGCATCACGCCAAGCACCTGGTCATCGGCCGGCACCTGCCAGGGGGCCTGTTCGAAGCGGCCATCAGGGCGCCGGACATGCACCCCGCCCAGCGTGCTGATCCATAGATTTCCCTGGGCATCGGCGGACATCCCGTTGACCACCGCACCGGACAGCACCGCCGCCGGCACGCGCTCGAAATCGTGCCCGGTCCAGCGCGCCAGCCCGCGCTTGCCGCCGATCCACAATGTGCCGTCGGGCAGGGTCGCCAGGAACGGGACGCTGTTGGCCGGCAGGCTGCGCGGGTTTCCCGGTTCGGGCAGGAACCGCTGCAGGCGGTCATGCGGATCGATGCGGTACAGGCCCCCCTGGTAGGTGCCGAACCACACCGAACCATCCGGCGTCGGCGCGATGCTCCAGACGGTGTTGCTGGCCATCAGCGGTTCGCTGGCTCGGTCGTGGACACGCATTTCCCGGCGGTCGGCGGACATCCGCACCAGGCCCGCATTCTCGGTCCCGATCCACAGCTGGTTGCGCGCGTCGGTGGCAACGGTCCAGATCCGGTTGTCGCGCAGGCCGTCCTCGGCACGCCATATCCGGTAACTGCGGCCATCGAAGCGCGCCAGGCCATCGTTGGTGGCGATCCAGAGGTAGCCCAGGCGGTCCTCGGCCATGCGGTTGACGGTATTGGACGGAAGCCCATCGAACACCGTCAACTGCCGCGGCGTCGGCGGCACGGGCTGCGCAGACGCAGGCACGTGCAGCCACGCCAGCAGCGACATCAGCAGCAGAGTCCCCCACGTCCGCACCCATCGCACCCCTGCGTTCTCCCGTGCCAGCGGCTCCGCGGGCCGAGCTGGTCGTTCAACCCCGGGCCCGGCCGCGTCAGGACGTGACCGGATCGCCGCAGGCAGAGCCTAGCAGGTTGCTTTCAGCGTGGCCGCTTGCCGCAACCGCACCGCCGCCACGATGCAGCGCATCATCCGCGTGGTTGCCGCGCGCGGGCCCGCACGATGGCATCGACCAGCAGCGCGCCTGTTACCGGTTTGCGCAGGAAACCGTCGAATCCTGCCGCCAGCACTTCCGCTTCGGCATAGGCGTCCGAGCGCGCCGTCACCGCCACCAGCGGGAATGCGTGGCCCATCGATCTCAGCTGGCGGGCCAGGGCAATGCCATCCAGTGCCGGCAGATCCAGGTCCAGCAGCGCGATATCGAACACGCCGATGGCGACATCGGACAGCGCGGCAAGGCCGTGCAGCGCATGCACCACCTCATGCCCACGGCTCTCCAGCAGGCCCGCGATGACCCGGGCCACCGTTGGATCGTCCTCCACCAACAGGATGCGCAGTGCGGGCAGCGGCGCCGCTCCGTCCTTGCCTGCCGCGCACTGCGCCGATCCGGTTTCCGCCTGACACGGCAGTGGCAGCACCACATGGAAGCGCGCGCCATGCCCGGGGCGGCTGTCCACGCGGATCCCCCCGCCCATCGCTACCGCCAGCTCCTGGCAGATCGCCAGGCCCAGGCCGCTACCGCCATAACGCGACGCGGTACGCGGGCCGTCGGCCTGCTCGAAACGATGGAACAGGCGTTCCTGCTGTTCGATTCCGATGCCTGGGCCGCTGTCCATCACGATGAATTCCAGTCCGGCCCCCTCGTGCTCGCCCGTCCTGCCCACGGCGATGCCGACGTGACCGTGCTCGGTGAACTTGATCGCATTGCCAAGCAGGTTCATCAGGATCTGGCGGATGCGCATCTCATCGCCGCTGGCGGTGATCCGTCCCGGTACGGCCACGCTGCGGCGGAATTCCAGCCCACGCTGGCGCGCGATTGGTTCCATCAGGCCCTGCACTTCATCCAGCAGGATATCCAGCGCGAACGGCTTGATGTCCAGTTCCAGGCGGCCGGCTTCAATGCGGGCCAGGTCCAGCGCGTCATTGACCAGCCGCAGCAGGTGCGTGCCGGCCTGGTGGATCGAACTGGCGTAGTTGTGCTGTTGTGCATCCAGCGGCGTCGCCAGCAGCAGTTCACTCATGCCCAGCACGCCGGTCATCGGCGTGCGTACCTCATGGCCCAGCGTGGCCAGGAAATGGCTCTTGGCCTGCGATGCCTGCTCGGCGAGGTGCTGCTTGTGCAGGCTCAGCTGCCATTGCTGCCGACGGCGCAGGCGCAGGCGCACGTACCACGCCAGTCCCGCCACCAGCAGCAGTCCCCCGCACAGGTACAGCAGCAACGCGGTGGCGTTGCGCCACCAGGGCGGGAACACCTGCACGTGCAGGTCGGGCGCGGCGGCCCATTCGCCCCCGGACGCGCGCGCCTGGATTTCGATGCGGTAGTGCCCTGCGGGCAGTCGCGACACCGTACGCTCGCCATCGGCGGCCGGCACCCAGTTGAGGTCGTAGCCTTCCACGCGGAAGCGGTAAAGCGTGGCCGAAGGATTGGCGAAAGACAGCAACCGTGCATCGATCCGCAGGTCGCGATCATCCGGCCCCAGCCTGATCGGACGATCGACCGGCAGCTCCTGCCACCCCTCGCCGTCATCGCGCCGCACGCGTACCGATCCAATCACCAGCTGCGAAGCCGGCAGCGGTGCGTCCTGCATGCCCGGGTCGAACCCGACCAGTCCGGTCTGCGATACCGCCAGCACGCGGCCCTGCGCATCCTGCGCAGGCGGACGCCCGGTGAATTCCGAATCCGGCAGGCCGTCGCGCTCGCCGTAGATGCGCAGTTGCCGGTCACGTGGCTGCCAGCGCAGCAGCCCGCGCGGCGTGGTGGCCCACACTTCTCCATCGCGGCCCAGCACCAGCCCGCCCATCGACACCGCAGGCACGCCCTGGGTTGCGTCCACCTTCTCGCGCAGGGTGAACCCCAGACCATCCCAGTGATAACGTTCGAGGGCTCCCTGGCGTGCCAGCCAGGCAGTGTCCGGCGCGGCCCAGGCGATGTCGAAGATGTTGCCGCGCGACACGCCGGGCACGGCGATGAAATGATCATCCTGGAAACGCAGCACGCCGGCGTCGCCGACTACCCACAGCTGCCCACGCGCATCGAAGCGGATCTGTTCCAGCGGCGCGTCACTGCCGTTGCCAAGCGACCCGACAGCGAATTCGCGCAGCACCCTGCCCTGCGCGTCGCGCTGCTGCAGGCCATGGCTCATGATGGACATCCACACCGTGCCGTCCGGTGCCTGGCGCATCAGGTCGATGCGCTGGCGCGGATCGGCGGTTCCGGCGATCGGCAGGTCCCGATGGCTGCCGCGTCGCGGGTCGTACACGGTGATGCGTCCGGCACGCCCCAGCCACAGCGTGCCATCCGGCCGTGGCAGCACCGACCAGATCGCGCCGCTGCCAAGGCGGTCGTCGCCGACCAGCAGCGACAGGGTGCCCTGCCGGTCCAGCCGATAAACGCCGTGCGCGGCACCCACGTAGAATTCGCGGCCGTCACTGGCGGCGCTGAGCAGGTACTGGCTGTCCAGCGGCTTGCCGTCCAGCTGGTACCAGGTGGAAAAGCGACGCCAGTCGGGGGGCAGATAGGCAAGGCCCTGGGTGAGCAGCGCCACCCATATGCCTCCTTCGTGATCCTGCAGCAGATCCAGCACGCCGGTATGCGCGGTCAGGAACCCACTGCCACGATCGCCATCCAGCATGCGCAGCTGCCCTCCCTGGTCACGCCGCAGGCCTTCGGAACTGCCGACCCACCGGCCACCCAGCCGGTCATCCAGGACCACCGCCGAACGCAGCGATGCCGCCTGCGGCCACGCCGGCACATGCACGCGGTCATCGGCATCGAAACGGAACAGTCCTTCACCCTGGGTACCGGCCCACACGTTGCCCTGCGCGTCGCGACTCAACCGCAGCACCGCGACCTCCCCCAGCGCCTGCGCGCCGGGCCGCTCGAAGCTGCTGCCGTTCCAGCGCGCGACACCGCGCCCGGTTCCCAGCCACAGCCGGCCCTGCGCGTCGACCAGGCTGGCATAGACGGTATCGCTGGGGAGGCTGTGCCCGTCGGCTTCGTCATGGCGGAACACCTGCAGGCTGCCATCTTCGGCCCGGCGACAGACACCATGCGTGCTGGTGCCGATCCACAGCGCGTCGCCGTGCTCGGCCAGTGTCCAGAACTGCCCTTCGCAGCGGTCGTTGATGTCGCCGATGACATCGAAGCGCGTGCGTTCCGGACCCATGCGCACCAGTCCGATGCCATTGATGCCCAGCCAGAGACGGTCGCGCCGGTCCACCAGCAGGGTTTCCACCTCGTCCCCGGGCAGCGAACCCTCGACCTGCGGATCATGGCGCCAGGCCTGCAGCCGTACCCCGTCATAACGCGCCAGGCCACCATCGGTCGCGGCCCATACATGCCCCTGGCGGTCTTCGGCCAGCGACAGCACCATCCGCGAAGGCAGCCCTTCGGCGGTGCCGAAGCGACGCAGCCGCGGTGTTTCCAGCGGCTCGCCCGGCGATGCGCCCGCTGCGGCCTGGGCGGCAGGCGTCGGGCCGCCGATGAGGGCCAGCAGCACCAACAACGCTCGTCCGTGATGCATATGCGTCGACATCGTGTATCCCCTTGAAGCGGGAATTGTCACACAGCCTTGACGGCACGGACGTGCCACGGGACGCTGCGCATGCCGATGGCGGCAACCGGCGTCGGCCAACGTGCCATTGCCACCATGAACTGTTGCAGCCATGTGGCTGCTCGCGAACCGCGCGCCATGGGTATGATCGACTCCTCCCCTGCAGGAGCCCTTCCGTGCCGCATCGCCTCATCCTGATCGTGCTGTTTGCTGCCTTGCCGGGCCTGGCCCTGGCTGCCGGCGCACGCTACCAGCTGGACCCCGTGCATACCCGGGTGCTGTTCGCGATCGAACATGCGGGGTTCTCAAGCGCGCTGGGGACGATATCCGGCAGCGAAGGCGTCCTGCACTTCGATCCCGCGAACTGGGAGGACGCACGGCTGGATGTCAGCATTCCGATGTCGCGCCTGGACCTGGGCGACGGCAAGTGGAACGAGGCCGCGCTGGCGCGCAACCTGCTCGACGGCAAGCGGTATCCTGATGCACGTTTCGTATCCACCCATGTGCAGCCGATCGACGACAGGCATGCACGGGTGACCGGCCTGTTGACGCTGCGCGGTGTCACCGGCGAGATCGTGCTGGATGTCACCCTCAACGCGCTCAAGCGTCATCCCATGCCTCCGTTCCGGCGCACTGCCGGCTTTTCCGCGACCGCGACGCTCAGCCGCCGCGCCTTCGGCATTTCGGCATGGCCCAGCATGATTGGCGACGACGTTCAGTTGCGCATCGAAGCCGAAGCCGTGCGCGACCGTGGCGGCGAGGACGCACAGGATCCTGCGGACGCGCCACCCCATGATCCCGCTGAAGAAACGGAAATCCACGCCGGGAGCACGCCGTGATGCATCGCAATGACCTGCGCTGGGGCGCTGCCAGCCAGATCCTGCACTGGCTGATCGCGCTGTTGATCCTGGTTCTTGGCGTGGTCGGACTGACCATGGGCGAACTGCCCAGGACGCCGAAGTATTTCTGGGTGTACACCGCGCATAAATCGCTCGGCCTTACCGTGCTTGCGCTGGTGGTGCTGCGCCTGGGTTGGCGGCTGCATGCCGGCGCACCGCCGCCGGTGCCCGGTACGCCGACCTGGCAGGAACGCATCGCCCGCACCACCCACTGGCTGCTGTATGTGCTGATGTTCGCCATTCCGCTGTCGGGCTGGCTGTACGACTCGGCCAGTGGCCTGCGGCCGTTCCACTGGTTCGGCCTGGTGGAGGTGCCCAGGCTGGTCGCGCCTGATCCCCGCACCGTGGCCGTTTCGCATGCCATCCACGAATACGGCTTCTGGTTGTTGATCGCGGTGGTGCTGGCCCATGCCGGTGCTGCACTCCACCACCACTTCGTCCAGCGTGACGCCACCCTGGCACGCATGCTGCCGCGCGGCTGGCTGCGCTCCCCACAGAAGGATTGACCCATGACCATCAAGCTCACCACGCCCACCGCCGTCGCCGCCGCCCTGGCCGGCCTGCTGGGCAGCACTCCGGCCCTGGCGGCCGATTACGTGCAGGCCGCCGGTTCCACGCTGGCCTTCGCCACCAGATACGATGGTGAGGTTTTCGCGGGCACGTTCCCGGGCTTCTCCACGCAGCTCAGCTTCGATCCGGCTGATCCGGCGGCCGGAAAACTGGACGTGACCATTCCGCTGGCGAGCGCCCGGAGCGGCAACGGCGACCGCGACTCCACCCTGCAGGGCGCGGATTTCTTCAATGTCGCGCGTTTCGCCCAGGCCCGGTACACCGCCAGCGGATTCCGTTCGCTGGGCGATGGCCGGTATGCGGCCGATGGCACCCTGGAACTGCGCGGCATAAGCAAGCCGGTCACGCTGACCTTTACCTGGCAGCCGGGCGCGCAACCGGTGCTGACCGGCAAGGCGACGGTGAAACGGCTGGACTTCGGGGTCGGGGGTGGCGACTGGGCCGATACCTCGACCATTCCGGACGAAACCGCGATCAGCACCCGGGTGCTGCTGAAGGCAAGGTAGAGGGACTCTGCCAACCGAGGCCACATCGCGCAGCGGGGCAGAGCCCCGCTCTACGGGAGCCAGGCCAGCAGGGCGGCCGCATCGAACGGCCAATCCAGTTCGCGGCCATCGTCCAGCCGGCGCAGCACGGGAACGCGCTCGCCGTAGGCTTCCACCAGGCGGGCGTCCCCGTCGATGAACACCGACGCGAACTCCGGCGCGCGTACGGCCGCCAGCACGGCCAGGGCCAGGTCGCACAGGTGGCAGTCGTCCCGCTGGTACAGGATCAGCACGGATATCTCTCCAGGAGCGGTGATTGCTGCGCCGCAGCCAGGTCCGGCGCGGCGAACCGCTAGAATAACCGTCTCCTCCGGTACCCGCAGCTCGGCAACCATGGCAGTCAGCACGTTCGACGTTTTCAAGATCGGCATCGGTCCCAGTTCCTCGCATACCGTCGGACCGATGAAGGCGGCCGAACGTTTCGTCCACCGCTGGCTGCTCGATCCGGGCCGCCTGCAGGACGTAGTGCGCATCCGCGCCGATGTCTACGGCTCGCTTGCGCTGACCGGCCGCGGCCACGGCACCGACAAGGCGGTGCTGCTGGGCCTGGAGGGCCAGCGCCCGGACCTGATCGATCCGGACATCATTCCCGGCACCCTGGAACGCATCCGTTCCAGCAAGCGCATCATGCTGATGGGCACCCACGAGATCGCCTTCGACGAAAAGCGCGACCTGGGCATGAACAAGCGCCAGAAGCTGCCCTACCACACCAATGGCATGCGCTTCACCGCCTACGACGCCGACGATGCGGTGATCGCCACGCGCGATTACTACTCGGTTGGCGGCGGCTTCGTGGTCAACCAGGACGACGCTGCCGACGATCGCATCGTGCCCGACGAAACCCCCTTGCCGTATCCGTTTAGGAGCGGCGACGAACTGCTGGCGCAGACCGCGCGCAGCGGGCTGAGCATTGCCCAGCTGATGTTCGAGAACGAGAAGTGCTGGCGCAGCGAGGAAGAAATCCGCGAACAGCTCCGCGAAATCTGGACTGCGATGCAGTCGTGCGTGGCACGCGGCATCCGTCAGGAAGGCACCCTCCCGGGCGGGCTGCATGTCGGTCGCCGCGCGCCCGCCCTGCACCGCGAACTGTCCTCCAAGCCGGAAGCGGCCATGCGCGATCCGCTGACCACGCTGGACTGGGTGAACCTGTACGCGCTGGCGGTGAACGAAGAAAATGCCGCCGGTGGACGCGTGGTCACCGCCCCCACCAACGGTGCGGCCGGCGTGCTGCCGGCGGTGCTGCATTATTTCGACCGTTTCTGCCCGGGTGCCAATGAGCAGCGCGTCTTCGACTTCCTGCTCACCTCCGCGGCAATCGGCATCCTGTACAAGGAAAATGCTTCGATTTCGGGGGCCGAGGTCGGTTGCCAGGGCGAAGTGGGGGTGGCCTGCTCGATGGCCGCCGGCGGCCTGGTCGCCGCATTGGGCGGTAATCCCAGCCAGATCGAGAACGCCGCGGAAATCGGCATGGAACACAACCTTGGACTGACCTGCGATCCGATCGGCGGACTGGTGCAGATCCCGTGCATCGAGCGCAATGCCATGGGTGCGGTGAAGGCCATCAATGCATCGCGCATGGCCATGCGCGGTGATGGCAAGCACAAGGTATCGCTGGACAAGGTCATCAAGACCATGCGCGATACCGGCCGCGACATGCAGGACAAATACAAGGAAACCAGCCGCGGCGGCCTGGCGGTGAACGTCATCGAGTGCTGAACCGGCGACGGCGCATGCCCTGCGCAGGTGACCACCGTTGGTCGCCGCGCCTGTGGCGGTTACCCTCGGCAGACCCCTTCCACGGAGCTGCTCCATGCGCCTGCCTGCCATCGCCCTGCTCGCCAGCCTGCTGCCCCTGACCGCCGTGGCCTCGGACAGCTACGGCCCCCGGCTGGAAGGATTCGAATATCCGTATCCGCTGAAGACCTTCGCGATGGACAGCCAGCGGCAGGCATTGGAAATGGCCTATCTGGACGTTGCGCCGGAGGGTGCCGCGCGAGGCACCGTGGTGCTGCTGCACGGCAAGAACTTCTGCGCCGCCACCTGGCAGGCCACCATTCCTTCCCTGCTGGCCGCCGGATACCGGGTGATCGCCCCGGACCAGATCGGCTTCTGCAAGTCCAGCAAGCCGGCCGGTTACCAGTATTCGTTCGGCCAACTGGCCGCCAACACGCATGCATTGCTGGAACACCTGGGGGTGCGGCAGGCGCACATCGTTGGCCATTCGATGGGCGGCATGCTGGCGGCGCGTTATGCACTGCTGTACCCGCAGGCCACGCAGAGCCTGTCGCTGGTGAACCCGATCGGGCTGGAGGACTGGAAGGCACTCGGTGTTCCCTGGCGCAGCGTGGATGCCTGGTACGCCAACGAACTCAGGACGACCTACGAATCCATCAAAACGTACCAGCTTGACGTGTACTACAGCGGTGAATGGAAGCCCGCGTTCGAGCACTGGGCACGCATGCAGGCCGGCATGTATGCCGGTCCCGGCAGGGAATCTGTCGCCTGGAGCCAGGCGCTGACGTCGGACATGGTGTTCAACCAGCCGGTCGTGTACGAGTTGGGGAACATCCGCGTACCCACCACGCTGTTCATCGGGCAGAAGGACCGCACCGCGATCGGTCGCGACCTGGCGTCACCCGGACTGAAGGGACGCCTGGGTGACTATCCGGCACTGGGCAAGGCAGCCGCGCGCGCCATTCCCGGCGCGCGGCTGGTGGAATTCGCCGGACTGGGCCACTCACCGCAGGTGCAGGATCCAGCGCACTTCAATGCCGTGCTGCTGCAGAGCCTCGACGGCGCCATCGCACGGTAGAGCCGGGCTCTGCCCGGCTGATGCCATTCCACGCAGCGGGGTAGAGCCGGGCTCTGCCCGGCTGGGCATGAAGCCGGCAGCAGGGCAGAGCCCCGCTCTTCATGGCGGCTCAGTACACCGCCATCGCGGAAACGCCCTCGAACTCCGTTTCGCCGACCACGGTCATGTACCAGGTACCCGGCTGCGGCCGGATCACCTGCACCGTCTCGGCATTTCCCGCCTTCTGCGAACGGATGTCGTGGCTGCCCGCCGATGCGGTGCGGTCATGCGCCACGTACAGCGACACGTTGCCGCTGCCACCATAGGTACGCAGGTTGAGCACCGCCGTCCCGGCCGGCACCTCCACGCGGAAGGACCGTTCTTCGCCGGCGACACCGCTCTG
>Ga0160468_100567_pt1 | contig 14132 bp, 29 predicted proteins | sample HID1972K_E11MG_FD_108234 | JGI IMG/M metagenome (GOLD analysis project Ga0160468, IMG submission 108234) | Enriched pill bug-associated microbial communities from UW Madison campus, WI, USA - HID1972K_E11 MG | ecosystem: Host-associated > Arthropoda: Insects > Digestive system > Unclassified ... | reverse complement strand
CGATCTTCTCTAGTCGATTCGCCCGGACACTTGCCTTGATGCACTCTTTGCAACGAATGCGGTTCGAGGCGTAGAAGTCGTCCCCCGCTTTGTGCTGCTGGCACGATTTGCAGAACATGGGGCCTCCTAGAACGGAATCGGATCGTCGTCCATGTCGTCGAAGCCGCCGCCGCCGCCGCCACCACCGCCATAGCCCTCGTCGTCCCCGCCGCCGGAGGGGCCGCCCTGGCCCTGGCGGCTGCCCAGCATCTGCATGGTGTCGGCGCGGATTTCGGTGGTATAGCGGTCCTGGCCGTCCTTGTCCTGCCACTTGCGGGTGCGCAGCGAGCCTTCGACGTAGACCTGCGAGCCCTTGCGCAGGTATTGCGCGGCAATCTCGGCCAGGCGGTCGTTGAAGACCACGCTGTGCCATTCGGTGATCTCGCGCATCTCGCCGCTTTGCTTGTCCTTCCACCGGTCGGTGGTGGCGATGCGCACGTTGCACACCTGCCCACCACTGGGGAAGACTTTCGATTCCGGATCGCGCCCGAGATTGCCGACGAGGGTGACACGGTTAACGGATGCCATGTGAGAGTTCCTTGTTGGAGCGAGGACCGGCGCCGTGGAATCCAGCGGCGCCGGGTCGTAGGTTGAGCATGGAAGCCGGATTTGCCCGACCTTTGGCGACCATGTCGGCCGAGTTGTCGCGGGCCGTGCCGGCGAACAGATGTGAGGGGTTGACGCAGTTGGGGTTGTCGCAGCGATGGCAGACCACCATCCCGTCCTCAATGGGGCCGTGCGCCATCTCGTAGCTGACACGGTGCGCCTTGATCTTGGCCGTCATGAAGCTGATTCGCCCATAGCCGTGTTCATCAGCTACCCCACGCCACGGCCAGCACTCATCAGCCCCACGCTTCTCGACGTAGTCCCAGAAGGAGAGGTGCGGGGGCCTCATCTTCCGCGTCTTATTGGCGCAGGCGATGGAGCAAGACTCCCTCGCATCCCACTGATCTTGAGAATCACGCGGTCGCCGGAAATAGGGCGAGCCGCACCAGATACAGGGCTTGCTTTCCATTCCTATCCTTGAATGATCTTGAGCGTCTTCTGTACCTGCGCCAGGAACTCGGCGCGGCGCTCGCGTAGTCGGGCGATCTCCGCCTCACAGTCGGCCCGGTGCAGGCGATGCACGATCAGCTGCCGCGATGCGGAGAAGTCGGAGCAATAGCTGATGAAGTCCACCCAGTCCCTGCCGGTGCAGTCCAGGTGGCCCACCAGCTGCCAGCGATACGCGGGGTCGAAGCTGCCGCGCCGGAGCGTGGCGTAGTGAACGGGGGCTGTGACCGACTTGATTTCGATCACGCCATCAGTGCTAACGAGGCCGTCAGGGCTGTCGCCATAGCTGCCCCAACAGAAGAACCCGCCGTTTGCTACGTCGGTGAAGGTCTGTTCCTCGTAGAGCATGCGCGCGACTGGCTCCTGTTCGTGCCCGCGCTCGGTGTGCTCGTTGGAGAAGCTGTGCTCGGCTTTGCGGCCGGTGTCGATCTCCAGAGCAAGTTGCAGTGCATAGCGCTTGGCGGGTTCTCCGAACGCCTTCCCGTCGTTAGCCATGAAGGTTCCGAAGTTGGACGCCGTGGCCTTGCCAAGGCGTAGGGAGGCCCACTCATCTGAGTTCTGCTGGACGTCATGGAACAGCACCAGCGACCTCCTGGCATTCGTCCATCAATTTCTGCTGATGGTCAGCGCTCATGTCCACGCGGGACAGGACCGCACGCAGATTGCCATCGCGCCTGAAGGCCGCCTTGGCAGCTTCCCACCCCTTGGTGTTCTCAGGGGTAAGGCTCTTCTTTTCAGGCGCGTGCGGGCTGATCCTCAGTCCTTCGACCGTCTCTTTGCCGAAGCGGACCCCCGAATCGACATACACGGTGATCCGGATGTTGTTCCAGTCGTCAATGAACTTCGATCCAGCCAGCGCAGCCATGGTCTTACTATTGGTGGCGTTCAGAATCATCGGCTTCAGCGGCTCACCTGGACGGAGTTCTTTCTCTGCAAACCATGCGGTGTTGAAGTCGTCCTTGGTCTTCTTGGTGCGATCCTTCTCCAGCGTCACGCGCCTGACGGTTAGCACAGTAGGCTCCACGATGTCCGCGCTGCTGAGGTACGGAGAGTCGAACGCCTTCCGGTAATGCGTTTTTTCGGTCATCACTTGATCCAGTTGAAGATTGGCGGCGGCCCAGCGACAACCCATGCCGCAGCGACCACTGCAGCGAGTACCACGACATAGAGGATGAGGGCGCTCAGAACCCCCCTAGGTGCCCCAATCGGGTCTTCCTCCTCACAGGCGCAAGTCCTGCGGGCTGCGTCTGCCAGTTGGTGGAGGGTGGAGTCGGTCATGCCGGCAGCCCCTTCCATTTCGCGCCCAGCATGCGCAGGCAGCGCACCCACTTGCGAGCGTTCGCGCGGTTAATCTCTCGGGGCACGAAGTCACTGTTGAAGTGACGGCGAGCCATGGTCAGGAACTTGGTGTTCATGTCGTCCATCCGTGAACAAGTAGGGCTGCGAATGCCACCGCCGAGAAGGCAGTGAGCGCGACGTAGGGGAGGTCTTTCATGGTTCAGCCATCCATCGGTCCCTTACCTCGGTCAGCGCGTGGATCACGTCCGCGTGGCTGTCCTGGATCAGGTCATGCATGGCTTCGAGGTCGGGCGACTTCCGATTCGCGCGCAGGATGTCCCGGGCGCGAGTCAGGAGGTCGATGGCGTCGGTGAGGTCGCCGGCAAGTTGGTCCTCGTCGTCGTCTGGCGCCATGGCGTCGTACACGCGCTGCGCGGTCTGGATTGCGCGGTGGGCGGCGAAGTCGTTCATGGCACCCTCACCAAGTTGCCGAAGTCGTCCATGACGGCCTTCCGAGGCACGATGTCATGCTCGATGTCGAGGAACTCGTAGACGCCCAGCCCCAGCAGAACGCTGACGATCCACCCCTCCAGAAAGCGTGGATGTCGGCGCTCGTACAGCACATGACGGAAGAACAACATTCCATGTTCGTCAACCGCCTGATACTGAAGTAGGGCCAGCTCATTGATGATGGCAAATTCAGTCCTCATGCCAGCCCCCATTCCGCAGGCGGCGGCTCGACCAGCTTGAGAACCTTCTCGCCACGCGAGCGAGGGACCGGAAGTGCGGATCGCGCATTGCCGAAGTAGTGCAGGAACGCAGGCCCGGAAAGCTCGGCCTCCTGCGCCTCTACCTTCGCCTCGAACTCGTCGGGATCGATGAAGGGGAAGGGGGTCATCGCTGCGTCTCCCCGTTGGCCTTGGCGTGTGCCTTGAGCAGGTCCAACACAAGCCCTGCGTCCAGCGTGATGTGCTGGCCATTCAGCGCCATCTCTTCCAGCGCGGCCATCGGGTTCACTGGCGCAGCGTTGTTGGTCACGGCGCTCAGGATCCGGTGCGTGGCGTCGTGGTAGTCGGGCGCGGCGGCGATCAGGCGGGCATTGGCTGCGACCTCCGCTTCGGCCGCCGCAGATTTTTCGTCACGATGCGACGTGCCGCTGCGATAGCAGGCCGCCACCCAGAGGTCATTGCATGCAGCCACGACGCCGTGCCGCATGTCGTTGTCGAAGGTGCCGTCAAGCTCGTGGATCCACGGCCCCGGCGTGTGCTGCGCAGCGCTCATGCCGCGCTCCCCATCTTCTGGTACGCCCCATACAGATCGCCGAACGCCGCCATCAGCTTCTCGGCGTTGATCGGGTCCGCCGCCAGCCACGCACCCGCCAGTTGCTTCGCGAAGCCACCGCCGTAGTGCTGCATGCGGTACAGCGTCGCTACGTGCTGCGCCCGCTGCGTCTCTTCCTTCGTGATGAACACCTGGCCGGGCCGGGTGAGAACAGTGGTGGTCATTCCGATACCTCTTCGGCCTTCGGCGTCCACAGCGCCAGGCTTGCGCGGTGCGCACGCACGCCGCGGGCAATCGCCTGCTTCACATACTCGGGCTTCGTGCGGCCGCGCTGCGATGCGGACACCTTACGGCGGTGCTCGGCGGTCAGCTTTCTGCCCTTGGTGCTGCGGCCGCGCTCGGCCATGTCGCGCATGTTGTCGGCATGCGTTCCCAGAATCAGATGGTCGGGATTGATGCAGGCGTGGTTGTCGCAGGTATGGCGGACGAGAAGGTCGCCAGGAATCGGCCCGTGAATCAGGCTGTACATCACACGGTGCGCGTATTCCTTCCGCCCGTTGCTGAGGACGCGCCCCGCGCCGGAGGTCAAGTGCAGGCGCCAAACAAGGCACCCGCGCTCGTCGCGCTCGGTCGCTTCGATCAGATGCTGCACGTCCGCAGCCACGCTCTCGGGAACCTCGCACTCGAACAGCACCTTCTCGCTGTCGTAGCGGCTGACGATGCGCTGAGTGCGCTTGGGGGTGGCTTGTGCTTCCATGTCCATCTCCTGCTCGGTGAATTGCTTTGCGCCGCATGCGCATGAAAAAGCCCGTGCAGTGACGGGCTGTTGTGAATTGATCGGCCACTTCCCCTGAATCGCGCCAATCCTTCCGCCAGCGCGCGCCTCAACGTCTGCCCCGAAGTGGTACGGGCGGGGCAGGGTCTATTCAGGGGCTTGTTGCCGCGCGGGTCCGATGTCGCGGCATGAGGAGTGCTGGCTCCCGGTGTGTCGGTCTATTCAAGAAGCCGGAACTGGCCGCGCTTCTCAAGCTCTTCCGATGTGGGTTCGATGCGCCCGGCACGCTTGGGCCGGGTTGACTGCGGCCGGAAGTACGCACGCATTGCCTTGAGCCATGCTTTGTAGGCCCAGCCCCGGCGCATGTGGAACGGGTAGTTGGCGCGGCAGTGCTTCTCCAGCGCCTTCATGTCCATCTCGGGGTGCGCCTTCACTTGTTCGGCAATCCATGCCGCACTGTGGTCGGTCCAACTTGGCATGAGCGCTCCTGTAGAAAAGCCGATGCCCTACCTGGGCGTGCCGTGGGGAATGGAGGGAGGGAGGGAGAAGTGCAGTCCCCCGGCTCGGCTGAAAAGGGGTGCCTACTCGCTGCACTGGTTACCGGGCCGTAGCCCTGTACTCCAGCATCCGCTTTCGGCAATGGGTTGATGGCGCCTGCCGCGCTGCCAGGACGGCCGACGCCATCAAGGGCGCCGACCGTCCGCATCGGTCGGGTGCTTTCGCTTCCCGGGCAGGAACTCCGTCAGGCTCTCGCCTTCGCCATCAAGGGAGACGACTGGATGAATGGGTTCGGCGGCGCCGCCTTGCCCATGTCACACCGCACTGCGAGAACATCCACCGTCGGCCGCGCGAACCTTCGGCTGTCGTCTCTCTTGATGGCCCTCGTGCTCTCCGAGGCGTCACACGAATGAGAATGCACTTTTGCCTGCCTGTGGACTGAACCACTCGGCTCATGCTGGCGTGTCGTGTATTGCCGCTGCTCGGTGGGGTTAGTCGTCTGCGACGTGCTGCTTGGCCTTCACGCCAATGCTGCGCATCGAGGGCGACACCCAGTCGCCGTATTCATCGAGGACCGCCCAGCACGTGCCGTCGGTGTCCACCAGCCTATTGCCCAGTGCGCGCACCGGGATCGGCCGGACATAGGGATAGGGGCCTTTGCCATCCGTGTCGTAGTAGCCAAGGACTTGCATCGCAGGCCCCTCAGCGCTCGATGGCGGTTTGCGTCAAGCCGCCAGCCGCTGCCGCAACGTCGCTTTGCGGCTCGTCATCGGCGGTGCATTGGAAGCAGGCAATCGCCTTGGCGATCCCGGCGATGCGGAACAACGAAGCACTGGCGACGACCGTGCAGAGATGCTTGTGTGCGTCTTCCAGCGTCTTGGTGCCGTCTTGGAACAAGCGGGCGTACTTCGCGGCTTCCGCGTCAATGCGGCGTTGAGCTTCGCGCCCGCTCATGGACTGTTTCATCTCGTTCTCCTGTGGTGCGAGGGCCGGGTGCGCGAAATGCGCTGGCTTCCGACCTGTTGCGTTTCCTGTTTGCGTGGACGGCCCTCGTGCATGCCGATGGGGCATGCAGGAAGATCGTCATTCCTCACCCGGCAGCGCCGTGAGAACGATTTGCCCGTCCTCGATGTGGCTGGCGATCCCATGGTTCTCGATGGGCATGCCCGCAGTGGTGGCAACTGTCAGAACCACTCGTGACACACGAGCCTGAGCGGTGGCAATGTCCTTTTCGAGGATCGCTCTTGCCAGCGTGAGGCCGGCAACCTTGGGATGCTGATCCTGCAGCTCTTTGATCTGGTCAAGCGCTCCGGCTAGGCCGATCTGTCGCCCCATGTCGATGGCCAGCAGTGCGAGGCGCCTTGCCGGGACGGTGGTCTTCATCACTTGGGTGCCGGGAAGTTCGTCTTGCTCCATTCATTGCTCCTTGTAGAAACCACATGCCCCTGTCACAGGCATCTGGCTTCGGCCCTCTTGCGAAGGCCTGTGCAGCACGTCCTTGGTTATGCGATACCCATCGCTGGGCGTGTGCTGCTGCGGGTATCTGCCCCGCTGGCCATCTGGTAGGCCCACTGCCGCTCAACACCGGCAACCGTTGTTCTTGGTGGCACCTGCACATCGCGGCGCTTGCCGTACATGCGGTGCAAAGCTGGTCCCGGGACATCCGGTTTATCCAGCGTGTCGGCTCAGACGTTGACCCACCCGGGGCGCCCGCTGCCTTGATGCCCTTTCTGTTGCTGGCTGGCATCGCCTCACCCGCTGCTCTCGTCGCGGTTCACGCCCTGCCATCAGAGGCCCGGGTAGCTAGGTTTTGGCGAATGGATTGAGGGAGGCGGCGACAGCGATACTTGCTCTGGCTGCGCAAACAGCCAGGACGACCCTTTGCGGGGCCGTTCAAGGTCCAGGGACCGCCGGCCCCCTTTGCTGGGACAAGCCCGCATGGCCTGGGCCGCTTCCGAAGGCCTATTCGCGGTAAGCCGTCGGACGCGCTAGCAAGGGCGCGCAACAAGTACGTCGGGCACCTCAACGTCCCGTGGCCACGGGCAAAACATAGGAAACCCTATGCGCTGCCTAGTGAAGGTGAGCATCGTGGTGGATGTGGCGGCGTGCCTTCGGGCAATCGTCCTCATCCTGTCCATGGCGCTGTGACCTAGTGGGGCGGGTGGTTTCGGCCACCCGCTACCCGCTGAGACCTGCTGCGCCATCACAGCGCCGCCTCTCTCAATCCATCAACCTGTTAAAGGTCAGTCGGCACCCGGTCGATCCCGCTGCGCCCATCGCCTCCACACTGCTGCGACCTTCCGGTCCACCTAGCCTTTGCTTCCTGTCGGCTTCGGCCCCGGATCGCTGGGCCTTTGGTGTTTCGCTTGTGTGTTGTGATGGGTTGACTTTAGAACAAACTAAAGGATTGAGTCAAGAAAAATCTAAAGTCCCGTGCCACAATCCCCTCCATGGCCCCTCGGACCCCCATGCCAGAATCCAGCAAGCCGGCGCTCGACCACCTGTGCGAGTTGCTGGAACTGACCGGCCTGCGCGAGGGAGGGCATGCCATCGTGTTGAATGCATATCTGGATGCCAGCGAGCGATCCAGCGGCGTGTTCTGCGTCGCCGGTCTTGCCTATGGCTTCGACAGGGCGAAGAAGGCGACTCGGGAATGGATGAGGCTTTGGGGCGACACGCCCTGCCACATGACGGACCTGCACAATCGGCGTGGTGCGTTCCGTGACTGGACCAGCGAAGCTGCGGGCGATCACCTGAAGCAGTCGGTGCGCATCATGCGTGCGCATGCGTCATGCATGGTGGCGGTGTCGTGCGACCTGGCTGAGTTGCAAGCCCTGTTGCCGGACTCGTCGGCGGCGGATTCAGTGCCTCTGCTGGACGGCTTCCGCACCGCCTACGCGATGTGTTGCCACTTCGCCATGGCCACCTTCGGGGACATGACGGATGGTGGGCTCCGATACCACTTCGAGTCGGGCGACCGCTACCAGGCACAGTCTCAGCAGTTCATTGCCCATGCCACCGCACATGAGCCCTTGCGGCAGAGCTACGGCTACGCAGGGCACGCCGTTTCCCGAAAGCAGGATGGCCGCCTCTTCGAGACCGCCGATATCCTGGCGTGGGAATGGGCCAAGCACATCGAAAGGATGCGCGAAGGGAAGGGCATGCGCCCGTCTTTGGCGCATCTGCTGAACGAGCCAGCAGGGCAGTTCCACGAGATGCGCTTCGAGTCGCTGAAGGCCAAAGCAATGCATTTGCACGGCGACCGGCTGGCCCTGTTCGCCCGAAAGATCGGCGCCATCCTGGCCGCGACTACGCAAGAGGATGTGCGAGCCGCGATGCACCCCAATGCGTCGGATTAATGATCATCCGGTCATTAGCGCCACAGTGCCTCATGCCCCAACCGCACCATCCCGCGCGCGCGAGGGGCTGGATGAACGATCAGTGGGGTAAATGCCGCGTCGCAGCATGGTCGGGCGTTACGCCTATGGAAACTGAATTTCCAATGCTGCAAAATCAGGGCATGGCTGCGACCCTCATCTTCAGAACTCCCCAGGCACGGGTGCGTCCTGCGATGGGCGAGGCACGCCCGCAGCCAATCATGCGCATCGGCCGAGTCGGCTACTCGGTGAAGCCCTTGGCCTCACGTGCGAGGGCCGTAACAGTCATCAGCGACCCCACGATGCGCGTGTTCCGCAAGATTTCCGACCCGAGGAACGCCCATCTGTTCTCGGTTGAAGCGGCCCTTGAGGCATTCGCTGACGTTGAGATCTAGGCAGACGGCGGGTGGCCACGCGGTGCACGGTGGCCTTGTTGCGCCAACTCGAAAAACTCGAAGAGAACGCCTCAGACTTCACGGCGGCGTTTGACAGCTGGAAGGCGTCCGGGGTTGCGGGAGAGTTCGACAGCTACCTCTTTGGCAAAGACGGGGCTTACCTCAAGCCGGCGGTTTTTGGGGCTCCTGACGCCCTGCGTCATGTGCACATCGTGCCGCTATCCGATGCCGACGCACACGATACGTGGAATCAGCAGTGGAGGCGCCGGTCACGGAAGGTCAGCGACCGAGCACTGGTCTACGCCCAGGATCCCGCGCACGGGCACCTGCTGATCTGGATCCTGCGCGACCCGGGCGCGCATGCAGTCGCGAGAATGGAGACAGAGGCGGACAGAACTCTGATGCTCAAGTTGCTCAGAATCGCAGAGCGCTTTGTGCACGATGGAGAGGTGATCGGCTGATCTACCGGTTTTCACTTGTCGCCTCTTGTCATGCCCCGCCAATCCCTCTCCCCCCGAAAGCTGCAGGCCCTTCTGATCGAGCGCATTGAATCCCTGCCAGGCATGGCCGGGCAGACGACCGACGTTCATCGGTCAGGGGTGAGGTGGGTAGACGGAGGGGAGGGCGGCCCGAACTGGTACGTTCCCGTAGGGCCGCAGCGGGAGGGCTACCGCCTGGACGTAGCGCGGGTCATCCGGCAGACGCAGATGGAGTACGACCTGGATACGGATTGACGGTCTTGCGAGGGTCATCAGGGGCGCCCAAACTCCACGGATGACCCATCCGACCATTCTTTACTTTCAGCAGCGGGCCGCGACTCTCAGCCTCAAGGGAGACAACAGGGGCTTGGACGAGGCCTTAGTCCTTCTGGCGGCCTGGATGGATGCCTCGCAGGATCAGCTCGGCGAACGCGATTGGGCGGCTCTGGGGGAGGTTGGCGCGATCCTGTACCGGGAGGGACTGAAGCGGAGTTCGCAGACGTGAAAAAGCCGCCCGGAGGCGGCTGGGGTAGGGCATAAAAAAGCCCGCTCGGGGCGGGCTCTTAAACGATCGCGTCAGTTTAGGCTGCGAGCTTGGTCTGTTCGGGCGACTGTTTGTACCCGTCAAAAAACGATCGAAGCCCATCAACACCCACCTCGGCGACGGTGTCTCGGACACATGCCGGCAAGATCCTTTGCAGTTCGGCGATTGCGTCCTCTCTCCTCTGGAGGGAGGTGATTTGAACTACTTTTTGCATTAGTTGACTCCTAGCATATTGCTAACTGACAGTGGTACACAGGAAACGGCCCTCAATCGTGGCCTTGATTCGGGAAGCTGGCTTGTCTTCGAAATGCTTCTGGATATGTACGACGAGCGCCTTCAGGAACGCCAGCTGTTCTGAAGTCCGTCCGTACACCTTCATAGTGGTGGCCTTGTGCGCCAACTGCAAGTCCAATGAGCCTGCGATGGACTGGGTAAACACGTCCATTGCAGCTTCTGGCGCACCTTCCTGCAACTGCTCGTCAACCGATGGCTTCAGATGCAGTCGAAGCATCTTAACCCACTTGGACTTGACAGACTTGCGCTGAATGATTACTTCGCATATGCCAGCGGCTACGTGCTTCCCCGCGGGGAACACTCCGAAAGCAACCGAGTCATGCTCCGAAGGCTCACGATGATCTGATGCCCACTGCAGGAGGCGCTCCACCTCGCTGGGGAAGGCCAATCCATTTCGTGCGTCAAGGCTCCAAGCATCGTGAGTGGCAGCAAAACGCGTGTCGTCAAAGGGGAGAAAGTCGTACTTCACATGCCGTTTGTAACACACGGTATCGGTCATAGTTCGTTAGGGGATTCCCTTCGCGGCGGGTGATTCTTCTCTTCTCGCTTTTCCTTCCGCCAATCCCAAGGCGCCACCGGCGGCGCCGCAGCTCGCGGCACCCCCTCACATCCACGAAGGTCTTGAGGCGGTGGTCTGAGTGGGGAAACTATCGCCCCGATCGAGCTTGGCTGAGAGCGCCCCGCAGAATCGCATCGCAGGCGGCAAGGTCGCCACGCATCTCGCCTTCGCAGCGCACGTAGAAATCATCCACCCTCAAGTTCGCCAGCGTCGCCTCGCGACTTGCATCCCTCGCATCGCCAACAGGCGATTGGCAAGGATCATTGCGCCTCAACAGTGGCCCACAGATTGCTTCCGCTTGATGTACTTGTTGCGCGGCTGCTGTCGCGTAGTCGAATAGATCGCTCGCGCTTGCATGCCCTTGCTGACCGTACGCCGAAGGTGTCAGCAAACTGACAGCACCTACAACAAGCAGATCAACAACTCTCATACTGCGAAAAAAATGCTTTCGTCTGATGTTCCAAATCTGCGTCCGCTGCGTCTAGCGGCCGGCCTTAGCAGGGAGCACTTGGCGAACCTGACAGGTATCTCTTGGCGGACCATACATCGGTGGGAACAGGGCGCCAATAGTCCCACCGTGAGGGATACCAAGCTGCTAGCAACGGTGCTGGGAGTTTCTCTAGCTCAGATACTCGGGCTTCCGGAACCGTCCTCAGAGCCTCCATCCGAAGATCCCAATGGTTTCAAGGACAGGCTGATTCAGCTACTCCTGACCGAGTTAGGCCAAGTTGGCCCGCAGAAGCCCCTGTAGTTGGACGTTCGCGATGGAATGGCCGGCGACAGCGGCTCTACTCAGCCACATGACTGATAACTTGCTGTCGGCTTCAACCCCCATCCCTCCCGCGAACGCTCGCCCTAACCACTGCATGGCGTCGGAGTATCCCGCGGCTGCGGCGGCGCTGACGAAGTACATCGCCGCCTCGGGTCGCCCCAGCTCGTACAGGTATTGACCCAGATCGTTCTGGGCCTCTGCCTCGCCGGCATCGGCTCGCAAGACGAGATCAAGATATTCGTCGGAGAAAGGGTGTTTGGTGGCGTCCACGAGGTCATTGAGGGAGATAACGGCCCGTCCCTTGGCGTCGTTGGGCAATTTCTGCACCTGCCCATCTCCCAATCTGCGCCACCATGTGCGCCGGCTCACACCACTCACGATCACCGCCGTATCCAGCCCGACTACTTTCATGATGCGGAAAATTCTCCTGTTTCTGGCACGCAGAAAGTAGTGCCATTGATCTCTGGCACGCAAATAATCGTGCCACTATGTGTGATGGCACGCACATTTCCGTGCCAATCTGTTTCTGCCCACCAACTTCTGCACACTTAGATACACGCTTTGTTGTTGGCACGCGGGGTGCATTGAGAACTGGGCCGGGGAGGTCTCCCGGATCTTCCTTCAACTTGGAGAACTGTAAATGAACCGTCGTTCCATCGCACGCAGCGTGCAAAAGGGTTTCACCCTCATCGAGTTGATGATCGTTGTGGCGATCATCGGCATCTTGGCAGCCGTGGCGCTGCCCGCATACCAGGACTACACGATCCGCGCCAAGGTTTCCGAGGGGATCGCGCTGTCTAGCGCACTGAAGACCGCCATCAGCGAGACGCATCAAAGCGCCGGCCCTCGCGACATGACCTGCACCGACACTACCACCTGTGAGTCGATCGGTGCGACTGCACTGGACGCGACGGCATTGGCTGGCAACAAGAACGTTGCGTCAGTCACGAGTGATGACTCTGGCATCATCTCGGTGGCGTTCAAGACTGCGGTTGTCCCCGCAGCTGAGAACACCTTGCTCATCCGCCCTGTTGAGGCTGATGGCACTACCGCTATCGATCTGAGCGCCGACACTACGGCTGGTCAGCAAGTCAACTGGGTGTGTGGCGGCGGTGCATCGACCGTGAAGGCCAAGTACCTTCCCGCTAACTGCCGTGCTGCTGCAGCAGAGAACGAGGAATAATTCCACAGCGCAGCAAGACAGCCGCCTTCGGGCGGCTTTTCTTTGTCTACAGCTTTGACCCCATCCAGACGGCCATGCCAATCAGTCTGCTATCTTCCTCGAAGCCGAAATCTGGAAAGTTCTTCTTGTCTTCGTTATCCGACCTTGCAAGCCACTCCCCCCGCTCGTACACCACACGCTTGACAACAGGGCCGTCCCCATGGAAAAAGGCGAATATTTTTCCTTTTACTGGGTCTCGAGCCTTGCGGTTTACTAGGACAACGGCGCCGTCAAACCACTCACCCATGCTGAGCCCACGAACCCCAATGACGGACGCATCATCCGGCGAGTTTATGCCGCAGCCCCTGAGGAAGTCTCTTCGGAAGGCTAGGCCGTCAACAATGTCCTCAGCGTAAACCGGGCGCCCGCCACCGGCGCCAGCAGTGACGGTGAGGCGCGCGATCTGCATGTAGTCGTCATTGGCTGGGAATCCCTGCTCGAAGTACCGGTCGCCGAGCCTCAGTTCGTCCTGAATCTTCTTCGCAGATCGCTCTCCGAAGCTGTCCTCTGGATCAAGCAACTGCGTGATTCGGCCCTCGCTCAGTCTGACGGACTGGGCGAACTTCAGTTGCACGCCGCCAAACCGCGTGTTGATTAGCTCCCGAAGCCTGCGCTTCCGGTGAAGGGTCATCTCGTCCATGTTTAGGGAAGAGTAAACAATCCGACTTTAGAAAATTCTTGACCTGAGCATTTAGCTTGTTCTAAAGTCGAGCCATGAACCTCAAGACATGGCTTGACGAAGAGCGCGGTCGATATGCAGCGCTCGCTGCGCACCTCGACGTGTCCGCCGGGCGCATGAGCCAGATCGCGGACGACGGCGTGCCCAACAAGTACATGGAGTCCGTCCGCGACTTCACGGGTGGTGTCGTGACGTTGGAGAGCATGGTGCGTGAACGCGCTGAACGCGCACTCAAGCTCGCCACCTCGAAGGAGGCGGCGTGACCTCATTCGATTTCTACCCTGCAGAGGGGGCATCGCCATGTGTCGCCCCGCAAGTGCAATCTCCGGTGCTGGAGCACCGCCTTGATCCCCTTGTCGAAGCAGCCTTGACAGACGTAGTGCAGAGGCTCCGGGCTTCCTGGCTCGCTGGTCCCGCCCTCCTGTGGGGTGATGTTCACCCGATACGCGAAGTTGCCCGGGATGAGTTCGACCAGCGAGTAGCGGCCACGCTCGCGGGCGGCTTCTTTCAGTTCTCTCAGTTCCTCGCAGGCTTTGAAGTGCTCGTTCTGCAACTGAAGGAGCGCGGTGTTGTGAGCGAGCAGTCCCTCCTGGGCCTTGAGGAGTTGCTCCAGAAGGGCGGATGTTCTTTCGTTGATGAGGGCGGCGTCCCGCAGGCTCGCCATTCCTCTGGCGATGTCCCTCGCAGCGGAGATTGACGTCGTGATTCCACTGATCGCAGACCAGTCCATGGCTCACTCCTCCTGTGATGTTGAAGCCCGAAGTGTGCGTCTCTTCGACTTCGTAAAGACCGAACTCTCCCCCGAGAAAGAGGGGGCGTGAGATGGCCAGAAGTTGCCCGCGCTGCGGCACCGACGAGCCCTGCATCCCGTTGCATGGCGAGGCCGG
>Ga0160468_100525_pt1 | contig 15037 bp, 11 predicted proteins | sample HID1972K_E11MG_FD_108234 | JGI IMG/M metagenome (GOLD analysis project Ga0160468, IMG submission 108234) | Enriched pill bug-associated microbial communities from UW Madison campus, WI, USA - HID1972K_E11 MG | ecosystem: Host-associated > Arthropoda: Insects > Digestive system > Unclassified ... | reverse complement strand
GTACGTGGCCCTGCATGCGCTGGGATTCGCGCATTCCGTGGAGGTGTGGGACGAGGATCGGCTGGTCGGCGGCATCTACGGTGTGGGCATCGGCCGCATGTTCTTCGGGGAAAGCATGTTCAGCGGTGCCAGCGGCGGTTCCAAGGTGGCGCTGGCGGCGCTGGGACGGCTGCTGTCCGGTTGGGGCGTGCCGCTGCTGGATGCCCAGGTCGAGAATCCCCACCTGCTGCGGATGGGTGCACGGCACTGCCCGCGTGATGCATTCCTGGCGCATGTCCGCGAGGCGGTCCGGCTGCCCGGTCCCGATGGCTGCTGGGCCGGACGCGTCGGACGTTGCCCGGCACGGCAGCTGATTGACGGTTAACACAATCTTTGCAAAAGGTGGGGCGTACGGGTAAAATACTGCGCCTTAGGCCCCAGTGGCCGTTCTCTGAACCGCACAGGACTACATGTCGAAAGACGACTCCATCGAGTTCGAAGGCACCGTCAGCGAGACGCTGCCCAACACCACTTTCCGGGTCAAGCTGGAAAACGGGCACGAGATCATTGCCCATATCTCCGGCCGCATGCGCAAGAACTACATCCGCATCCTCACCGGTGACCGGGTGAAGGTTGAAATGACCCCGTACGACCTGACCAAGGGCCGTATCACCTATCGCATGAAGTAAGCGGGACGGCATCTGCCGTTTCGCCGAAAAGGCCAGCCTCCGTGCTGGCCTTTTGTCGTGGGTGGAATCCGGGATGATGGCAATCCGGTAGAGCCGACCCATGGTCGGCTGCTGTTGGTGCGAAATGCAGCCGATCATGGATCGGCTCTACCAGGGCTCCATCAGCCGACCATGGGTCGGCTCTACCTAGGCACCGCCAGCCGATCATGGATCGGCTCTACCCAGTGCTGTCACTCCACCGTGGCGGGCAGCAGCTTTTCCGGTTCGGCGAAGGTCTCCACCACCAGCTCGTTGTCGCGCACGTCGATGGTGACCTTGCCGCCATTGATCAGCTTGCCGAACAACAGCTCGTCGGCCAGCGGACGCTTGACGCGATCCTGGATGACGCGGGCCATCGGCCGGGCACCCATCAGCGGATCGAAGCCATGCTGGGCCAGCCAGTCGCGCGCGGTCGGCGTGGCCGACAGGCTGACGTGCTTTTCCTGCAGCAGCATTTCCAGCTCGATGATGAACTTGTCCACCACGCGCAGGATGTGCTCGAAACCCAGCGGCTGGAACTGCACCACCGCATCCAGCCGGTTGCGGAATTCCGGCGTGAAGCTGCGACGGATGGTTTCCATCGCATCGGTGGCATGGTCCTGCCGGGTGAAGCCGATCGAACGCCGCGAAGCCTGGGCGGCGCCGGCATTGGTGGTCATCACCAGCACCACGTTCTTGAAGTTGGCCTCGCGTCCGTTGGTATCGGTCAGCACGCCACGGTCCATGACCTGCAGCAGGATGTTGAAGATGTCCGGATGCGCCTTTTCGATCTCGTCCAGCAACAGCACGCAGTGCGGCGTCTTGACGATCTTTTCGGTCAGCAGGCCGCCCTGGTCGAAGCCCACGTAACCCGGAGGGGCGCCGATCAGGCGGCTGATCGAATGCGCTTCCATGTATTCGGACATGTCAAAACGCACCAGCTCGATGCCGAGCTGCAGGGCCAGCTGCTTGGTCACCTCGGTCTTGCCGACGCCGGTGGGGCCGGAGAACAGGAAGTTGCCGATCGGCTTTTCCGGATTGGCCAGCCCTGACCGGGCCAGCTTGATCGCCGACGACAGCGTTTCGATGGCCGGGTCCTGCCCGAAGATCACCATCTTCAGGTTGCGCTCCAGATGCTGCAGCACGTCCTTGTCGGTCGCGCTGACCTGCTTGGCCGGGATGCGCGCCATGCGCGCCACGATCGCTTCGATTTCCTCGATGTCGATCAGTTCCTTGCGCTCACCTTCGGGCAGCAGGCGCTGGCGGGCACCTGCCTCGTCGATCACGTCGATGGCCTTGTCCGGCAACAGCCGGTCGCCGATATGCTTCACCGACAGGTCCACCGCCGCCTGCAGCGCTTCGTCGGCATAGGTCACGCCGTGGTGCGCCTCGTACTTGCCCTTCAGGCCCTGCAGGATCTCGTAGGTTTCGCCGACGGTGGGTTCGACGATGTCGATCTTCTGGAAGCGCCGCGCCAGTGCGCGGTCCTTCTCGAAGATGCCGCGGTATTCCTGGAACGTGGTCGAGCCGATGCAGCGCAGCTCGCCTGAAGCCAGTGCCGGCTTGATCAGGTTGGAGGCGTCCATGGTGCCGCCCGAGGCCGAACCGGCACCGATGATGGTGTGGATCTCATCGATGAACAGCACCGCGTTGGGCACCTTCTTCATCGCGGTCAGAACGCCCTTCAGGCGCTTCTCGAAATCGCCGCGGTACTTGGTCCCGGCCACCAGCGCGCCCAGGTCCAGCGAATAGATCACCGCGTCGGCCAGCACCTCCGGAACCGAGCCTTCCACGATGCGGCGGGCCAGGCCTTCGGCGATCGCGGTCTTGCCGACACCGGCCTCGCCCACGTACAGCGGATTGTTCTTGCGACGACGGCACAGCACCTGGATGGTGCGCTCGATCTCGTCGCCACGCCCCACCAGCGGATCGATGCGGCCATTGCGGGCCTGGTCGTTGAGGTTGCTGGCGAACTCGGCCAGCGCATCGCCCTTGCCGTCGCCCTCCCCGCCCTCGGTACGCCCTTCGGCATCGGCCGGCGACGGTTGTTCGCCGTCCTCGCCCAGCTTGGCGATGCCATGGGAGAGGTAATTGACCACATCCAGGCGGGTCACGTCCTGCTGGTTGAGGTAGTAGACAGCGTGCGAATCCTTCTCGCCGAAGATCGCCACCAGCACGTTGGCGCCCGTGACCTCCTTCTTGCCGGAGGACTGCACGTGATAGACGGCGCGCTGCAGGACGCGCTGGAAGCCCAGCGTCGGCTGGGTATCGCGACCGTCGTCTTCGGCCAGGCGTGACACCGATGCCTCGATGGCCTGCTCCAGTTCATGGCGCAGGCGCTCCGGATCGGCGCCGCACGCCTTCAATACCGCCTGGGCGGACGGATTGTCGAGCAGCGCCAGCAGCAGGTGCTCGACGGTCATGAACTCATGCCGCGCTTCCCGTGCCTGCTTGTAGCACTGCCCAATGGTGTGTTCGAGGTCTTTGCTGAACATGCTTTACTCCGGCGGCAGTTGGAGACGATATGCGGCCTGACAACCCGTTTTCCATCACCCTAGCGGAACCACGCGTTCATGCGGCGTTAGCGTGGAAGCATGCGTCCCGTCAGCGCACCCTGACGATAACCCACAACGGCAGCATGTAGCGCGGGGCAAAGCAGACGCAGGGGGCGCACGCATGACCGGACCCTGCCCGGCTGAGGCACATACGTAGAGCCGGGCTCTGCCCGGCTGAGGCATCATCGCGCAGCGGGGCAGAACAATGCGTTTCACCATGCCCGGTCCCCGCCAGGGGGCAGTCAGGCCTTTTCCATCGTGCACAGCAGGGGGTGCTGGTTCATGCGCGCGTATTCGTTGACCTGCGCGACCTTGGTTTCAGCCACTTCGCGGGTGAACACCCCGCAGACCCCGCGCCCGCGGGTGTGCACATGGAGCATCACCTGCGTGGCCCGATCCAGGTCCAGGCTGAAGAACTGCTGCAGCACGTCCACCACGAAATCCATCGGCGTGTAGTCGTCGTTGAGCAGCATCACCTGGTAGAACGGCGGCGGCGCGACCTCGGGGCGTGCGGTATCCAGCAGCACGCCGTGGTCGGAATGGGATTCGTGGGAAGTCTCGCGAGGCATCCCTTTATTATACGGGCAGCCCCCGCGCGATTGGACGGCGACGGACAGCGCCCTCACAATCTCCCTACCTGCCCGCATTGTTTCACGGAACTTCATGAAAACGTCGCCGTCCTCCACCCCGCTGCGCGACGCTGCCGACGCACTGCCGTCGCCGGCAGGCATGCCTGCGCGGATGGCCCGCCGTTGAACGCCGCTGCGCAGCGCTGGGCGCCGCACGTCACCGTCGCGACGGTGGTGATCGACGATGGCCGCGTGCTGCTGGTGGAAGAACGCATCGATGGCGCGCTGGTGCTCAACCAGCCGGCGGGCCATCTGGAGCCCGGGGAAACACTGGCGGCGGCGGCGCTGCGCGAAACCCTGGAAGAGACCGGCTGGGAGGTGGAGCTGACCAGCTTCATCGGCTGCTACCAGTGGCAGGCGCCCGATGGCACGGCGTTCCTGCGCTTCTGCCATGCCGCGCGGCCCCTGCACCATCATCCGCAGCGGCCGCTGGACGAAGGCGTCGAACGCGCCCTCTGGCTCGCGCCGGACGCACTGCAGGCACGGGCGAACCAGCTGCGCAGTCCACTGGTCTGGCAGGTCGTGGCCGATTACCTGGGCGGCCAGCGCCATCCGCTTTCGCTGGTCAGGGAGGTCGCATGAGCACGCCTCGCATCATGGTGGGGGTATCCGGCGGTGTGGACTCGTCGGTGGCTGCCTGGCGGCTGGTGCAGCAGGGAGAGCCCGTCGCCGGACTGTTCATGCAGAACTGGGCCGACGATGGCAGCGGTGACTGCCGCGCCGAGGATGACCGCCGCGACGCCGTGGCGGTCTGCGGGCTGCTGGGCATCCCCTTCCATTTCAGGGATTTTTCCAGCGAATACTGGCAGGGCGTGTTCGAGCATTTCCTGGCCGAATACGCCGCCGGGCGCACGCCGAATCCCGACGTGCTGTGCAACCGTGAGGTGAAGTTCAAGCACTTCCTGGATGCCGCGCGCGAACTGGGCGCCGAGCGCATCGCCACCGGGCACTATGCGCGGGTGGCGCAGCGCGACGGGCGCTGGCTGCTGCTGCGCGGCGCCGACCGCTCCAAGGACCAGAGCTACTTCCTGCACCAGCTGGGCCAGGAGCAGTTGTCCGCCACCCTGTTTCCGATCGGCGACCTCAACAAGAGCGACCTGCGCCGCATGGCCCGTGATGCGCGCCTGCCGACGCATGCCAAGAAGGATTCGACCGGCATCTGCTTCATCGGCGAACGTGATTTCCGCGAGTTCCTCGGCCGTTACCTGCCGGCCCGCGAAGGACGCATCCTGGACCCGGATGGCGTGGAGATCGCCGCCCATCCCGGTGTCTTCTACTTCACCCTGGGCCAGCGCGAAGGCCTGAACATCGGCGGCGTGCGTGGCCGCCCCGCCGCGCCGTGGTACGTGGTGGGCAAGGACGTGGCCAGCAACGTGCTGTACGTGGACCAGGACCGCGACAGCGACTGGTTGATGTCGCACCAGCTGGCCAGCGAAACGGCGCACTGGGTCGCCGGCGCACCGCCTGCGGCCCGCTTCGACTGCACCGCACAGACCCGATACCGCCAGCCGGATGAAGCGTGCACGGTGACCGTGCGCGACGATGGCACCCTGCAGGTACGCTTCGCCCAGCCCCAGCGGGCCGTAACGCCCGGGCAGTCGCTGGTGCTGTACGACGGTGACGTCTGCCTGGGCGGCGCGGTGATCGCCGCCACCGACGCGCCGCTGGAACAGCGGCTGCGCACCACCCCTTCCCCCTTCGAGGTATCCGCTGCATGAGTTTCACCGTCGACGACCGCATCCTGGCACTTGCCGGCATCGCCCAGGCCCTGCAGCAGGTTCGCCGCATCGCCGATACCGGGCATTCCGATGCCGCTGCGGTACGTACCGCCGTGGACAGCGTGTTCCGCATCGACGCCGCCTCGCCGCAGGAGGTCTACGGCGACCGCGAGGCCCTCAAGCCGGGCCTGCGGCTGCTGCACAATCATTTCCGCAACCAGGGCCAGGACCCCATCCTGCCCAGGCTTGCGCTGGCCGTGCTGCAGCTGGAACGACGCTTCGTCCGCGAGCAGGACACGGTCGCCAAGGTGACCTCCGGCATCGAACGGGCCAGCCGCCAGGCGCGCGAGCTGGGCGACAGCGGCCATCCGGACGTACTGGCCACCCTGGGCGGGGTGTATGCCGATACCATCAGCCATCTGAAGCCGCGGGTGATGGTGCAGGGCAACCCGCATTACCTGGGCCAGGCCGGGGTGGTCGCGGAGATCCGCGCGCTGCTGCTGGCCGCGGTGCGTTCGGCGGTGCTGTGGCGGCAGCTGGGTGGCAGTTACTGGGATTTCCTGATCGGTCGCAAGGCGATGGTGGACGCGGTCGACCGCGCCCTGGGGTGACACGGCGCATCCATGCCGTAATGCGGGCGAATGTGCCGAGCTGCGGGCTGCCTGGCACGGCGCCCTGCCCGGCATCGGGAAGCACTGGGACAGGTTCCGTTAAAGAGACCGGATGCACGGCCGATACAGCATTCGTGACTCTCCCGAGAACGTCCATGTACTCACGCATCATCATCCGTCTGGCCGCACCGCTGGTGCTGACCCTGCTGCTTCCCCTCGCCTTCGCCCTGGAATGGCCGGCGGCCCTGCGTTGGGCCGTCCTGACCACGATGACGCTGAGCTGGCTTGGCTTCGCCTGGTGGACCACCCGCCAGCAGGCGCTGCGTTCGCCGGAACAGGCGCGCATCCTGCGTGAGCAGGACCAGCTGCTGACCGAACTGCGCACCTTCGTGGGCAACGAGATCGACGGCTCGCGCAGCGAAGTGGAGCGTGCCCGTGACCTGATCCGCCAGGCGGTATCCGGCCTGGGCGGCAGCTTCGATGCGATGAACCGCAAATCGCGGCAGCAGAGCCAGGCACTGGCGCGCATCGTCGACCGGGCCGGCGAAGACGGCGCGTCCGGGCTGGACGTGGCCCGTTTCGCCCAGCACGCCAGCCATCAGATGGAACAGCTGGTGGAAGCGCTGGAACAGGTGAGCGGCCAGAGCAGCAACACGGTGCAGCACATCGACCAGATGGCCCAGCACCTGGATGGCATCTTCGCGCTGCTGGAAGACGTCAAGTCCATCGCCGACCAGACCAACCTGCTGGCGCTGAACGCGGCCATCGAGGCTGCCCGTGCCGGCGAGGCGGGCCGTGGTTTCGCGGTGGTGGCCGACGAGGTGCGCAACCTGTCCGAGCGCTCCACCACGTTCAACGAGCAGATCCGCAAGCTGGCGCACAGCTCCAAGGACGCCATCGCCAAGGTCCGCGAGACCGTCTCGCACATGGCGTCGCGCGACATGGACCGTTCACGCGAAGCGCGCCAGGAAGCAGCGTCGATGGTCGACAACGTGGCCCAGATCAACGCGTCGCTCGGCGATGGCATGCGCGAGGTGTCCGAGTGCGCGCGTGCGATCGATGGCAGCGTGGCCGAGGCCGTGCGCGCCCTGCAGTTCGAGGACATCGCCACCCAGGCGCTGGGCGGCGTGCACGTGCACCTGGACCGCCTGACCGCCATCAACCGTGAAGCGGTGGCCCTGCAGGAACTGCTGCACCGGAATGGCGGCGCGCTGGACGAGGAGATCATCACCGCGCTGCAGCGCACCGGCAGCCGCCTGCGCGAAATGCGCAACGAGTGGGAGCGTCCGCCGCACAAGCCGGTCACCCAGCAGAGCATGGGTGCCGGAACGGTGGAGCTGTTCTGAGTCGTGCAGGTGGCAGCGCACATTCGTGACGATGAAGGCCCCGGCATTGCCGGGGCCTTTGCGCATCCCCGTGATGGCGTCGCAACGACGACATCGGTTCCCCGCTCCGCACCGGCGGCTGCCGCCGCGTCCGCGCAGCGGGTGGGTACACGCGAACAGCTGCAGCGGCTGGAGGGGTTGGCGCGTAGTGAACTGGCCGTGCTGCAGCAGCAGGCGGCCGCCGCTGCTCCGGCGCGACCGGCCTGCCCCGAGGCAGCCGGCGTGGCATGGGATCTCGGCCTGGACGCAAGCCAGGTGAACGCTGGTTAGCACGGGCTCCTGCCCCGCTGCGCGGCACCGCTCCCGCTGGGCAGAGCTGTCCGCGCATGGCCCGGTGTACCGCCATTACACGGCGACGGGTGTCTCGCGCGGAGCGCGCAGCCACTGCGCCAGCTCGCGCGGTACCAGCGGACGCGAGTACAGGAAGCCCTGGATTTCATCGCACCCCTGCCGGCGCAGCAAATCTTCTTCCTGGCGCGTTTCCACGCCTTCCGCCACCACCTTCATGCCCAGCGCATGGCCCAGATGGACGATGGCCTGGGTCACCTCGGCGGTACCGGCATCCTGCAGCATGTCCTGCACGAAGCTGCGATCGATCTTCAGGCGGCCGACCGGAAACCGGTTCAGGTAATGCAGGTTGGAGAACCCGGTACCGAAATCGTCCACCGCCAGCGGCACGCGATGGCGCTCGAAGACGTCGAAACAATGGCGCAGCACGTCGGTATCGCGGATGAGCGCCGATTCGGTCAGCTCCAGTTCCAGCCGCGTGGGCGGCAGCCCATGGGCATGGCAGATCTCGATCACCCGCTCGGCGAAACCACGTTCGCGCAGCTGCACGGCCGACACGTTCACCGCGATGCGGTCGAAGGCCAGGCCACTACGATCCCAGACCGCCGCCTGGCGGCAGGCTTCATTGAGCACCCAATCGCCGATCCGGACGATCTCCCCGCATTTTTCCGCGATGGGAATGAATTCGGCAGGGCTGCAGAAACCAATGCCGGGCCGGTGCCAGCGCAGCAGCGCCTCCACCGCCGGAGGCCCGCCCGGATCGGCCTGCATGAGCGGCTGGTAGACCAGGCTCAGTTCGTCGCGTTCGATGGCACCGTGCAGGGCATGCTCGATATCCAGCTGATGCTGGAGACGGCCCAGCGCATCGGGACTGTAATACTGGAAGGTATTGCGGCCCGCTTCCTTGGCCGCATGCATGGCGGCATTGGCCGCCCGCAGCAGGGAATCAAAGTCTTCGCGGCCGGCTTCCAGCATGGCGATGCCGATGCTGGCGCCCACCTTGAGGGTGATCCGTTCACCGTGCAGCGGCTCTCCAAGCGAGGCGATCAGCTTGCGTGCGATATGCCCGGCATCCTCCGCGCTTGCGGGGTCGCGCAGCACCACGATGAACTCGTCACCACTGAAGCGCCCGAGCAGATCGTTGCCACGCAGGTTCTGGTGCAGGCGCATGGCGGCCGCCTTCAGCAGCATGTCACCGCTGGCATGGCCGAAACTGTCGTTGATGGTCTTGAAACCATCGAGGTCGATGAACAGCATGGCCAGCGGGCTGCCGCTGGCGCGCGCGGCGGCGATGGCATCTGCGGCCTGCCCGCTCAACAGCAGGCGGTTGGCCAGCCCGGTCAGCGGATCGTAATGGGCCAGCAGCTCCATCCGCTCGCTGGTCTCGCGTTCACGGGTGATGTCACGGAACAGTACGACGAAACGCTCCGGAAGACCGTCGCGACGGTCCAGTTCGACCAGGACCTGCACCCATACGCGTACGCCCGAAGGACGGTGGAAGCAGAGATCCAGCTGTTCGGGCAGTCCGCCGGCGGCGATGCGCTCCAGCGCCGACTCCAGGCTGGAGCGTGATTCGCTGGTATAGAGCGCAAGCGCCTGTTCCAGCGTGACCGGCTCCTTGCGCAGGCCATGGATGCGGTAGCACTCCTCGGTCCACTGCATCTGCCGGGTAGCCACCTCGATCTCGCAGCCGCCGATGTGGCCCAGCGCGGAGACCCGGTTCAGCAGCTCAGTGCGCCAGCGGATCAATGCATCGGTCTGATGCTGCTCGCTGATGTTCTGCACCTGGCCCAGCAGACGCTCCACGCGGCCGTCGGCATCCAGCATCGGCTGCATCCACAGGCGCAGCTGCTGCGGTGCGTCGGCGACGGGGCGCAGCTCCAGCTCCAGGTTCGCGGCCTGGCCATCGCGCCACAACCGCTGCCATGCGCTGCGCAGCTGGGCCCGCGAACCGGGATGCAGCTGCCGCAGCCAACGGCGTGGACGGGGCAACTGCCCCTCGTCGTCGCCGAGCATCGCGCACAGTTCCGGCGACCACCAGAAGCGGCGGCCGTCCAGCTGCCAGGACCAGCTGCCCATGCTGGCGATCCGCTGTGCCTGGCGGAGATGCAGTTGCTGGTCGTGCAGTTGGGCCTCCAGCTGTTTCTGCTGCTGGATATCGGTATGCGTGCCTACCATCCGCAACGGCTGGCCATCGGCCGTACGCGACACCACGCAACCACGGTCCAGCACCCAGCGCCAGCGCTGCCCGTCCTGGCGGAAGCGGAACTGCGTGCTGTAGTGCTCGGTATCGCCGCGCAGGTGCGCCTGGATGGCCTGGCGGACCCGCCCGCGATCGTCCGGATGCACATGGTCCAACAGGCTGCCGGCGTTGTCCTGCAGTTCGCCGGCGTCCTGTGGACGCGGTGAGCGCAGCATGCGGTCGCTGGCGACATCCCAGTCCCACAGGCCATGGCCGGCGCTGGAAAGGGCAAGTTCCCAGCGCGGCCCGGCGTGTTCGCCGGCCGGCTGCGGCACGCTCAATGTATATGCCAGCAACGCGCCCTGTTCGTCACGCACCGCGCGCAGCCAGCCATCATGCCGGCCGCGCGCGCCGCCGGGCAGGCTGCAGGGAACCAGTCCGCCATCGGCCGCGAGCAGGCGGATGTCCTCCAGCAGGTGCTGGTAGGTAGCCAGTGCTGCCGGCAGCTGGTGTTCGCGGGCCATGGCATTGGCCGCCAGCGGCACGCCCTGCCGGTCCAGGATGACCAGCGCCGAGGCGAGCGGATGGTGCAGCAGGCTGGCGATGATCCCTTGGTCCACGCAACGCACTCCAGTGACGCTCCCGACAGCCGGGAACGCAATCGTTAGCGGCCCTCCAGCGGGATAATTGAGTGCCTTCGACGGCGGCGCGACACCCGCGCACGTTAAGATGGCCCGTACCCGCTCCGCGACGCATCTGCCCGCCTGCCATGCCCGATGGTTTCCCCTCCCGCCCGGATCCTGCCGCCCTGCTGCACAGGACATCCCGCCACCGGCGTCGCCGGCTGGTGCTGTGGTACCTGGTGCTGGCCCTGGCATGGATCGTCGCCGGCGATGCGGCGGTGTCCGCACTGGCCACCGATGCGCGGCAGGCCGCGTTGCTGCAGGGCCTGAAGGGGACCGTGTTCGCATGTGCCAGCGCGGGACTGCTGTACCTGCTGCTGCGCCCCCGCCGCAGCCCGGACCCGGCGACCGACCGGGCCGAGGTGCAGCGCACGCGCAGCGAACTGGAAACCAGCAACCGCGAACTGCATGCGATGGCCGGACGCCTGTTTTCGTTGCAGGAAGACGAGCGCCGGGCCATTTCCCGCGACCTGCACGATGACATCGGGCAGTCCATCACCGCGATCAAGCTGTCCGCGTGGGCCGCGCTGGACGAGGACGACGACAGCCGGCGACGGGACGACCTGCAGCAGATCGTGGCGCTGGCCGATACCACTGTCGCCCGGCTGCGTGACCTGTCCACCCTGCTGCGACCACCACAGCTGGATGCGCTGGGCCTGGAGGCCGCACTGCGCTGGCAGGCCGGCGTGCTGTTCCGCTCCGCACCGTCCGAGCTGCTGGCGAGTATCGATGCCCTTCCCCGCCGTCCGGACAACGACATCGAACAGGCCTGTTTCCGCATCGCCCAGGAAAGCCTGACCAATGCGCTGCGCCACGCACGCGCCAGCCAGGTGCAGCTGCAGCTGCAGGATGCCGGCCAAGGCCGGCTGCACCTGCAGGTGCGCGACGATGGCGAAGGCTTCGATCCCGACGGCCCGCGTGGCCTCGGCCTGATCGTGATGCGCGAGCGCGCGCAGAGCGTTGGCGGCGTGCTGCGGATCGAATCGGCGCCCGGCGAAGGCACCCTGATCGACCTTCACCTCCCCTACCAGACTGGCGCACCCCGCGCCGCAACCGTGGATACCTGACCGCAATGTGGAGCAGCAACCTGCCGCAGGTGAGCATCGGCGACGCCCCCGAGCGTCTCGGTGCGGGCAATCCGGAACTGCATGCGATGGTCGCCGCGGCCGCCGCCGGTGGCGTGCCGGTGGCGCTGATGCACGTGGACATCGACCACTTCGCGTCGGTGAACGAGAACATGAGCGCCGAAGTCGGCGACCAGGCGCTGGTCCTGGTCGCGCAACGGCTGCAGGCCTGGCTGCATGGACGCGGCAGGCTGTGGCGCCATGGCAGCGATGAATTCCTGATCGCCATCGCGCGCACCGCCGATGTGCCGCTGCCCGAAGACCTGGCCGAAGAGGTACGCCAGCAGCTGGAACTGCCGCTTTCGGTATTGCCGTACACGCTGTTCATGACCGGCAAGGTCGGCGTCAGCCTGTGCCCGGAGCACGCCGGCAGCGTGTCGCGCCTGCTCGACCACGCCGAGGACGCGCTGCACCAGGCGGCCCGCGAAGGCGGCAATGCGGTGCGCATCCATGCGGTGGGCACGCCCCCCAGCGCACACAGCGAAAGCATCATCGCGCGCCAGATCATCGATGCGATCCCGAACGGCGAACTGAAGATGCGCTACCAGCCGCTGGTCAGTTCGCGCGACGGCCACGTGGTGGGAATGGAAGCGCTGCTGCGCTGGCAGTCGCCCACGCTGGGCATGCTGGTGCCGGAACGCTTCATGCGCACCGCCGAGCGCCTGGGCATCATCGTGCAGATCGGCACGTGGATGCTGGAAGGGGCGCTCAGGCAGGCGCGGCTGTGGCGCGACCAGGGCTTCGACGACTTCACCATCGCGGTCAACGTTTCCACCCTGCAGCTGCTGCGGCCCAACTTCTTCACCGAAGTGATGGCCATGGTGCAGGCTGCGGGGGTGCCGGCACACATGCTGACGCTGGAAATCAACGAAAGCGCGCTGACCAACAACGTCAATTTCGTGCACGAGACCCTGGTCAGCCTGCGCGACGAAGGCATCAGCCTCAGCCTGGACAACTTCGGCACCGGCGATTCCAGCCTGAGCGCGCTCGTCCGCTATCCGGTGGACAAGCTGAAGATCGACCGCAGCTTCATCAAGAGCGCGCCGGCCGGCAACCGCGAGGCCGCCATCGCGCGCGCGATCATCGCCATGGGCCACCAGCTGGGCATGACGGTCATTGCCAATGGCGTGGAATCGCAGGCCCAGCTCGGCTTCCTGCGGCGCAACGACTGCGATGTGTTCCAGGGTTACCTGTTCGGCGAGCCGATGTCGGCCGATGCGGCCGGGATGACCCTGCGCAGGCGCTACCTGCGCCCGGAAGCCTTCGCCGAGACCCGTCCGGACCGCACCCTGCTGCTGCTGGACGATGAAGAGAACGTGCTGCGTTCGCTGGTGCGGCTGTTCCGTCGCGACGGTTACCGCATCCTGGCGGCGGGCAACGTGCGCGATGCCTTCGACCTGCTGGCAATCAACGATGTGCAGGTCATCCTGTCCGACCAGCGCATGAGCGACATGAGCGGAACCGAGTTCCTGGGCAGGGTGAAGATGCTTTATCCGGACACGATCCGGCTGGTGCTGTCCGGCTATACCGACCTCAACACGGTTACCGATGCGATCAACCGGGGGGCGATCTACCGGTTCCTGACCAAGCCGTGGAACGACGATGAGCTGCGCAAGCACATCCACCAGGCGTTCCGCACGTATGAAGAACAGCGGCGGGCCAGCGGTGGGCCGGTGCCGGTGGAAACGGGGGATGCGGGCGAGGATCGTTCGCCGCTGCGCTGATCCTGCACGCTGGTAGTGCCGGCCGCTGGCCGGCAACTGCGGCGTACCCGCGCGGCCCTTATCGGGGCTGCTTGACCGGCAGCACCACGCGGAAGCGTGAGCCGACTCCCTGGGTGCTGTCCAGGTCGATGCGTCCGTTGTGCTTGTTGATGATGTTGTAGGAAATCGACAGCCCCAGTCCGGTGCCGCTGCCTACCGGCTTGGTGGTGAAGAACGGATCGAAGATGCGCTGGCGAAGTTCCGGCGAGATGCCGCCACCGGTATCCTCGAACTCCACCCAGACATGGTCGCCGTCCACGCCGCTGCGCACGGTGATGGTGCCGCGATCGGCGATGGCATGGCCGGCGTTGAGCAGCAGGTTCATGTACACCTGGTTGAGTTCGGAGGGCAGGCACTCCACCAGGGGGAGCTGGCCCAGCTCGCGGTGCAGCGTCACCTTGTACTTGAGCTCGTTCCAGATGATGTTGATGGTCGATTCGAGCCCCGCATGCAGGTCCACCAGCTTCCAGGATTCGTCGCGGCCGGAATATGAAAAGTCCTTGAGGTCGCGCACGATGCGGGTCACCCGTTCGATGCCTTCGCGCGATTCGGCCATCAACTGCGGCAGGTCGCGGCTGATGAAATCGATGTCCAGGCGATCGCGGATGTCATCGATCTCCGGGATCAGCAGTTTGGGGTCCGGCGCGCGCAGGGCGCGCTCATAGGCTTCGATCACCGTGAACAGGCTGCGCAGGTATTCCTGCAGGCTGCCGAGGTTGGAGTGCACGTAGCCGATGGGATTGTTGATTTCATGGGCCACGCCGGCGGCGAGCTGGCCGATGGATGCCATCTTCTCCGACTGCAGCAGTTTTTCCTGTGCGCCGTTGAGGCGCAGGTAGGCCTGGCGGAGCTCGGCGTGCCGCTGCTGCAGTTCGCGTTCGTACTCCTCCTGGCCTTCGATGCGGCGGAACAGGCCGAGGTAATAGGCGGTCTGCGGATCGCGGTGATGGTAGACCTGGGCGGTCACGACCCCCTCCCCCATCAGCAGGCTGCCGGCCCAGTGGCCCTGCTGGCGCGCCGTGGCCAGGGCATCCGGTGGCAACAGGGCGCGCAGGCGCTGGGCGGCGGACGCATCGGTGGTGTCTTCGCCCAGCAGCACATCCACCGCCGGGTTGGCCAGCAGCACGTTGTCGTCATCGGTGAACAGCAGCAGGCCTTCGCGCAGGGGCGCCAGAAGGGCCTGCAACACATGGGGGGGCGGGAGGAACGCAGCAGTGGCGGGCACGGCGGAATCGACGGTTGTGGAGGCAGGTTCCACTATACGTGTGGGTGACGATCGTTGGTCGTCACGGATGCATGCCAGCCGACCATGGGTCGGCTCTACCGGGCCCGGGTGGTGACGACGGATGTAGTCGTCACGGGCGCGTGCCGCGCTCAGGCGACGGCGAGCGGCCGGTTCGCCTTGATCTGCTG
>Ga0160468_100501_pt1 | contig 15444 bp, 13 predicted proteins | sample HID1972K_E11MG_FD_108234 | JGI IMG/M metagenome (GOLD analysis project Ga0160468, IMG submission 108234) | Enriched pill bug-associated microbial communities from UW Madison campus, WI, USA - HID1972K_E11 MG | ecosystem: Host-associated > Arthropoda: Insects > Digestive system > Unclassified ... | reverse complement strand
CGGTGTCACACGGGCCGGTACCACAGGCCGATGACGCATCGCCCTACCAGAGCCGGCCGACCAGCAGTTACGACAACGGCCCGACCAACATCGCCCGACTGCACCGGCTGTATGCCGATACGCGCAGCGGCGCGGCCGGCCCGCCTTCGCTGGCGATCTACACCGAAGGCGCCGGGACCCGCGATGGCCAGCCGGACGACCTGGTTGGACTGGCATTTGGTACCGGAACGACGGGCGTGCGCGCCAAGGCCCAGCGGGCACTGCGGGACCAGTTGCCCGGCGCGCTGCAGGAACTGTCACGCATCCTGTCCGTCCCCGTCGCCGGCGTGCGCGTGGACCTGTTCGGCTACTCACGCGGTGCCGCGTCCGCGCGCGATGTCGCCGTGGAACTGGCCGGGTGGCCGTCCGCGCGCTGGCAGGGCCTGCTGCGCGAAGCGGGCCTGACCATCGCGCCCTCCTTCGCCCTGCCCACGCCGGTCATCCGCTTCGTTGGCCTGTTCGATACCGTAGTGGCGGTGCGCAATGCGCCGCGGGACGTACAGCCACACCTGAAGCTTCCTGCCGGCATCGCCGACACGGTGGTGCAGCTGGTGGCGCGGGACGAACACCGCGAGCACTTCGCATTGACGTCCGTGGCGCCGGAACACGAAGAGATCGCGCTGCCCGGGGCCCACGCCGACATCGGCGGTGGAAACGCCCGTGCGGAGGAAGGGCCGAAGCTGCTGACGCGCCCCCGCAGCCAACGGGCCGCTCGGCCTCCGTTCGCGGATTTCGTTGCGCCGGACAAGGCATGGCTGCATGCCACCGCAAGCCACCGGCAGGCAGAAGCGCAAGCGGTGGAATGGCGCCGGAAACTGGATCTGGACGAAACGTCGGTCTGGGTGGACAGCTGGCATCAGTGGCTCCGGCAACGCCAGGCGGGCAGCAGCAGTGTCCTGCCCACGCCTACGCTGTATGTCTATTCAGCGGTGGTGCTGAAGCGGCCGATCGACTGGCGGTATCAACTGATCGCGCTGCGGCTCATGCACCAGCGTGCGATGGCGGCCGGCGTTGCATGGGCACGCGCGCCCGACGAGGTTGCCGACATGGCACTGCCGGAAGAACTCCAGCCGGTGGCGGAGCGGCTTCTGCAGGGGCTGCCGCCAACCGAAGCACAGGAACGGCTGCTGCGTCGTCGTTACCTGGCACAGTCCGCGCACTGGAACTTCGATGCACTGGGAGACACCGCGCTGACGTTCGCCGCCGATGCCAGCGTCAGCGACCTGCCCTTCCGGCCGGGACCCGGACTCTTCTACATCAACCGGCCCACGGAAAACGGACGCCGCGTGATCCTCGCCAACGTCTGACCGCCATGTCCGGCAGACCAGCGCAGGTAGAGCGGGGCTCTGCCCCGCTTCGTGCAGATGCCCGACCGGGCAACCCGGCGTCAGCTGGCAGCCTGGGTCAGGTCCAGCAGTTCGTCGGCGTCGAATCCCGCCAGCAGGCGGGCTTCGATGTTGAACGGGCCATGCAGGTAGCCGCCGGCATATTCCTCCAGCAGCGCCCTGAAGCGCGCGCGCGGCTCAACGCCGGCGCGTTCGCAGTACCAGCGGTACCAGCGCGAACCGGCGGCCACATGCGCGACCTCCTCGCGCAGGATGATCTCCAGCACATCGGCCGTTTCATGGTCATCGGACGCGCGCAGCTTGTCGATCATCGATGGCGTCACGTCCAGCCCGCGGGCTTCCAGTACGCGCGGTACCAGCGCCATGCGCGCCAGCCCGTCATGCGCGGTCTTTTCGCACATTTCCCACAAGCCGTTGTGCGCAGGGAAATCCCCGTAATCATGCCCGTTGGCCAGCAGGCGTTCGCGCAGCAGGATGAAGTGCCGGGATTCGTCGTCGGCGCAGCTGACCCAGTCGGCATGGAATGCCCCGGGCAGGCCGCGGAAGCGATAGACAGCGTCCCAGGCCAGATCGATGGCGTTGAGTTCGATATGCGCGATGGCATGGATGAATGCCGCGCGGCCGCCGGGACTTCCCAGCCGGCGCCGTGGCACATCACGCGGCAACACCAGTTGCAGGTGCGCAGGCCGGCCCGGCATGCGGATCGGCGACGGCGGCGGTGCATCGGCCGGCACCTTCAGCCGGCCGGCGCGGAAGGCCGCCGCATGCGCCTGGGTAAGGGCGACCTTGCGCAGCGGATCGGCCTCCGCCAGGCACTGCTGCGCGGCGCGCAGCAGATCGCCCTGGACATCGGCGGCACCAGCGACCACGCCCACGCTCAGGCGCGGCGCTTGTGCTTGGCGTCGTCCGAACGCAGCTGCTGGATGCGTTCGAAATATCCCGGTTCGATACCGGTCGGGTAATGCCCGTTGAAGCACGACGAATCGAAATTCCGCAGTGCCGGGTTACCTTCGCTCACCGCCGCTTCCATGTCTTCGATGTCCTGGTACACCAGCCAGTCGCAGCCCAGGTGCTGCTCGATTTCCTCGATGCTGCGGTTGTGCGCCACCAGCTCTTCGGCGGCCGGCATGTCGATGCCGTAGATGTTCGGGTAACGCACCGGCGGCGCGGCGCTGGCCAGGTAGACCTTGCGCGCGCCGGCGTCTCGCGCCATCTGCACGATCTGCTGGCTGGTGGTACCGCGCACGATGGAATCGTCCACCAGCAGCACCACCCGGTTGCGGAATTCCAGATGGATCGGATTGAGCTTGCGGCGCACGGATTTCACCCGCTCGCCCTGCCCCGGCATGATGAAGGTACGGCCGATGTAACGGTTCTTGATGAAGCCTTCGCGGTACTTCACGCCGAGCACGTTGGATATTTCCAGCGCGGCATCGCGCGAGGTGTCCGGGATCGGGATGATGGTGTCGATATCGTGGTCCGGGCGCAGGCGCAGGATCTTCTCGCCCAGCTTGATGCCCATGCGCATGCGCGCCTTGTGCACCGACACGTTGTCGATCATCGAATCCGGACGTGCGAAATACACGTATTCGAAGATGCACGGCGTATGTTCGGCAGGCTCGGCGCAGATCTCCGAGAACAGCTCGCCGCGCGCGGTGATCACCAGCGCTTCGCCAGGCTGCACGTCGCGGACACGCTGGAAGCCCAGCACGTCCAGCGCGGCCGATTCGGAGGCCACGATGTACTCGTCACCCTCCACATGGCTGCGCTTGCCCAGCACCAGCGGACGGATGCCATGCGGATCGCGGAAGGCGACCAGGCCGAGGCCCAGCACCACGCTGACCACCGCATAGCCACCCTTGCAGCGCCGATGCACGTGCGATACCGCACGGATGGCCGCTTCCGGCGACAGCTGGCGCTGCGCGTCAAGTTCGTAGGCGAACACGTTCAGCAGCACTTCGCTGTCCGAATCGGTGTTGACGTTGCGGCGGTCGGCTTCGAACACCTGGCGGCGCAGGTCTTCGGTATTGATGAGGTTGCCGTTGTGGGCCAGCGCGATGCCGTACGGGGAGTTCACGTAGAACGGCTGCGCTTCGTCCATGCCTTCCGAACCGGCGGTGGGATAGCGCACGTGGGCGATGCCGACCCGGCCTTCCAGCGTGGACATGGTGCGCGCATCGAACACATCGCGCACCAGCCCGTTGGCCTTCTGCACGCGCAGCCGCGTGCCATCGGCGGTGGCGATGCCCGCCGCGTCCTGGCCACGGTGCTGGAGGACGGTCAGGCCGTCATAGAGCTGCCCGGCGACGTTCTGGTTGCCGACGATTCCGACGATGCCACACATGTTGCGCTATCTCCGCTGGGCGTTGCCCATCTACAGTGAAGGTGGCCGTGCCTGGCCGGGTGGACCGTTCCGTGGCGGATCCGGTTCGTCCGCGCGCCGCTGCGCCGGATCGATGTTGGCCGGTAGTGCCGGGGCATTCGCGTGCTCGCCTGCCGCGCCCCTGGCCGGGTCCACGGTGCGCGGCCATCCGCGTCCCGCCACCACCTCGCCGAGGACACCATTATCGCCTGTCGCGGCCGGCTTGCCCAACCCGTTTTCGATGGAATCAGGGAAACCGGCCAGCGAGGAAGGCAGCGCCGGCGGCAGGCCATCCGGCAGTGTCTGCTGCAGCTGTTCAAGGGGACGCGAAACCTCCGGCAGCTGTGCCTGCATCCAGGCCACCACCGGCTGCAGCAGCGGGCGCAGACGCGACTGCTGCCATGCCGGATCGGCAGGCAGCGAGGTGAAGCCGGCGACCAGCAGCAGCACCGCGCCGATGAGCCCGCCGCGCAGCACGCCCAGCACGCCACCGAGCAGGCGATCGACGCCGCCCAGCAGCGCCAGCCGCAACGCACCGCGGATCAACAGGCCCAGCAGGCTCACCACCAGCATCACCGCCAGGAATACGCCAAGGTAGCCCCCCAGCAGGTGGCCGGTACCTGGCGGATCCGGGGCGGCCCAGGCCTGCGCGGCTTCGTAGCCGAACTGGAAGGCCGCCCATCCGGCTAGCAGCCATGACAGCAGGCCCACCACGATGCCGACGAAACCTCGCACGAAGCCAAGCAGGGCCGACAACACGATCACCGCCGCCAGCACCATGTCGATCATCGGGCGGTGCCCCTGGCGGGTGCGCGCGGGGCCGGAATCATCAGGGGTGCGGGCGGACCATGCCGGCCACGCCGACACGCGCGGCGACCTGGGCCTTCAGCTGGTCCGCTTCGGCGCGGTTGGCGACCGGACCGACGCGCACGCGGTTGAGCGTGCCCTTGTCGGTGCGCACCTGTTCGACGAACGCGCTGAAACCAGCAGCGCGCACCTTGTCGCGCAGGGCGTTGGCATCGCTGGCCTGGGCGAACGCACCCAGTTGCACCGCAAAGCCCACACCGCTGGCCGCCGGAACGGCCGGCGCCTTGGCTTCAGGCTTGGTTTCCGGCGGTGTGGCCGGCCTGGTCTCGGGCTTGGCGACGACCTGCGCGGGCCGGGGCTCCGGCCTGGCCGGTTCCGGTTCGGGCCTGGCAGGTTCCGGACGCGGCGAGGTGGTGGCCGGCAGGGGCTGCGTCTGCACCGGATTGGCCGCCACCGGGGTAACCGGGGTCGCTGCGGCCGGAGCCTGCGTCGCGGCGGTCTGGCGGTCGTCGCTGGCATCCAGGGTGACCACTTCGGCCTTCACATCGCTGCGGATCTTCACTGCCTGCAGCCGCGCAGCTTCGGCCTGCGCGCGATCCGCGAACGGACCGACGCGGACACGCCATGCCTGGCGGCCGTTGAGAGTGGCCGGTTCGGCGAAGCCGGGCAGCTGTGCGCCCTTGAGATAGGAGATCACCGCATCGGCGTCGGCCTGGCTGGCATAGGCGCCGAAGGTCACCGCATAGTTGCCCGCTGCCGCACCCGGGCCTTCGCCGTCGGTGGCTGCCGGTGCCGCTGTCGTGGTTGTTTCCTGCACCGGAGGCGCAGCGCCCTGGAGACCGGTAGCGCCGCCGGCCGGAACCGCCAGCGGAAGTTCGCGGGTTTCGAACTGGGCGTTCGCCGGCGCATCCGGCACGTCGATGGATACGCTGTCGGCCGAACTGTTGCGAGCCGGACCGGTGACCAGCATCGGCAGGAAAATCACGGCCAGCGCCACCAGCACGATGGCACCGATCAAACGTTGCTTCAAGGACGTATCCACGGTTGGCAGGCAGCAGGTGGGAACTGCCATTGATTATACGGATGCCGTGCCGGACAGCGTGGGTAATGGATGAACAGGATCAGGACAGGTCCTTCAGCCATTGCAGCGCCTGTGCGGCGGTATGGAAGGAACCGAACACCAGCAGGCGGTCTCCTGGCCGTGCCGCCGCCATGGCGGCCTGCAGTGCCTGTTCCACCGTATCGGCCTGAACTGCGCCGTCCGCTGCGGTTCCGGACAGGCGCGCGGCCAATGCCGCCGCATCCTGCCCGCGTTGCCCCTCCAACCCGGCCAGGGTCCATTCCGTCACCACGCCGGCCAACGCCTGCACCACGCCAGCAGCGTCCTTGTCCTGCAACGCTGCGTACACCGCCAGGGTGCGGCCGGGCACCGGCTCTGCGTCCAGCGCGCGCGCCAGTGCCTGGGCGGCCTGCGGGTTGTGCCCGACATCCACCCGCACGTCCACGCCGTCGCACTGGAAACGCTGCAGGCGCCCTGACAGGCGAGCCGCCGCGATGCCTGCGGCATAAGCGCTGCGCGGAACCGGCCGGTCCAGCGCGCGCAGCGCCGCAACCGCTGCGCCGGCATTGGCCAGCTGGACCGGTCCGGCCAGTGCGGGCACCGGCAGTTCCATGCGCAGCGACACATCGCGCCAGCGCCAGCGGTGCGCGTCGATGGGTTCGCAGAAGTAATCGCTGCCCGCGCGGATGGCGTTGGCACCTACCAGATAGGCGCGCCGCAGCACGCTGGAAGGCGGATCGATCTCGCCCAGCACGGCGGGCTTCCAGCCGCGGATGATGCCGGCCTTTTCGGTGCCGATGGCTTCACGGTCTTCTCCCAGCCAGTCAGCGTGATCGATGTCCACGGTGGTGATCACCGCCACGTCCGCGTCGATGATGTTGACCGCATCAAGGCGCCCGCCCAGGCCGACTTCCAGCACCGCCAGATCCAGCCCGGCATCGGCGAACAGGCGCAGCGCGGCCAGCGTGCCGTACTCGAAATAGGTCAGCGTGGTGTCCCCGCGCGCAGCTTCCACCGCAGCGAATGCCGCCACCAGCGCGTCGTCGCTGGCTTCTTCCCCGTTGATGCGCACGCGTTCGTTGTAACGCAGCAGGTGCGGCGAGATATAGGCACCCACCTTCCAGCCGGCAGCCCGGGCGATCGCCTCGATGAAGGCGACCGTGGAGCCCTTGCCGTTGGTGCCGCCCACGGTGATGGTGCGCCTGGCCGGCGACTGCAGGCCCATGGCCGTGGCCACATGGCGGACACGGTCCAGGCCCATGTCGATGGTCGCCGGATGCTGGCGCTCGATGAAGGTCAGCCAGTCGGCCAGGGTGGCGGGAGTCTCGGTCACGGTGGAACGTCCTGATGCAGCGGTTCGGTCAGAGGGCGCGGTGCTTGGCTTCGCCAAAGAACGGGGTGTGGTGGGCGCAGTCGTTCAGGCGCACCACTTCCAGCTGTTCCAGGTCCGGCCCTTCCAGCAGGTTGAGCGTGGTCGGTGCCTGGCGGAAGGTCCACAACCGGCTGATCGGCAGGCCCAGCACCTTGCACAGGATCACCCGGTTCACTGCGTCATGGGCGACCACCAGCAGCGTGTCGTGCTCGCCAAGGCCGTCGGCGGCGCGTACCAGGCCACGCCAGCTGCGGTCCAGCACCAGGCGCAGGGATTCGCCACCGGGCATCAGCACGGTATCCGGTTCTTCTCGCCAGGCACGCAGTCGCGATGGGTCCTTCTCGTGGATCTCGCTGGCCAGCAGGCCTTCCCACTCGCCATGGGCGATCTCCTGCAGTTCCGGTTCGGTCTGCAGCATGCCGGCGCGATGCTCGCCAAGGGCCAGTTGCGCGGTGCGCTGCGCACGGGCCAACGGCGAGGCCACGGCGCGGGTGATATCCACCGATTCAAGGCGCTTGCCAAGGGCCTGCGCCTGGGCTTCTCCGATGGGCGACAAGGGGATATCGATCTGGCCTTGATAACGGCCTTCGGCGTTCCACGGCGTTTCGCCATGGCGGGCAAGCAGGATGCGCATGCGGGAATCGGGTCCTGGGGGAGGAGACGCCCGGGCGTTTCGTTTGCGTGCTGTGAAAACGCGCGGGACGGGCATGATACCGCGCCGCGCCGCAGTGGACTGCCCCCTGGGCCTGGCCATGGGGGTTCCTGTAGCCGTGGGTGGGTGACGACCGTTGGTCGTCACCGCCTTTTCCAACCCGCCGACCCTGGGTCGGCGCTACCACACCCTGGCGGTTACTTCGCCAGGTTCAGTTCCTTCAGCAGCTGCGGCGCCGGCGCCACTTCCTGCATGATCCACTGCATGTAGCGGCTGTCCACGGCGATCATGCGGGTCATGATCGGGTCGAACACCCAGTTGGAGCTGACCGATTCCCAGTTGCCGTCGAAGGCCAGGCCGACCAGTTTGCCGTGCGCGTCCAGCACCGGCGAACCGGAGTTGCCACCGGTGATGTCCAGGTTGGACAGGAAGTTCACCGGCACCGAACCGATCCGCTTGTCTTCCAGCCCGCCGTAGCGCTTGGCCTTGACTGCGTCCAGCAGGGCCTTCGGCGAATCGAACGGGTCGGCGCCGGTCTCCTTGGCGGCCACGCCTTCCAGGGTGGTGAACGGGGTGTACGCCACGCCGTCCTTCGGTTCGTAACCCATCACGTTGCCGAAGGTGATGCGCAGCGACAGGTTGGCATCCGGGTACACGAACTCACCCTGGCTCTTCTTGTAGTCAGCCAGCGCCTGCAGGTACAGCGGGCGGGCGGTCAGCGATTCGCCTTCGCGGATCTTCTTCTGCTCCTCCTGCTTCAGCAGCGCAGGCATCGCCGCCACCGCGTACTGGATGGCCGGATCGGTGCTGGCCTCGAACGCCGCACGGTCGGCCTTCAGCCACTTCAGCCGTTCGTCCAGGCTGCCCAGCCCGGTACCGCCCAGCCTGGCGACCAGCGCGTTGACGGCCGAGGCATCGCTGCCCGCCAGCCACTGGTTCAGCGCCTCGTTGTCGCGCTGCGCGGCCGGCAGCGCAACATACTGGTTCAGCCAGTACTGCTGCAGCTGCTGGTCCATCCTGGCCACGTAACGGCGCTCCATCTGCCGCACGCCCCCCTCGATGGTCGGCAGGTCGCGGTCCTGGTAGCCGGACTCGCGCTCGGCATCGGGCCTGCTGCGTTCGATGGCCAGGCGGTACAGCGTGATGGCCGCGCTGACAGCCGAGGTGTTGTTGAACTGGCCTACGAACAGATCGCGCTCGCGGGTGGCCTTGCTGGCTTCCAGATGCTTGATCAGCTGTTCATGCGCTGCGAGCGCCGGCTTGCCGGCGGTGCCCTGCTTCTTCAGCCATGCCAGCACGGCCGCTTCTTCGGCCTGCTTCTGGCCGGCCGCATCGATGCGCTGGAAGCCTTCCAGCTGGCCGGCATAGTTCTTGGCCACGTTGTTCATGCCGGCAGCGGTGGCGGCGTACTTCACCTTGATGTCCGGATCGGCCTTGCCGGCGTCCTCGATCAGCTTCAGCACCGCGGTGTAATGGCGGGCGATGGTCGGGTAGGTCCAGCTGGCGGTTTCGTCGAACTCGCGTGCCAGCGCATAGCGGTTGGTGCGGCCCGGATAGCCGGCAACCATCACGAAATCGTCCGCGCCCAGCGGCTGGTCGGCGAACTTCAGGAAGTGCTTCGGCTGGTACGGCACGTTGTCGGCCGAGAACGGCGCGGGCTTGCCGTCCTTGCCGACATACGCACGGTAGAACGAGAAATCGCCCGTGTGGCGCGGCCACATCCAGTTGTCGATATCGCCGCCGAACTTGCCGACGCTGCCCGGGGGCGCGTAGACCAGCCGCACGTCCTTGATTTCCAGGTTGCGGAACAGCCGGTAGGTATTGCCGCCGGAGAAGCTGTACAGGCGGCAGCGGAAGCCGGCGTCGGCTTCGCAGGCGGCCACCTGCGACTTGTCGAAGGCCTCCAGCGCGCGGGTACGCGCCAGGGGATCGTTGCCTGCCGCGGCGATGGCCGCCTTCGCCTGGGCGGTGACGTCGGTGATCTGGTCGAGCACGTAGACGCGTGCATTGGGGCCGGCGCTGAGCTCGTCGCTGGTCTTCGGGGCGTTGAAGCCGTCCTTGATCAGGTTCTTTTCGGCAGTGGAGTTGAGCTGGATGGCGCCATAGGCGCAGTGGTGGTTGGTGACCACCAGGCCCTGCGGGGACACGAAGCTGGCGGTGCAGCCGCCCAGCGCGACCACCGCGCCCATCGGGTCGCCGGTCAGGTCGGCCAGTTGCTCGGCCGACAGCTTGAGCCCGGCCTTCTGCAGCGGCCCGGCGATTTCCGGCAGCTGCTGTGGCACCCACATGCCTTCGGCGGCATGGGCGACCTGGACCAGGCCAAGGCTGGCGACGATGGAGAATGCAAGCAGGTTCGAGCGCATGGAGCGACCCCCGTGAATGGAACCGTCGATTCTAGCCCGCTCCCCCGCTCCGACAGGAACCCCGGAAGTCATGGCTTTCGCTGGATGAACCCGGAGGCACCCGCAGCGCAGCATGGCGAAGCGGCCATCGGACTTATAATCCGCGCCTCTTTCCCCTGTGAGTTCCCCCGCGATGGCACAAACAATGAAGGCCCTGGTCAAGCGCGAAGCCGCCAAGGGCATCTGGCTGGAAGAGGTGCCGGTCCCGACCCCCGGCCCGAACGACGTGCTGATCAAGCTGGAAAAGACCGCCATCTGCGGTACCGACCTGCACATCTACCTGTGGGACGAATGGAGCCAGCGCACCATCACGCCCGGCCTGACCATCGGCCATGAATTCGTCGGCCGCATCGCCGCCCTGGGCAGCGCGGTCACCGGCTACGAGATCGGCCAGCGCGTGTCCGCCGAAGGCCACATCGTCTGCGGCCACTGCCGCAACTGCCGCGGCGGTCGCCCGCACCTGTGCCCGAACACGGTCGGTATCGGCGTCAACGTCAACGGCGCCTTCGCCGAATACATGGTGATGCCAGCCAGCAACCTGTGGCCCATCCCGGACCAGATTCCCTCGGAGCTGGCTGCGTTCTTCGATCCCTACGGCAATGCGGCGCACTGCGCGCTGGAGTTCAACGTGATCGGCGAGGACGTGCTGATCACCGGCGCCGGCCCGATCGGCATCATCGCCGCCGGCATCTGCAAGCACATCGGCGCGCGCAACGTGGTGGTCACCGATGTCAACGATTTCCGCCTGAAGTTGGCGGCGGACATGGGCGCCACGCGCGTGGTCAACGTCGCCAACACGTCCCTCAAGGACGTGATGAAGGACCTGCACATGGAAGGTTTCGACGTGGGCCTGGAAATGAGCGGCAATCCGCGTGCATTCAACGACATGCTCGACTGCATGTACCACGGCGGCAAGATCGCGATGCTGGGCATCATGCCCAGGGGCGCCGGCTGCGACTGGGACAAGATCATCTTCAAGGGCCTGACCGTGCAGGGCATCTACGGCCGCAAGATGTACGAGACCTGGTACAAGATGACCCAGCTGGTGCTGTCCGGCTTCCCGCTTGGCAAGGTGCTGACCCACCAGTTGCCGGTGGACGAATTCCAGAAGGGCTTCGACCTGATGGAAGAAGGCAAGGCGGGTAAGGTGGTATTGAGCTGGAACTGATTCAACGTGCCTTCGGCACGTTGAATCAGTCCGCGCATGTTTCCTTATCCCCGCGCCGTTGGCGCGCCCCCTTGAACAACAAGGGGGCTCTGCTCCAGCCCGGCCTAAGGACGCTGTGGAACCGAAAAAGGCGCCCGATGGGCGCCTTTTTCCTTGCATCCGGGTGTTGCCGGCCAGCGGCCGGCACTACCGGTAACGCCGGCGGCGTTACTTCCCGACGGCGACGGTGAACACCACGCGGTTGTCAGCAAGCTTGCCGGAGTTGTCGCGGCCGTTGCCATCGGTGCCGTAATAGCCCAGGCCGAGGTTGAACAGCCCGAACTGGCGGCTGACACCAATATTGAAGTCGGTGTAATCCTTCGCGATGCCGTCTTCGAAGGTGCTGCGGCCCACGTTCGCGGACAAGGTGAATTCCTGCGGAAGTCCCCATTCGCCACCCACGCCGAAGTACCAGCCATCGGTGCTGCTGTTCCACACATCGTTGCTGTAAGCCACGGTGAGCCTGTACTGCTCGGCGAACGCGGTGGTGGTGATCAGTTCGTTGTAGTTGGGCTCGCTGGCGCCCGGGTAGGTATAGCGGTTGAGCAGCACGTCGAAATTGACGTTGTCGCTTACATCCACGCCATAACCGATCAGGAAATCCACCTCGGTGCTCGGATCACCCGGTCCGAAATCCACGCCCGATCCCCACACGCCGGCATACAGGCCGACCGGGCTGGTGTAGGTAAAACCGGCCTGGAGCGTCGGATCCTCTTCCGTCTGCGATACGCCGCGGAAGACGTAATCGGATACCCCGGTGATGTTCCAGCTGTAGGGCGATGCGGCGTCCTGCGCGGTGGCGGCGAACGAGGCAAGCGACAGGGCGGCAGCGGCGGCGATGCAACGGCAGGCGTGCTTCATGGGGCGTCTCCGGGGCGATGGCGGGGGAAGGCAGGTGGGAATGGCACGGAACTGCTGGGGAACACGCGCGGTTCACGGTTTTTTAACCCGTTTGATATTGCAACGCAACATGCCCGTGCGCGGTGGCTGCTCCATGCCGCCTCCCGGCGGCAGGTAGAATCGCTGTTTTCCGTGTTGAGCCGCGCTCCGCCATGACTGAAGCCCCGACCGCCCTGACCCGCCATTACGCCGACGAACTGGATGCCATCCGCGCCCAGGGCCTGTTCAAATCCGAACGCATCATCACCAGCCCGCAGTCGGCCGAGATCACCCTGGACGACGGGCGCACCGTGCTGAACTTCTGCGCCAACAACTACCTGGGCCTGGCCGATCACCCGGACCTGATCCAGGCCGCCAAGGATGCGCTGGACAGCCATGGCTTCGGCATGGCCTCGGTGCGCTTCATCTGCGGCACCCAGGACCTGCACAAGCAGCTCGAAGCACAGATCGCCGGGTTCTTCGGCAAACAGGACACCATCCTGTACGCGGCCTGCTTCGATGCCAATGGCGGGCTGTTCGAACCGCTGCTGGGCGAGCAGGACGCGATCATCTCCGACAGTCTCAACCATGCCTCGATCATCGATGGCGTGCGCCTGTGCAAGGCGAGGCGCTTCCGTTACGCCAACTGCGACATGGCCGACCTGGAAGCGCAGCTGCAGGCCGCCGATGCGGCCGGATGCAGGACCAAGCTGATCACCACCGACGGCGTGTTCTCGATGGACGGCTTCATCGCTCCGCTGGACGAGATCACCGCGCTGGCGAAGAAGTACAACGCGCTGGTGCACATCGACGAATGCCATGCCACGGGCTTCCTGGGCGCCACCGGCCGCGGCTCGGCCGAGGTCAAGGGCGTGCTGGAGAAGATCGACATCATCACCGGCACCCTGGGCAAGGCCATGGGCGGCGCACTGGGTGGCTTCACCTGCGCCAGCGCCGAAGTGGTCGAACTGCTGCGCCAGCGTTCGCGTCCGTACCTGTTCTCCAACTCCCTGCCGCCGCACGTGGTCGCCGCCGGCATCAAGGCGTTCGAAATGCTGGCTGCCGCCGATGACCTGCGCCGCACCCTGGCCGAGAACACCCGCTACTTCCGCGAGAAGATGACCGCTGCCGGCTTCGACGTGAAGCCGGGCGTGCATCCGATCAGCCCGGTGATGCTGTACGACGCACCGCTGGCGCAGAAATTCGCCGAGCGCCTGCTGGAAGAAGGCATCTACGCGATCGGATTCTTCTTCCCCGTGGTGCCCAAGGGCCAGGCGCGCATCCGCACCCAGATCAGCGCCGCGCACACCCGCGAGCACCTGGACCGGGCCATCGATGCGTTCACCCGCATCGGTGTCGAACTGGGTGTCATCAAGGCCTGACCCGAGGCATGCGGTAGAGCCGACCCATGGTCGGCTGCTGGCGCGAAATGCAGCCGACCATGGGTCGGCTCTACCCATCACCTGCTGCTCAGCCCGGATCTGCGTGCGTCATTTGACCTGTGTCTGTCCGTTGCCCTTGGCCACGCGGATGCCGTTGGCCTTCATCCAGGCATCGAACTCATCGGCGGTCATCTTCGTATCGCCATCGCTCATCATGAAGCGGTAACTGCCACGGCCATCCAGCTCCGGTACTTTCACTTCCACGATATCCACGACCGGCGGTGGTGGCGCCGTGGTCATTTCCTTCTGATGGCTGCACGCGGCCAGCAGGGCTATCGCGGGCAGCAGCATTGCAGCGGTGCGCAGTGTGCCGAAGGGAACGGGTTGCTTCATGAGGGAACTCCTGTTGCAGGGGGTGCGAAAACCGGACGCCCCCTGCGTCCGGAGCGGGGCCGACGCACCGCGCCGGCCTCGGGTCTCAGCCCGGAACAGCGGCGGCCTCCAGTTGCCGCCGGTCGTCATCGTGCAGCAGGCGCCACTGACCCTTGCCGAGATCACCGAGCAGCAGCCCACCGATCGCCACCCGGACCAGGCGCATCACCTGCAGATCGAATGCCGCCAGCAGGCGGCGGATATGGCGGTTGCGGCCTTCTTCCAGCACCACTTCCAGCCAGGCGCTCTTCTCGCCACTTCGTAGCAGCCGCACGCTGCGCGCGGCCAGGAATTCGCCATCATCCTCAATGCCCAGGCATAGCGCCGCCAGGACCTGCGCATCGGGAAGGCCATCCACCTGCACGTGATAGATCTTGTCTGGCCCGGTTGCGGGGTCGGTAAGCCGCGCGGCCCATTGCGGATCGTTGCTGAAAAGCAGCAGGCCTTCACTGGCCTTGTCCAGCCGGCCGACCGGTGCCAGCCACGGCAGGCCGGCATCGTCCAGACAACGATAGACCGTGTCGCGACCTCGCTCGTCCTGCGTCGTGGTGACCAGCCCGCGCGGCTTGTTGAGCATCAGGTAGATACGCGGCGCCGCATCCAGCGCGCGACCATCCACCTGTACCTGCTGGCGCCCGGCCTGGATGGGAAATTCGGGATCGTGCACGGTGCGTCCATCCACGCTTACCCGGCCGGCGGCGATCCAGCGCGCCGCTTCGGTACGCGAACACAGGCCGGCCTTGGACAGCACACGCGCCAGGCCATGACGGACGCCCGCGCCCGCTGACACCACGCGCCCGCGCACGGTGGCGGGGGCACGCGCAACGGGGGTCGCAGGGGGGCGCCGTGGCCGCATGTCCTGCTCCCCGCCGGCTTACTTCTTGTCGACCGGCGTGGTCTCGGCAGACGCCTCCACGGCCGGTGCGACGGCCGCAGCCGGTGCCGGACGTGCCTTGACCACGCGTACGCCACGCGCCTTCATCCACGCGTCGAATTCCTCGGCGGTCATGCGCTTGCCGTTCTGGCTCATGTCGAACCGCCACGGCGTGTTGTCGAACTCGGTCTGCGGCTTGTAGGCGGCCGGATCGTCCGGCTTCACCGCCGGCGCACTGGGAATGACGCTGGCCACGTTCTGGCAGCCTTCGATGCGCAGGCGCTGCAGCACGCTGTCCAGCGACTGGGATTGTTCGTAGTTGCTGGTCAGCACGCCGGCCGGCATGCCGAGCTGCGAGCTGCGGGTGAACAGTTCGCTGGCCACCGGCGCGATGGCGGTAGCCGGAAGCGGCAGCGGAGCGGCAGCGGCGCCGACCGAGCAATCCACGGCGGCATGGGCGACAGGAACCAGAGCCAGCGCCAGGACGGCAGCCGATGCAGTGCGCAGCATGAGGGTCATCCACGAAAGAGGTTGCCGCGAGTTTAACAGCGACACAACGCCTTTCAAGATCCTACATTCAATGAATACGGCAACTCTTTGGTTTTTTTTGATTTTCTGACGAACGGCGGG
>Ga0160468_100481_pt1 | contig 15906 bp, 14 predicted proteins | sample HID1972K_E11MG_FD_108234 | JGI IMG/M metagenome (GOLD analysis project Ga0160468, IMG submission 108234) | Enriched pill bug-associated microbial communities from UW Madison campus, WI, USA - HID1972K_E11 MG | ecosystem: Host-associated > Arthropoda: Insects > Digestive system > Unclassified ... | reverse complement strand
CTGGTGAAGATGTTCCAGGGCGTCTCGGAAAGCATGTTCAAAGTCACCCACATGATCATGAACTACGCCCCGATCGGCGTATTCGCACTGATCGCGGTGACCGTGGCCAACTTCGGTTTCGCTTCCCTGCTGCCGCTGGCCAAACTGGTGATCCTGGTGTACTTCGCCATCGCCTTCTTCGCCTTCGTGGTGCTGGGCCTGATCGCCAAGATGTTCGGTTTCTCGGTGTTCAAGCTGATGCGCATCTTCAAGGATGAGCTGGTGCTGGCCTACTCCACCGCTTCTTCGGAAACCGTGCTGCCGCGCGTGATCGAGAAGATGGAAGCCTACGGCGCACCGAAAGCGATCTGCAGCTTCGTGGTGCCGACCGGTTACTCGTTCAACCTCGACGGTTCGACCCTGTATCAGTCGATCGCGGCAATCTTCATTGCCCAGCTGTACGGCATCGACCTGTCGATCAGCCAACAACTGCTGCTGGTGCTGACCTTGATGGTGACCTCCAAAGGCATCGCCGGTGTCCCGGGCGTGTCCTTCGTGGTGCTGCTGGCCACCCTGGGCAGCGTCGGTATCCCGCTGGAAGGTCTGGCCTTCATCGCCGGTGTCGACCGCGTCATGGACATGGCCCGTACCGCACTGAACGTGATCGGTAACGCCCTGGCTGTACTGGTTATCTCGCGCTGGGAAGGCATGTACGACGATGCCAAGGGCGAGCGCTACTGGAACTCCCTGCCGCACTGGCGCAGCAAGGAAAAACTGCCAGCGGGCGAAATCTCCAAGAACTGACACAAATCCCTGTAGGAGTGAGCCTGCTCGCGATGGCGGTGTACCAAACAACAGAGATGTTGAATGTGCCGCCCTCATCGCGAGCAGGCTCACTCCTACAGAGGACCGAGTCAGCCATACGAACCCCGGAGAAATCCGGGGTTTGTCGTTTCTGGCGACCCCGCTATCATTCGCGGCATTCTTCGGGGGATTTGACTGATGCTTAATGGCCTGTGGCTTGGCTTCTTTATCGTCGCAGCCGTGTCGGCGCTGGCGCAGTGGCTGATCGGCGGCAACGCCGGGATCTTCGCGGCGATGGTGGAAAGTATTTTCGCCATGGCCAAGCTTTCGGTCGAAGTCATGGTGCTGCTGTTCGGCACCCTCACCCTGTGGCTGGGCTTTCTGCGCATTGCCGAAAAAGCCGGGATCGTAGAGTGGTTGGCGAAAGTCCTCGGCCCGCTGTTTCTGCGGCTGATGCCGGAAGTCCCGGCCGGTCACCCTGCCCTCGGCCTGATCACGTTGAACTTCGCTGCCAACGGTCTGGGCCTCGACAACGCGGCCACGCCCATCGGCCTGAAAGCCATGAAGGCGCTGCAGGAGCTCAATCCCAGTGCCACCATCGCCAGTAACGCGCAAATCCTCTTCCTGGTGCTCAACGCCTCCTCCCTGACCCTGCTGCCGGTAACGATCTTCATGTACCGCGCCCAGCAAGGTGCGCCGGACCCGACGCTGGTGTTCCTGCCGATTCTGTTGGCGACCAGTTGCTCGACGATTGTCGGCTTCCTCTCGGTGGCGTTCATGCAGCGGCTGCGGATCTGGGATCCGGTGGTGTTGGCGTATCTGATTCCCGGCGCGCTGATTCTCGGCGGCTTCATGGCGCTGCTGGGCACTCTTTCGGCGACGGCTTTGGCGGGACTGTCGTCGATCCTCGGCAATCTCACGCTGTTCGGGTTGATCATGCTGTTCTTGCTGATCGGCGCGTTAAAGAAAGTGAAGGTCTACGAGGCGTTCGTTGAAGGCGCCAAAGAAGGCTTCGATGTCGCAAAGAATCTGCTGCCGTATCTGGTGGCGATGCTCTGCGCGGTGGGCGTGTTGCGCGCCTCCGGTGCGCTGGACTTCGGGCTCGACGGCATTCGTCATCTGGTCGAGTGGGCCGGTTGGGACACGCGGTTTGTCGATGCGTTGCCGACGGCGATGGTCAAACCGTTCTCTGGCAGTGCGGCGCGGGCGATGTTGATCGAGACGATGAAGACCTCGGGGGTCGACAGCTTCCCGGCGCTGGTCGCGGCGACGATTCAGGGCAGTACCGAGACGACGTTCTATGTGCTGGCGGTGTATTTCGGCGCGGTGGGGATTCAGCGCGCGCGGCATGCGGTAGGGTGTGCGTTGTTGGCGGAGTTTGCCGGAGTCGTGGGCGCGATCTTCGTCTGCTACTGGTTCTTCGGCTAACCACAATTCCAAACTGTAGGAGTGAGCCTGCTCGCGATAGCGGTGTATCAGTCACCGTTGATGGCTATTGATACACCGCTATCGCGAGCAGGCTCACTCCTACAGGGGTTGTGTGTTGGACTTAGGGTTTTGGGGGCGCGAGTTTCTGGCCCTGGTCGACGGCCCAAGCCACGACTTTGGCGGTCAGGCGATCACTGGCCTGGCCAAACCCGGCGACCACCGCCGGCACCTGCACATCACTCAGCGGCTGGCGCTCTTCAAAGCGCCGACTGGCCAGAATGCGCTGGTCATAGCCGCGCACCAATAACGCATCAACCCGCAACACAACGCTGGCCTGCGCGCCCTGATACTCGGTCTGAAACGCCTGCAAATTCCCGCCCAATTCCAGATCCGCCGCAAAGTTGCTGTCATCGGTACTGAGCAACGTCACTCGGCCATCACGCGCAAAGCCGTCGAGCAAGCGATTGCGCACCAGCACCGGCGCCGGATCACTCCAGCGCGAGCCCTTGTAGCTGCTGATCACATCGCCCTGCGGAATCACCGCAATCGTCGGCCGGTTCAAAGCCTCACTGGCCTGCAACTTGTTCAGTCGCAGCGACCAATGCTGCGTTGCTGCCGAACTGGCCGAGGCGGGCGCCTGTGTGGCCGGCAAGCGATACACGTCCGACGGCTCGGCCTGGGGCAGAATCGAACACGCGCTGATCAGCGAAATGCCAGCAGCGAAAAGGGCGAGGCGAGTCAGCTTCATGGCGTGAATTCCTTGTTCTTGTCGCGGCCCAGCAGGTAGCCGCTGGGGTTGGCCTCAAGGCGTTGCGAGATGGCGCGCAGCGAGGTCAGCGTCTCGCGCAATTCGCGGATCGCCGGGGCCAGGCCGTTGAGGCCCTGCATGCCATTGTCGAGGGAGTTTTCGTTTTTGTTGAGCAGGGTGCTGATCGTCGCGGTGCTTTGCTCCAGCGACTTCATCGCCTGCTCGGCGCTGCCCAACGCTTGCTTGCCCTGATCGTTGAGCAAGCCGTTGGCGTTGCGCATCAGCAGCGAAGTTTGTTCGAGCATGCTGCCGGCCTGCTTGCCGACCGTCGCCAATTGCTGCATGGCCTGTTTGATGTCGCCGCGTTGATCGTTGATGGTGCCGGTGGTTTGCTCCAGATGCGCGAGGGTTTTGCTCACACGTTCGACGTTTTCCGGGGAGAACATCTGATTGGCGTTATGCAGCAGCGCGCTGATGCCGGTCATCAAATCGTTGCTGTCATTGAGCAGGCGCGAGATAGGCGAGGGCGAGGCGACGATCAGCGGCAGCTTGTCGTCATGACCACTCAGTTTCGGGCTCTGCGGCGTGCCACCGCTGAGCTGGATGATCGACGTGCCAGTGATCCCGGCCAGCGCCAGTTTCGCCTGGGTGTCTTCCTTCACCGGCGTGTCGCCAGCCAGACGAATCCGCGCCAGCACCCGCCGTGGGTCTTTCGGATCAAGCCGCAGGCTGATCACATCGCCGACCTTGATCCCGCTGTACTGCACCGAACTGCCCTTGGACAGACCGCTGACGGCCTCGTTGAAGACGACTTCGTAATCCTTGAACTCGGTGTCGACGCTGGACTTGGCCAGGAACAGACCGAAGAGCAGGGCACCTGCCACCACAATCACGGTGAACAGGCCGATCAATACATGATGCGCTCGGGTTTCCATGTCAGACCTCGTTGAGCAATTTGGCGGCGTCCAGCGCCGAGCGGCCGCGCGGGCCGTGGAAGTATTCGTGAATCCACGCGTCGTCGGTTTCCGAAACGACGTCGATGGGTCCTGCGACCAGCACCTTCTTCTGCGCCAGCACCGCCACACGGTCGGTGATGGTGTAGAGCGTGTCGAGGTCGTGGGTCACCAGAAACACACTGAGGCCGAGGGCATCGCGCAGGGTCAGGATCAATTGATCGAACTGCGCCGCGCCAATCGGATCGAGGCCGGCGGTGGGTTCGTCAAGGAACAGAATGTCCGGATCCAGCGCCAGGGCCCGGGCCAGCGCGGCGCGCTTGATCATGCCGCCGGACAGCGACGCCGGGTATTTGTCCGCCGCTGACAACGGCAGCCCGGCCAGCGCCAGCTTCACCGCGGCCAAGTGTTCGGCGTCGTTGCGACTGAGGCCAGCGTGTTCGATGAGGGGCAGGGCGACGTTCTCGGTCACCGTCAGCGACGAGAACAGTGCGCCTTTCTGGAACAGCACGCCAAAGCGGCGTTCGACCAGCGAGCGCTCATGTTCGGACAGGCTCGGCAGGTTCTTGCCGAACACTTTGACCATACCTTCGCTGGGCCGGCGCAAGCCGACAATGCTGCGCAGCAGCACCGATTTGCCGCTGCCGGAACCACCGACCACGGCGAGAATCTCGCCTTTGTACAAATCCAGATCGAGGTTCTCGTGCACGCTCTGGCTGCCGAAGCGATTGCACAGGCCACGAACCTCGATCACCGCCTCCGAGGGCGCGCGGGGTAGACGACTCACCAGCCCATCTCCATGAAGAACAGCGCGGCCACCGCATCGAGCACGATCACCACGAAAATCGACTGCACCACGGCCGACGTGGTGTGGGCGCCGACCGACTCCGCACTGCCGCTGACCTTGAAGCCTTCCAGGCAACCAATTGCGGCAATGATGAAGGCGAAGATCGGTGCCTTCACCAAGCCGACCAGAAAGTGCTGCACGCCGATGTCCGACTGCAACAGCGTCAGGAACATCGCCGGCGAGATATCCAGCGACACCGCGCAGACCACACCACCGCCAATGATCCCGCAGAGCATCGCCAGAAACGTCAGCATCGGCAGCGCCACCAGCATCGCCAGTACACGCGGCACCACCAGCAACTCCATCGGGTCGAGGCCGAGGGTGCGGATCGCATCGATTTCTTCGTTGGCCTTCATCGAACCGATCTGTGCGGTGAAGGCACTGGCGGTGCGCCCGGCCATCAGGATCGCCGTGAGCAGCACGCCGAATTCGCGCAGGAACGAGAAGCCCACCAGGTCCACGGTAAAAATCGTCGCGCCGAAACTGGCCAGCACCGTCGCGCCGAGAAACGCCACCACCGCGCCCACCAGAAAGGTCAGTAACGCCACGATGGGGGCGGCGTCGAGGCCGGTCTGTTCGATGTGCGCGATCATCGGCGTGATGCGCCAGCGCTTGGGCCGGAACAGATTGCGAGCGATGGTTTCCAGAATCAGGCCGACAAAGCCGAGCAACTGCAGGGTGTCTTGCCAGATGGTATCGACGGCGCGACCGATGCGCGTGAGCAACTGCACGCTGACGCTGATTTCCGGCTCCTTGATCGGCACGCAGAAATCGCTCATCGAGCAGTACACGGTTTGCAGCAGCGCACGGTCGGCGGTGGAAATCGTGCAATCAGGATGCTCGGCAGATTTACCGAGACGTTCCGAGCCGAGCAGTTCGACCAGCAACGACGCGCCAGCAGTGTCGAGGGCGCCGAGGCTGTTGAGGTCAATTTGAGTATTGGTGTCGTACTGGCCGCGAAGCTTCTCGCTCAGGGTCTTGAGCTCGGCGTAATGGGCAAGCGTCCAGTCCCCCGTGACCCGCAAGCGGGCAGGGCTGATCGTCGTGTCCAGTTGGGCATTACCGCTGATCGAGCTGCTGGTCATAAGCTCCGTGCTTTTCGGCTGATTACGCTGGGATAGGTAATAGCACGAACCGGACTACTTTTCTTTGATCGCTGTGCTGTCCGTGATTTCGAAGCGCAGCACGCCGATCACCTGGCCATCCTCGGTCAGCACTCGTACCTGCCATTTACCCGCCGGGTTGCCGGGGAAATTCTGCTTGTGCGTCCACGCGCGGTAGCCTTCCTTGCGCCCGCCGTGGATATCGAGCGGAATGCGGTCGACCTCTTTGCCGTTGAACTGCCAGACGTGATAAATCCGCTCATCGAGGCCGCGTGGCGCGTTGATCGCGGTGTAGGCGTAGAGGCCATCGCCACGAATCTGCTCGGCGCTGACCGTGTCGAGACTGGCGCCGGGCGTGCGATCCTGCATTTGCGTGCTGATTGCAACGTCGGTCATCCACAACGTCGCCGGTGGCACCCACGAACGCAGCGCCCAGCCGACGCCACCAATGCCGACGGTGATGCACAGAATCGCCAGCGCGTTGCGCAGCGTGCGGATCGGGAAGATCGACGCCAGACTCGGGAACGACAACAGCACGGCAATGCCCAGCGCCCACTTGAAGCTCTGCGCGGTGGTCAGGTGCATGATCACCGGCAACGCGGTGAGCAGGGCGGCGAACAGGGTCAGCGTGTGCAACGCGAGAAACGCCCAGCGCCGGGGCGCCAGCCATTTGTAATAGAGCGGATCGACGATGGAAATCAGTGCCGCGACGCTGAGCAGGCCGGTGAAGAACAACTGACCGCTGTTCCACGTCGTGGTGATGAAGAAGAACGGCAGAACGAAAAACAGGCTTTCCTGATGGATCATCTGCGTCGCGTAACGCAGCAGCGGCTGGGGAATCTCGCGTTTGAACACGCGGGTGAAGAGGCCGGTGAGGGTGTTTTCCAGCATCAGCCAGATCCAGCTGAGCAGCATGATCACCGTGATCCAGCTCGCCAGCCCTTGCTGACGGTCGACCATGATGAAACTGCCGACCCCGGAGATGAAACCGCCGAGCGCAATGACCCCGGGATAGCGCTTCATCAGTTCGAGAATGCGCTGGATCAGGAGCTGTATTTTCGGCATTTGGGCGGTTCACAACTGGATAGGAAAAAACCTCGACAGAGTAGCGCCCGCCGGGCGCTGTGGCGAGGCTGCCGGTCACTTAAAACCAACGCATTCCCTTGTAGGAGTGAGCCTGCTCGCGATAGCGGTGTATCAGCCGAAGAAATGGTGACTGAAGGACCGCTATCGCGAGCAGGCTCACTCCTACAGGGTTAGTGTTCGGCCGGCCGGCGGCGGTGGTGCAAACGCCAGCCGATCAGGATCAGCAGCAACAAACCAACGCCACCCGCACTCAACCACAACACCTGATCATCACTGATCAACGGCTTCTCGATCCGCAGATACCCCGGTTGCAACAGCAACTCACGCATAGCCTTGTTCGCTGTTTCCAGGGTCACTCCTTGCAGCTCGCGCGCGGGGTTGGCAAAACGGCCGTCCTGGTAATCGCCGAGGGCGCTCCAGTAGTAATCCGCCAGCGCGCTGTTGCCCTGGACCGCCCAGGCCTGATGGGCGATGGAAGCCTGTTTGATCCGCGCAAAGGTGTCCGGATCGAGGCCGTTTTTCAGCAGATCGGCCTTGAGGTCTTCCAGCACCTGGATCGCCTCGTCGACGTCATCTCGATCCAGATCGGCGTTCAGACTCATGAAGCCGACGCCGCCAAACACTTCGCGCTCGGCCCACGGCCCGTAGGACAAACCGTGATTGAGGCGAATCTGTCGATACAGCGCCCAGTCGAGGTAATCCTTGAGGATGTCGAAGGTCTGGTCGTATTGATCATCGATCACCGGTTCCGGCACCAGCCAGTGCAGTTTGGCGCTGTCGCCGATGAAACCACGGGTGAGGGTGCGTTCATGGGCGGCGCTGGTGCGGATGTCCGGCAGTGGCCGATGTTCGCTCGGGTCGACCGCTTCGAGCGCGCCCCAGGTGCGTTCCAGATAGGCCGGCAGCAGTTTGTCGAGCTCACCGACGACGATCAGGGTCATGTTGTTCGGCGCGTACCAGGCCTTGCGCACCTTCTCCAATTGTTCCTGAGTCAGATGGCCGACCTCGGCGCGCTGCGGGCATTTCAGGCCCAACTCGACGGCCAGTTGATTGCTCGCGGTGTGGCCGAGATCCTGTCGATCCAGGAAGCGTTGTAGACGGGTGTAATGGCCGCCGTCCTCGCGCTCGACCACACGTTTGGCGGCGTTGATTGCGTTGTCGTCGATGCGGGTTTGCGTAAGCAGATCGAGCAGCAGGTCGAGGACCTTGCGCTGGTTTTTCGCCGGGGCTTCGATGACGAAGGTGGTATCGGCGTTACTGGTAAAGGCATTCCAGTCGCCGCCCAACGCTTGCATGCGTTCCTCTAAACCGCCTTCGCCAGTGGCGTCGATGCCGCTGAACAGCAGATGTTCGAGCAGGTGCGGCAGCTCTTTGTCATCGCAATCGAAATCGTCGAGGCCAACGCCGACCACCAAGCGGATCGCCACATGCCCACGCTCGGTGCCGGGTTTGAGCAGCAACTGCAAACCGTTGGGCAGCGCATAGCCTTCGACCTGAAAGCGATCCAGGGCAAAGGCGGGCAGGGAACCGAGCAACAGACAGGCGAACAACAGGCAACGCATAACAGGCTTCCATACGGCTGATTTGGAGATCCGTGTCGTCAGTCAGGGCCCCATCGCGAGCAGGCTCACTCCTACATTTGGAATGCGTCCCCCTGTAGGAGTGAGCCTGCTCGCGATAGCGGCCTGAAGGCTGAATCAAAGTAACTGACTAAACCCAGCCGTAAAACGTTCAAGGCGAATGCGTAATGTCGGCAATATCGTCCGCCGGCAGCGCGCCGGTGTCCGCCGTTTCCAGCACCACATAGGCACTGCCGCAAAACAGCGAATTGAGCCGCTTCATGTCGGCAATCAACTCCAGATGCAGCGAACTGGTCTCGATACTCTGCACGATCTTGCGTTGCAAACGGCTGACATGCGCATGGGCCAGACGCCGCTCCTGTGCGCGAAAACGGCGTTTCTCACGCAGCAACTGCCGAGCGCTTTCCCGGTCGCCGCTCAGGAATACGGATAGACCTAAACGCAGATTGGAAATCAATTGCTGCTGCAGTCCGGCCAGATCCTCCAGGCCTTCCTCGGAAAACGAGCGGCGCTGCGAGGTTTTCTGCTGCTGGATCTTGCGCAGCATGCGTTCGATCAGGTCTGCGGCCAATTTGAGGTTGATCGCCAGCTCGATGATCTCGGCCCAGCGCCGACTGTCCTGCTCGCCGAGATCCTCGCGGGGCATCTGCGCAAGATACAGTTTGATCGCGCTATACAGCGCTTCGACGTCGTCGGTCAGCCGACGTATTTCCTGAGTGACGGCGGTCTGCTTGCCACGCAACACATCGAGGGTCGCGTCGAGCATGTTTTCCAGCAGATCGCCCATGCGCAGGGTTTCCCGTGCGGCGTTGGCCAGTGCCAGACTCGGCGTGACCAGCGCGGTGGCGTCGAGATGCCGTGGCTTGGCGGTGCCATTGGCCTCCGGGCGCTCCGGCAGCAGCCACGCACACAGCCGCGCCATCGGCCCAACGCTTGGCAGCAGAATCAGGCAGCGTGCAGTGTTGTAGAGCAGGTGGAAGCCGATGACCATTTCCTGCGGGCTGAAATCGAGGCTGTCGATCCAGTGCACCAGCGGGTCGAGCACCGGAATGATCAGCAGCAGGCCGATCAGTTTGTACAACAGACTGCCCAGCGCCACTTGCCGGCCGGCAGCGTTCTGCATGCTGGTACTCATGAACGCAAGAATGCCGCTGCCGATGTTGGCGCCAATCACCAGACCGATCGCCACCGGCAGGCTGATCACACTGGCGCCGGCGAGGGTCGCGGTGAGCAGCACGGCGGCGAGGCTGGAGTAGGAAATCATCGCGAACAACGCGCCGACCAAGGCATCGAGGAGGATGTCGCCGGTCAGCGAGGCGAAAATCACCTTCACCCCTTGTGCGTGGGTGATCGGCGCAGCGGCCTCGACGATCAATTGCAGCGCGAGAATGATCAGCCCGAGCCCGATGGAGACCCGGCCCATCTGCCCGAGCCGCGTCTGTTTGCGCGACAGAAAGAAAATCACCCCAAGGAAAATCAGTAGCGGCGACAGCCACGACAAGTCAAACGTCAGCACCCGCGCCATCAGCGCCGTACCAACGTCGGCGCCGAGCATGGTCGCCAGCGCCGGGGTCAGCGCCATCAGGCCCTGGCCGACGAAGGAAGTGACAAGCATGGCCGTGGCGTTGCTGCTCTGCACCATCGCGGTGACGACGATGCCGGCAACGAACGCGAGCCAGCGCTTGGACATGTTCTGGCCGATCACATGGCGCAGATTGGTGCCGTAAACCCGCAGGATGCCGGTTCGAACGATGTGCGTGCCCCAGATCAGCAAGGCCACGGCGGAAAGCAGATTGAGCAGGGTGAGCATGCAAACCCCCTGTAGTAGCAGCGCCCCAGAGGAGCAAGTTGACGGTACCGCGCGGTTTCTACGTTTTTGATACTTAAGCTGTAGTTGGCTAACGGTCTGGGCGCCAGCATTGCACAGCTAAAGTGTGGATTGAAACAAAAGTGTCATGAAAAGCACTTCATCCACCCCCTTCCACAATCACCACAAATCCCTGTGGGAGCTGGCTTGCCAGCGATGAGGGCGGCACTGCCGACATTGATGTTGCCTGACACGCCGCCATCGCTGGCAAGCCAGCTCCCACAGGGTTTGCGGGTGTGGCTGAATCAATCACTGAAATGATCTTCACCAAAACCTACATCAATCAAATATTTGGCCGTCTCCGGATTCCGCTCATCGCACCGTGCATAGCACTTGATGTGGAGGAACAGGCTGTATTTGTGTGGGATCAACAGAATGACACCGTCCATTTGATCAAAAAGCTTGGTCTGAAGACGCACCTTGTCCTCTTGGGTTTCAGTCTTGAGCCAATCATTCCCTTCAACAGCTTCTGGCGACCAACCTGCCTTTTTGAACATCTGCTGCAGCTCTCCCAGCAGATTCACTGCTTGCTCGAACGGCACCGTCTCCAGCATTGGTGACGTAGAAAGGGTGATCGCTTTGAAGTCAGACCAGCCAATCGCACCGAATTTTGTGACGGGCAACGTGAACCCATGTTGTTCGTCATCGAACGTGATGATCACTGGGCTACTGATCCAAGTCGAACTTGGGTGAGGTGGGTCACTTGGGTAAACAGCTGTTTTCCATGTCACAGGAAACGTCGAATCTTGCACAACGCTTTCGTAAGGCTTGCCGATGTGGACACGCAAGATGCCCATCGGATAATGAAACGATGTGATGCAGAGAAGCAGCGCAAAAAACAGCGGCCTCTTCCAAAAGCTCCGACGAGTCGAATAGCGGATCCTCATTCGCTGTAGTAATCCTTTCCTACGCTGACATCGATCAGATATTTCGCCGTTTTCGGATCACGTTCGTCGCACCGGGCGTAGCATTTGACGTTGAGCGCGAGACTGTACTTATGGGGGATCAATAGCACCGTCACCATGACGTGATCAAACAACTCGGCCTGAAGCGTCTTTCGACTGGCCTCATCAGCCGTGTTCACCCAAGGATTCGTCTCAGTGTTCCACTCTGCCCAACCGGCGTTTTTTAATTGGCTCTGAAGTTGATCAAGCACGACCACCAATTGGTCGAAGGGCAACGTTTCGAGCATTGGAGAGGTGGTCATATTCGAGACCTTCCCCTCGTCAAATCCGATTGAACCGAACTTGGTAACAGGCAGCGTGAAACCGTGCTCGGGGTCATCGGAATGAATAATGACCGGTGTGGAAATCCAGGCTGAGCTGGGGTGGGGAGGATTTCCGGGGTAAATCACAGTGTGGGCTGGCACGCCAAATGTTGAGTCGACAGCCGTCTCGTCGTAACGTTTGCCAATGTGGACGACTAGGAAATCCATCGGATGGTGGAAAGACGTCAGGCACACAAACAGCATGAAAAATACTGCGCTGTGCCAGCATCGACTGCGCCATTTGTACCGATTTCTCATGGATAGCTTCGCTTACGGGCTCGGTAGTCAATCACTGAAATGATCTCTACTGAGCCCGATGTCGATCAGATACTTAGCCGTTTCCACATTCCGCTCGTCGCAACGCGCATAGCACTTGATGTGCATCAACAGGCTGTATTTGTGCGGAACCAGCAGAACGACCCCATCCGCCTGATCAAAAAGCTTCGCTTGTAGCTGTCGCTTTTCATCATCGCTTTGCACTTTGATCCAATCATTTCCCTCAACGGGTTCAGGAATCCAGTTGGCGTCCCTGAACATCGCTTGCAGCTCACTCAAAAGTTTCACCGTCTGGTCGAAGGGAAGTGTTTCAACCATTGGAGACGTTGTTATGCCGTCTACTTTCCCTTTGGTGTAGCCCACCGCCCCGTAGATGGTTTTGGGCAAAGTGAAGCCATGCTCAGGGTCATCAAAAGTGATCACGACCGGGCTGCTAATCCAGGTCGAGTCGACCTTGGGCGGGTCACTTGGGTACACGGCTGTTTTCCGCTCAACAGGAAAACTGGAGTCTTTGACGACTTCGGCATATGGCTTGCCAATATGGGCGTATATCTTGTCGACGCCAGACATGGAGTAGGCGACAACAGCAGCTAAAACGACCACTATCCCTGTTCCAGCAAACGTTAATCGACGCGAAAGTACCGTCACTTGATCCCGCCCCCGTTAGCAATGTCCGTAATCGACTGTTTCAGTTGGGCCCTAGTCGTTGGGTTCTTGAGCAGAGCGTCGAATTGATCAGCAGCACGTAATACGAACTCCATTCTCTGATCTCTGTCCGCGAGATTAGCGATAGGATTCTTGGAAAATGAAACTTGCCTGTTATCAGGCGCTTTGCATTGGCTAGCCAGCGTTAATTGAATTTCCTCTGCTGCGCCAGAGAACAGCCCCGTCACCACGGATACGTAATTGCCCGCATGGGTGCCGCGCATCAACGTTGAAAAGTGCGTGTCCTCGTACATTGCGGGCTGCAAGATATTCAATTGTTCGTGCCGCGCCATCTGCTGAACACTTTCGGCAATTTCACCCGCGTCGATGGCTTCAAAAGTTCGGTAAATCTCACCAGCATCAACCCCAAACTGCACCTTACTCGCGATCGGCCACATCACTTCCTTCTCAAGGCTGCGCCGGCTTTTCAGACACTTCTCCATTTCCTTGTAACCCCGCACCATAAAAAACCGGTGCAACGGATAAACGTCCAGAAACAGCGATGTATTACCCAGCGCCAACATCTCATACACATAATCCAGCTGCTGCTGAACCACTGAGCGTGGGTTGTCGCCGATAGTGATGTCCTCGGTCGGCATCGGGTTTGCCGCTCGGGCTTTCTCAAGTTCCTGTTCAACCTCAGGATTGGTTTTGCTGAACTTGAATCCGAAACCTTCGAACAAGGTTTCCGATGGGGCGGTTCGCAGCTTTTCCAACGCTGCTTTCTGCGCAGCAATGGCGGTTTGCAGTTTGGTGGCGTGAATCAAGCCACACCCCACCTGCTTCGAAGCAAACGCCGCCAGCCCCGCCCACTGAAAGCGGTTATCCGCCAGCCACAGCTGCGCGTACGCGGCGTTGATTTTGCGGTTGCGGGCCTGGGGGTCGGCGATGAGGACGCCGCCGGGGGCGACCCAGTCTTCGGCTTCTTTCTGGAAGCGGCGCCACAGGCAGTTGCAGGTCAGCAGCGGGACTTCGACGCGGGTTTTCGGGTTGGGGCCGGCGGTGTTGGTTTCGCGTTTGCAGGTGGGCAGCTCGCAGGTGCTGTCCCAGAGCTTTTTCATGTCCAGGTCGTCTGGAGCGATGCATTGTCCAGTCATGGTTCTTCCTTGAAAGTCAGGCTGTCCAGCGCACGATGGCCAGGTCCGGCTGGCGCGTGGCGACGCTTTGGGTCATGCCTTTTTCGTTGGTCTGGCCTTTGACGATGCGGCCTTCGGCGGTTTCGATTTCGTAGCCTTGTGCGGCGATGGGTTCGCCGTTGCCGGCGCTGACGGCTTTAAATTCAATCAGCGGCTGGCCAACGATCGGCAGCGGCGGAATGAACGGCGCAGGCGTGTGCGAGCTGCCGATGATGACGTCACCGGAGCCGCCGACCACGACGCCGCCATGGCTGGCCGTGCTGTCGAGGGTCATGGCGTTTTTGCCATTGATGAACACCGTCGCGGAGAACGCGCCATTGAGGGCTTGGCCGCAGGTGCAGGTGTCGCCGAGGCGGGCGGCGGCGAGGCCGTTGATGAAGACGTCGCCGGAGCCGCTGGCAATCGGGTTGGTGCCGTGGCCGGGAATGGGGCAGGTGGTCGGGTCGGTGACGCGCGCGGCGGGTTTTCCAGACATGAACACTCCTTGTTTGTCGTTTGAGGCGAGCGGGGAAGCTAACGAGCGGAGCGGGGGGGCGTCAACCTTTGAATACCGTTTCAAAGGGTTGCGATGTGCCACTGTGGGGGGCTGAAAACCCTGTGGGAGCTGGCTTGCCAGAGATGACGGCGGCACTGCCGACATTGATGCTGCCTGACACGCCGCTATCGCTGGCAAGCCAGCTCCCACAGGTTTTGTGGTGATGTCGTGGAGGGTGTTAAACGCGGGTTTTGCGGGCTGTTTAAGCACACGCGGTGTTACGTCAGAAAGGCTACAAAACCTTGCGCCGTTGCCTACGGCTACGCCAGAATCCGCCGGCTTGTGCGCTTCGGGGCTGGTCTCTATCGTTTGCTGGCCACTGCTTATCAGTGGTCGGGTTTAGTAGCTCGCTGATACCACGTCGCACAAATCTCCATGAGTCAGGCTTTCGCTCCTGCACTTTTATGGTGGCTGTGCGCAGGGCGCCTTCGGGTGCGCCGATTTCGTGGCTCATCGGTCTACTAACCTGCGCATAGCTGCCTCCACTTTGTTTAGTAGCGGATTGGTTGCAGCCTCACTCTTCAAAGAGGTTAGAGCCAATGACAAAGATCACACCAGATCCCCCGGACACCGATCCAGCACCGCACGACCCCATCACCGAAGCACAGCGCATGAAAGAAGCCGCCAACCGCGCTCTCGATTTCTATCTCTGTCCCGGTCTCAAACAAGACCCCGCCGCAACGCGCAGGCCCAGCAACATCTTCCTCATCGATCCCGCCGTGGATAACGAAACCCTGTTGGTGCATGCCTGCGAATCGCTAGCGTCGGCGAGCATCATGGCCAGTGATCTGGCCGGGTTTATCGACGGGCCGCAGCGCAGTTCGTTGCTGGGGATTGCGCAGGTGATCATGTTGGGTGAGTTGGCGGTGAATCGGGTGCTCGACAACCTCGTTCCCCCTGCCTGAACGCAGAAACAAATGTAGGAGTGAGCCTGCTCGCGATAGGGCCGTCAGCTTCAACATTGATGTTGACTGACAGACCGCTATCGCGAGCAGGCTCACTCCTACAAGGGATGTTGCGTAATTCAGGCCTACCGGATTATTGGCCCGGGATATCCTTGCGCAGTTTCACCGGGTCTTGCTGCTGTTTCTTTTTGGCCATCGCGCCGCGCAGTTTGATGTTGATCGCCTCAACCGCCAGCGAGAACGCCATGGCGAAGTAGACGTAGCCTTTCGGCACATGCACGTCGAACGACTCGGCAATCAGCACGGTACCGACCACCAGCAGGAACGACAGCGCGAGCATTTTCAGCGACGGGTGCTTGTCGATGAATTCGCTGATCTTGCCCGACGCCAGCATCATCACCAGCACCGCCACGACAATCGCCGCGACCATCACTGGCACGTGGGAAACCATGCCCACCGCCGTAATCACCGAATCCAGCGAGAAGACGATGTCGATGATCGCGATCTGAATGATGGTGTAGAGGAAGTTGCCGCCCTTGCCGCCAGGCGTGTCGTCGCTTTCGTCTTCGCCTTCCAGCGCGTGGTACATCTCTTGCGAGCTCTTCCACAGCAGGAACAGACCACCGAAGAACAGGATCAGGTCGCGACCGGAAATGCCTTGGCCGAACACTTCGAACAGGTCGGCGG
>Ga0160468_100479_pt1 | contig 15962 bp, 10 predicted proteins | sample HID1972K_E11MG_FD_108234 | JGI IMG/M metagenome (GOLD analysis project Ga0160468, IMG submission 108234) | Enriched pill bug-associated microbial communities from UW Madison campus, WI, USA - HID1972K_E11 MG | ecosystem: Host-associated > Arthropoda: Insects > Digestive system > Unclassified ... | reverse complement strand
CCTTCGGCCTGCATTTTCTTCAAGACATCCTGCCAGCGTGACAGGCGTTTGGTGTCACCAACCTTTTTGTTGCCCTTGGCTCCGGGCAAATACAGACCTTCGGCATTGAAAGAGTAGACCGGCAGCAAATCGGTTCGCTGCGAGGCCGGCTGGATCGGATCGATCAGGCTGTCGAGCACCAGCGGCATGGCATCGGGGGTGGCATAGTAAGTCAGGACCATGTGCGCGCGGTTCTGGCGCAGTGCCTTGACGTAGGTGATGCGCAGCTTGTCACTGGAAACCCCGAGGTGGCGCAGGCTGAAATACTTGGCGATCGCGTAGTCTTCGCAGTCACCGGCGCCCTTCCACAGCGCCTCGATGGGCGTTTCCCAATAATCGACCTCGTGCCACAGATCGATGTCTTCGACGTAGCGCACCTGTTTATTGAAGAACAGGTTGACCACTTTGAGTTTTTCCATCTCGCTGACTTGCTTCTGTGTGGCCAGCAGATTCTGCCAGGCATCGATGCGTTGCTGCCCGGCGCCCAGCGGCCCGTAGAGCGCAGAGGCCTTGCGGCTGATCACGGAAAAATCCCAATCGGCATGCAGACCGCCCAGCATGACGCCGGCCAGCAGCAGTGCGCAGCCTAGCCAGCGCAGAGTCCGGGGGATCGCGAAACGTACCGCCACAGCAGGTTTCCAAGGGGGCAGGATAGAAAGCGTTTGATGGTGAAGCTTAGCCCGCTAAAAAACAATGGCACCATGAGATCATCGCGACCGCGCTAAACTGCAAATGTAACGGCGTTCTTCTACACGGTTTGACAACCTGTAGAGCAATCACTAGTGTCATTTGGATCCAAATTCAGCCGAAAACAGGGTGCGTAGTCGTGACACAGAAGCCCAAACCGTTGCACAGCATCAAAGTCGATGGACCGATCCCTGCGCATCTTGCCCGTTCGGTCATCGAGGAAACCCTGCGCGCTGCCATCCTTGATGGGCGCCTGCCTTGCGGTACTGCGCTGCGCCAGCAGGATCTGGCCGATCTGTTCGGGGTCAGCCGCATGCCGGTGCGCGAAGCCTTGCGCCAGCTCGAAGCGCAGGATCTGCTCAGCGTCACCGCGCACAAAGGCGCGGTTGTCGCACCCCTGATTCAGGGCGATGCCCCCGAAACCTATCAACTGCGGATTCTGCTCGAGACCGAAGCCCTGCGGCAGTCGATTCCGTTGCTGACCAGCGCCGATCACGAACGCGCGGCCGGCTATATAGAAGAGCTCGAACACCAACACGACTACAGTGAAATTGGCCGGCTCAATCGTCTGTTCCACATGACCCTGTACAGCATGGCACCCAACCGGCGCCTGCTGCGGCTGGTCGAAGACGGGCTCAACGAAGAAGAACGCTTCCTGCGTTTCAATCTCGAAGCCATGGGCCTGGGCAAGCTGTCACAGGACGACCACCGGGCGATGCTGCAAGCGGCAATCGCGCGTGATGTCGAAGGCTCGGTGAGGTTGCTGGTGCATCACCTCAATCGTGGTGTCGATGTCATCACACGCTACCTTGCCAGCCCCGCCAGCCAGAGCCGCAAAACCTCGCGCTGAGGCCGTTGCTGCCGACGAATCACCCGCTTACAAATCCCTCGCCCGCGCCGCCACGAACGCCAGTGGCGGACTGGCGCACCTGCTCTAACCTTCCCGCGCCGCGCAGTCCGGTTTCGCCCTTCGCGATCACCAATCGGTAATAGCCGTGGCGGCAATTTACCCGCACTCTTGATCCGCCAACCCAATAAAGAACGGGCGACGCACCGCATCGTCGGCGCAGTCCCCGCACCAGGAACCTACGGAAGGAGCCTTGTCACGGGAAAAGGAAGTACAGGCGCCGGTCCCGGCCAACTTTCGCCCCTTTAAAACATTTAATTCTCTTCAGTAGAAAGTTGCTTCGAGTGAGGCATTCACTCTTGTCGATCGATTTTGGCCGTTATTAGCCGAAAGGAGCAACTACGCCCAAATAAAACTTAAATAAAAAGTTTTATCAGCACTCTTCATACTTGAAAAACAGCAAACTTGAAATAATTGAAAATATACTTGTTAAACACTTTCCGTCTGTATTAGTTTTTCCACGCCGAGCTTGAACTTCGCCATACATTTCGGCACACGCCCAAAGCATCACCGGCAATGACTGCGGACTTAGGGCTAAACACCCATGGCGCTGCCGACGGGTACTACTGACTTTTCGGCAATAGCAGAGAGTTTCAATCAGCTGCAGCCACGACACATGCAAGTTACGGCAGCATTGATTGTTTAGTTGAAACAGCCGTTCCATTTCATATCAATGATAAAGGACATCATGATGCCCATTAAGAACCAACTCGCCCTGAAGAAAGCTGAACTGAGTATTCACCCGATCTTTTCCGAGATTACTTCGTTATCGGTATTACGTCGGTTCATGGAGACCCACGTATTTGCGGTGTGGGACTTCATGTCGCTGACCAAGCGTCTGCAACAGGAATTGACCTGCACCCGCTTGCCCTGGCTACCGCCACGCGATCCGCATGCCGCCCGGCTGATCAACGAGATCGTCTTGGGTGAAGAATCGGACGATCGTCTGGCAGAGGGGCACTACAGCCATTTCGAGTTGTACCTGGATGCAATGCGCGAAATTGGCGCCAGCACCACAGCAGTAGAGCGCTTTGTTGCTCTGCAGCAGGAAGGCGTAGGTTATGACGTGGCGTTGCAAAGCGTCGAGGTTGATCCGGCCGCCGCGCAATTCGTCCGCGACACCTTGCGCATCGCCCTGCATGCGCCGGGACACAGCGTGGCCGCAGCGTTCTTGCATGGTCGCGAGAGCGTGATCCCGACCATGTTCCAGCGCATCCTCGATGATTGGGGCATCGGCATCGAGCAGGCACCGACCTTTCGTTATTACCTGGAACGGCACATCGAGGTCGATTCCGAGGATCACGGTCCGGCGGCGGAGCAATTGCTGGACCGACTGGTCGATGGCGACCCGCAGCGTGAGGCCGAGGTCTACGCCAGCGCCATCGCCGCCGTGGAAAGCCGCATCGCCCTGTGGGACGGCCTGCGCCTGAGCATGCGTGAGCCATTGGCGGAGGTGGCCCAATGAATGCCGCCGACTATCAATCTTTCGCGGATGTCTGGGAGAGTCGCGCGACCATTCGCACCCGCCCTCGACGTGTGCTGGAGGACGACGAGCGCCTGATCTATCCCCTCAGCCGGCAACCCCTGGTGCTCAGTGAAACCTTCCTGCGCGAATGCCCGCAACAGCGTGATTTCGCCCTGGTGCAGACGCTGTACAAGTTCATCAACGATGTGGTGATTTTCGAAACGGAAATCGTCGACAAGACCGCACGCAGCATCGCCAAGAATCGCTTCGCCGTGCCCTTCCCGTTCGCCTGTCGTTACGACGCGATGACCGTGGTGGTCGACGAGGATTACCACGCGCTGGTGGCGATGGATTTCATGCAACAAACGGTGGCGATGACCGGCATCGAGCCGATCCGGTTGCCCGATGAAATCGAGTTGAGCCGGGCGATTCCGGCGGCTGTAGCGCTGGCACCGGAGCACCTGCGCAGCGCGGTCGAATTGATTTGCGTGGCCATCGCTGAAAACACCGTGACCGGCGATGTCGCCGCGTTCGCCCGCGACGACTCGGTCAAACCGTCGATCAAAGGCCTGATGGCCGATCACTTGCTTGATGAAGGTCGCCATTCGAGTTTCTGGGCGCGGATGGTGCGCATCTATTGGTACACCGCAAACGCGGCGGATCGCGAAACCATTGCGCAGATCCTGCCGGTGTTCATCGGCCACTACCTGACCAACGACATCCAGAAAGCCTTCGACCTGCGCCTGATCGATGCGCTGCCGGTCAGCGAGGCCACACGGCGCTCGCTCAAAGACGAAATGGCCGGACTGGCGTTCCCGATCAATCGCCATCACCCGCTGGTGGGCAACATCGTCAAGTTCTTCCACAACAGCTCGCTGCTCGACACACCGTGCGTGCAGCACGCCCTGCGCGACTACCTGGTTTGATGAGGAGGCCGACATGAAACGTCTCGACATTTTGCTGATTGGCACCAGTCAGGCCATGACCGATCTGGCGCAGGAACTTGAACAACACGGTCACTCCTTGCAACGCAGCGTTGCGGGTACATCGACGGTGGATCTGATCATCGACGATGGCTTCCTCGGCGCCGGCGATCACTGCGCCATCCCGCACCTGCATTTGCGTCTGGGCGTCTGCGCGCACAGCGCAGCGGGTTTACCAACACTCGATCTGCTGTGCTTTCTCGGCTCATCACTGATCAGTCGTGTGCCGATTGGTGATGAACCGTCCGGCAACGGTCAGGCACTGCGTCAGCGGGTACTGACGCATATCGTCGACGAAGTAGCCTTGCTGGTCAGCCGCTTCTCCCGCGATACGGATTATTTTCAGCAGACCACATCGCTGAAAGCCCCGGATTTCGAGCGCATGGAAAACCTGCTGTTTCTCGAGAGCCTGGCGTACGTCCATCACCACAACGACACCGCGAATACGGCGTTGCTGGAACAGGCGAAGGCTCCCGTTATCGAGCGGCTGCAACAGAGCCTGATCGAACACGCCGAAAGCCCGGCGTTGCACATCGGCGAACGCTCCTTCAGTTACCAGCAATTGCACGCCCATAGCCGGGCTATTCAACAGCGTTTGCTGCCGTTACTTGAGCAGCATCCGCAGCCATGGGTGGTCGGTATCTGCCTGCCGAAAAGTCCGGCGCTGTTCGCCTCGATTCTGGCGATCCTCGGCAGCGGCGCGGTGTACTTGCCGCTGGAGCCGAGCCATCCGCTGCAGCGTCAGCAGTACATTCTGCAAAACGCCGGCGCGTTGTTGTTGCTGCATGATGGCGAGCATCCGCTGAGCGCAACGATGGCTGGGCTCGACGTCAGTGGCGTCGACAGCGCCGAAGCCGATCTCGGCCAACCGTTGATGCGCCAGCGTCCTGAACTTGAGGCGCCGTGCATGGCGCTCTACACCTCGGGCACCACCGGCCACCCCAAAGGCGTGTTGCTCAGTCAGGCCAACCTTGCGCACTTCACCACTTGGTACGCCGACTACGTGCAGTTGCACGCCGAGAGTCGGGTGCTGCAGTTTTCTTCGTTGAGTTTCGATTCATCGTTGATCGATATCTTCCCGACCTTACTTTCAGGCGCCGAACTGGTGGTGCCCGACGACACGCAGCGGCGTGATCCGCCGCAACTGATCGCGCTGATCCGTCGTCGGCAACTGAGCCACGCGTTCCTGCCGCCGGCGCTGCTGAGCATCCTGCCGCTGGAACAACTGGAAGGTGTGCAAGTGATGACCGGTGGCGATGTCTGCGAGCCGTTCGTCATCGAGCAACTGACCCGCCAGGGCACGCTGCACAACCTTTACGGCCCGACCGAAGCCACGGTGCTGATCACCGCGCGTCAGGTCAAACCCGGTGACAGCAACCGCAGCCTCGGCGCGCCCATCGCCAACAGCCAGGTGTTGATTCTCGATGACGATTTGCAGCCCGTGCCGGAGCAAACCGTCGGCGAATTGTTCATCGTCGGCCCGGGGGTTTGCCTCGGTTACTTGAACAATCCGCAGCAGACCGCCGAGCGCTATTTGACCCTGAATCTGCCTGACGGCCAAACGTTGCGCGCCTACCGCAGCGGTGACATGGCGAAGTGGGGCGAGCACGGGATCGAGCTGTGTGGGCGACGCGACAATCAGGTGAAGATCCGGGGTTTCCGGGTCGAGCCGGAAGAGATCGAGCGTTGCCTGCGCGAGAGCCGGCTGTACCGGCAAGTGGCGGTGGTGATCGACAGCCAGCGGCGGATTCTGGCGTTCCTCGCTCAACCGCAATCAGACACCGCACGCGAAGCGCTCAAGGCCCACGCCCGACAGTTTTTGCCGGACTACATGCAACCGGTGGCGTGGACCGAACTGTCGAGCATGCCGTTCGCCAGCAACGGCAAGGTCGACCGCAAAACGCTGCTGGAACTGCCGGTGAGCGTGCAGGATAGCGGGCCGAAATGCCTGCCGGCGAATGCCGACGAAGCGCTGTTGCTGGAGATCTGGGCGGAATTGCTGGAGCTGCCGGGCAGCGACATCTCTACCGACGAAAGCTTCTTCAATCTCGGCGGCCACTCGATTCTGTTGTCGCGGATGTTGCTGCGTTTGCGTGAGGAGTTCGGCCGCAGCATTTCGATCAATCGCTTCATCGAACTGCCGACCATCATCAAGCTTGCGACGCTGGTGCGCGGCACCGATGACAGCGCCGTACTTAGCGCTCAGGCCATGGCCGACGCCGAGCGTGCACTGGAAATCGATCCGCTGCCGATCAGCCGCATGGGCGATGTGCACAAGGTCATCGTCACTGGCGCCAACAGCTTTGTCGGTGTGCACATCGTCGAGGCGCTGCTCGGTTGGGGTGCCAGCGAAGTGGCGTGTCTGGTGCGCGACGGCGGCGGGCAAACAGCGGCGCAACGCTTTGCCGAGTCACTGCGAGAAAACCGCCTGGAGCATCTGGATCTGCGTCGTGTGCGGGTTTACGCGGCGGATATAACGCGTCCGCAGTTGGGCCTGGATGACGACGATTATCAGCGCCTCGATCGTGAGTTCGGCGCACTGGTGCACAACGCTGCCAACGTTAACCACGTACTCGATTACGAGTCGCTGGCGGCAGACAACGTCGAGCCGATTTTTGCCCTGCTGCGTTTGTGCGAAGGGCAGAGCAAAAAGGTTTTCAATTTCGTCTCGACGCTGTCGGCTTCAAGTACGGTCGACGACGCGGGGCGAGTGCTGGAATTGCCTGCCGCGTCAACGCCGCCGATCTACATTCGCAACGGCTACAACCTGTCGAAGTGGGTCGGCGAACGCATTCTCGAACGGGCGCGGGAACGGGGTGTGCGGGTCAACTTGTATCGCCCCGGCAACATCAGTTTCAACAGTTTGAGCGGCGTCTGTCAGCCGCACAAAAACCGTTTGATGTTGATGCTCAAAGGCTCGATCCAGCTCGGTCAGGTGCCGGCCTTCGCACTGAACTTCGACCTGATGCCGGTGGACTTTCTCGCCCGCTTCATCGCCTTCCACGCCAGCCGTTATTCGCCCGAGCGAGCGGTGTTCAACCTGCATAACCCAGAGCCGCTGAGCTGGGATGCCTACGTCGCGTCGTTCCGCGAAACCGGCAGCGAGTTCGCGCTGGTCAGCGTCGCCGACTGGCAGCAGCAACTGGGGCGCGTCGATGCCGACAACGCGTTGTTCGGCGTACTCGGCTTCTACCTCAACGGCTTTGAGGAAGACATCGGTGACATCTCGCTGATCGGCCACGCCAACGCCCAGGCCGGCGTGCAGCAAATGGGTGCGCACTACCCGCAAAAATCCCCGGCGCTGCTGCGTCGTGGCTGCGACTACCTGAAAGAAATCAACTTCATCTGACTCAACAACAAGGAGCAACACCATGAGCAATTTGCAACCGGACACCCTGATCAAAAACCCGCATGGCTGCCACGTTGTGTCGTCGGTGGAGGTACCGGCGGACGCGGTGCAGGTCTGGGCAGTGGTCGGTAACTTCGGCGGTTTCGACCGTTTCATTCCGGCGCTGTCGCACATCGAAATGACCGGTGAGGGTGTGTCCTCGCTACGCAAGAAATGCTTCAAGGACGGCAACGTGGTGGTCGAACAACTCAACTCCCGCGATGAGCAGGCACGCAGCATGACCTGGACAACGATTTACAACACGCTGGGGGTGGCGAATCTGTGGGCGGCGATGAATGTGGAAGCGCTGGGCGCAGGCAAGTCTCGGGCGACGTGGACGATCATTGCCGAGCCGGCCTCGGGCGGTGAGGAAGCGCTGCCCGGGTTCAAGGATTTTGTGCAGGGGTTTGCCGATGATGCGATGGGGAATGTGCTGAAGCTGTTTGTTTAAGGCTTGAGTTTGGCGGTGAGTTGTAGACCGCTATCGCGAGCAGGCTCACTCCTACAGTTGATCGGGTTCCTTCAGATGGAACCCGGTTAATTTGTAGGAGCGAGCCTGCTCGCGATGAACGATAACTCTGTCTGACTTGAGGTCAGATCTTGAAGCTGTCGACCAGTTGCTTCAGGCGGTTGGCCTGCTGCGACAACGCATCACAATCCTTCAACGTTTCATTGAGGTTGGCCACGCTCTGCTGGTTCAGCAGGTTGATCTGGTTGACGTCGACGTTGAGAGTTTCCACCACGGCGGTCTGCTCTTCGGTAGCGGCGGCGACCGACTGGTTCATGCCGTCGATTTCGCCGATACGCTGGGTCACGCTGACCAGGCGCAAACCGGCCTGATTGGCCACTTCAACGCTTTGCTCGCTGGACGCCTGGCTGGCGTTCATCGTGCTCACCGCTTCACGCGAACCGACTTGCAGCGACGTGATCATCTTGTGGATCTCTTCCGCCGACTCCTGGGTGCGATGGGCAAGGTTACGCACCTCGTCCGCCACCACGGCAAAACCACGTCCGGCTTCACCGGCACGCGCCGCTTCGATCGCGGCGTTGAGTGCCAGCAGGTTGGTCTGTTGCGAGATGCCTTTGATCACATCGAGGATGTGGCCGATGTTGTCGGTGCTGGCATTGAGGGTTTCGATCTGCGTGCACGACAGGCTGATCTTCTGCGACAGCTCGGTCATCGCCAGGATCGTCTGCTCGACCACCTGACGCCCATCATCGGCCTGCTCACTGGCGCCGCTGGCGTGTTGCGAAGCATCGGCGGCGTTGCGGGCGATTTCCTGAGTAGCAGCGCCCAGTTCGTTGATCGCCGCAGCGACGCTGTTGGTGCGCGCGCTTTGTTCGTCAGAACCGACGATCGAGGCGTTGGACGACGCCATCACCCGTTGCGACAGGTCATGTACATGGCGAGTCGCCGAAGACACCTCGGAAATCGACGCATGAATTCGCTCGACGAACTGGTTGAACGCACTGCCCAGCTCGCCGAACTCATCTTTGCTCTCAACCACCAGACGACGGGTCAGGTCGCCCTCGCCCTGAGCGATGTCCTGCATCGCGCGGCCCATGGTGGTCAGCGGACGCATCAGCACGTTGATCAACAGGCTGAGCAGCAGCGCAATCGCGCCGACAGCGACAAACATCGCGATCAGTGCCGAGGTGCGGAATTGGCTGAGTGCGGCGTAGGCTTTGTCGCGATCGATCGACAGACCGATGTACCACTGCGCATTCGGCAGATCGCTGACCGGGGTGAACGACAGAATGCGTTCCTGGCCGTTGAGCACGACGTTCTGGTTGCCCTTCTCGATGCGTACGCTGGTGTTCGGGTAGATGTCTTTCAGGTTTTTCATGACCTGATCTTTGTCCGGACTGACAATCACTTGACCGTCGGCGCTGACCAGGAACGCGTGGCCGAGGCCGCCGAAGTCAACCGAGTTGATGATCTTCACCAGGGTTTCCAGGCTCAAGTCACCACCAACCACGCCGAGCAGCTCGCCGTTCTTTTTCACCGGCATGGCGATGGTCACTACCAGGCCACCGACAGCGGCCATGTACGGCGGCGTCAGCATGGTTTTGTCAGCCACAACGGCTTGCTTGTACCAAGGGCGCTGACGCGGATCGTAGCCGTCCGGCATCTTCGCGTCAGGGCGCTGGGTGAATACACCGTTGGCCTGACCGACGTAGGTGAACTGGAAATTCGAGGTGAAGGCCGGTTGATCGACCAGACCCGGGAAGTCGGCGTCCTTGCCCTGATGGGCAACGTTCTGCGCGAGGTTTTCCAGCACCAGAATCCGCCCGCTCATCCAGTTCTGCACGCTGCTGGCGGTCAGATCACCGGCCTGCTGCACAGAGGACTGGAGGTTCTGGCGAATGGTGTTTCGCTGCAGATAGTCGTTGTAGAGGGTGAACAGCGCGAACGCCAGGACCACGACGCCCGAGGCGGCCAACAGGATTTTATGGCTGAACTTGAGATTCATTTCATGGGACTTCTTATGCCAAAAGTGGGGATGCGTTCCGGATGCAACATTCCATGTACAGCGCAGGCAGCGTTCTTCTGGCCGCTCTACTTTGGTGCACGCATGTCTCACCAGTCTGTCGGCACGTTTCGGAGAAATCTTAGGGTCGTGGGGGAAATGGATGGAATTTCTGGCGGATTCCCGCCGAACGGCGCGCTAGAGCGGCTGATAACCGGTTTTTTACGACGGTCGCATCAACGGCAGTTGCAAATTCTGTAACCCTTGATGACAATGCGAGTAATTATCATTTGTGACGTTCGCGTTCATGTCCTCACCTGAGTTTGCAGTACAGGCGCTTTACAGTAGTCATCACGGCTGGCTCAACGCTTGGCTGCGCGTGCGGATGGGCAATGCAGCGGATGCAGCAGATCTGGCACAGGACACCTTCGTGCGCCTGTTGCAACGCACCGAACGCCTCGAACTCAAAACGCCCCGCGCTTTTCTGCGTACCGTCGCTCGCGGCCTGGTGATTGATCACTGGCGCCGCGAGGAAATCGAACGCGCCTATCTGGAAACCATCGCACATCTACCCGAAGCCGAAACGCCGAGTGCCGAAGCCCGCGCACTGGTGATCGAACTGCTGGAGAGCATCGCGCGCATGCTTGAAGGACTGAAACCGAAAGTGCGTCAGGCCTTTCTGTTGGCGCAGTGCGAAGGGTTGACCCACAAGCAGATCGCCGAACAGATGGGTTTGTCGCTGCGCTCAGTGGAACGCTATGTCGCTGATGCGCTGTATCACTGCTACGTACTGCGGTACGAAAGCTGATGCCTGTGGATAACGTGTCTCTCGGACGTCGCGGCGAGCCGCAGCAGCAAGTGGTCAAGCAAGCCATTCACTGGCTGCTGCGCTTGCGCAACAACCATGGCAATGCGCGGTTGAATCGCCAATGCGAGCAGTGGCGCGCCGAGCACCATGAACATGAGTTGGCCTGGCAACGGGTGCAGTCGCTGCAAACCGAGTTGAGCAGTAACCTTCGCGCGGTGCCCGGTGCGCAAGTGGCATTCAATACCCTGGAAAACGGCGCACAGGGTTTGGGTCGGCGACAGGCTTTGAAGTTGTTGTCTGGCGCATTGCTGATGGGCTCCGCCGCTTGGTTGGCCAAGGACACGGCTGCGTGGCAGCAATGGCGTGCCGATTACGCCACAGCGACTGGCGAGCGGCGCGGCTTCCAGCTGCCGGACGGCACGCGCATCGAACTCAACACCGCCAGCGCCGTGGATCTGGATTACACCGCGCAGCAGCGCCTGATCAAACTGACTCGCGGCGAGATCATTGTCACGTGTGGTGGCTCCGACGAGGGCGCGCCGTCTGATCGGCCGCTGCGCGTACAAGATCGTCACGGGGCTTATGAGCCCGTCGATGCCCGCTTCATTTTGCGTCAGGAACATGACTGCACTCGGCTCAGCGTCACCCATGGTGAGGTTGCGATCCTTTCCGGCAGCACTTCGGTACAGGCACTCGCCGGGCAGAGTTATCTGATCGACCATCATCAGGTCCGCCCGGCCCCGACGCCGGACATGGACGCTGGCGCTTGGGTCGATGGCTTGATCGTCACACGCAATATGCGCCTCGGTGATTTCCTCAGCGAAGTCGGACGTTATCGTCAGGGCTTTCTGACCTGCGCTTCGGACGTTTCCGACTTGCGTCTGTCCGGCGTGTTCCGCCTCGAAGACACCGACAAGCTGTTGGCCATCCTGCCGCAGACGTTGCCGGTGAAATTGCGCTATCGCACCCGCTGGTGGGTGACCCTGGAACATGTCGTGTGAAATTATTCTGGCGGGTTTTCGCAGACTGTCCGGCTTAGTCAGTAAGCACTTCAACTCAAGCGTTTGCGACTTCCTACGGAAACCCACAATGACTGTCCCCGCCACCTGTAAGAACTCTCCGAAATTCACCGGCGAATCGCGTGTTTTGCGTCATGCCGTTCGAGCAGCGCTGCTCTCTACCGCGCTGGGTGTGGCGGTGTTGCCGAGCCTGAGCGTGGCTGCCGGCACTGTTAACAGTGAAGTCGGCCATCGTTACAACATCGCTGCGGGTCCATTGGGTGAAGCGCTGAATCAATTCGCGCGTCAGGCTGGCATCACCCTGGCGATGACTCCGCAACAAACTCAGGGACGGCAATCGCCAGGCGTACAGGGTGAGTATTCGACTGATCAGGCATTGAGTCATTTGCTCGGCGGCTCTGGACTGGAAGCGATCAGTCTGGATGGCAGCAGCTACACCTTGCGGTCGGTCGCGCAAAGCGATGCACTGGCCCTGCCCACCACCGACATCAAAGGCTTCGCCCTCGGTAACGCGCTGGGCAACATGGACGGCTACAACGCCACCCACAGTCAGATCGCCACTAAAACCAGTACCGCGCTGCTGGAAACTTCGCAAAGTGTGTCCGTGGTTACTCGCGAGCAAATGGACGACCAGGGCTCGCAGACGGTCTCGCAGGCGATGCGCTACACACCCGGTGTGCTGACCAATCCGTATGGCGCAACTCACCGTTATGACTATGTCGCTATGCGCGGCTTCAATGACGGCTCGGTGGACAACATTTACCTCGACGGCCTCAAGTCGATGGGCGACAGCGGCACTTACAGCACCATGCAGGTCGATCCATATTTCCTTGAGCGTGTGGACATTCTCAAAGGCCCGTCGTCGGTTCTATACGGTCGCAGTTCGCCGGGCGGCCTGGTGGCGTTGACCAGCAAAAAACCGCTGTATGAGGCTTACCATCAAGTGCAGGCCACGGTCGGCACGCAGGGTCAGCGCGGGGTTGGTTTTGACTTCAGCGGCCCGGTCGATGACGACAAGCGCATTGCCTATCGTCTGACCGGGTTGTCGGATCAGTCCGACACCCAATTTGACCACAACAAGGAAAAACGCTTCGCCCTGGCACCGACGTTGAGTATCGATTTCAGTGAAGACACATCGCTGACATTGCAGGCGTATCTGCAGCACGACCCGGACGGTGGCTATCACGGTGGTGTGCCAGCCGATGGCACGATTCATCAACGCAATGGCAACCGCCTCTCACCGCATTTCTTCGAAGGTGAGCCGGGGATTGACGGTTACTCGCGTGATCAGCAGTCGTTCGGTTATCAGTTCGAACATCGCTTCAACGATGTCTTCACTGCACGGCAGAACTTCCGTTACCTCGACTCCAAAGTGAACATGGATCAGGTCTACGCTTATGGCTGGACCACGCCAACCAGCAACGAGTTGAATCGCTACTACACCGGCGGTGATGAGCGGCTGCATGCGTTCATTGTCGACAACATGCTTCAGGCTGAATTTTTCACGGGTGCGACTAAACACACGGTGTTGATGGGCGCGGATTATCAGCGGCGTAAAACCGTGGTCGACTGGACCAGCGGCGGGCTCGCACCGATCAATGCGTTCAACCCGGTGTACGGCAACTCAGCGATCGATATGTATGGCGATACCAGTTACCTGCGGCGCCTGGAGCAGACCGGGGTTTACCTGCAAGACCTGATCGAGATGGACAAATGGCGCTTCTCGCTGGGCCTACGTCAGGACTGGGTCGAGACATCCGATGAAAACCGCATCGCCGAAGCAGGGCGCCCTGAGGGGACAGAGATCAACGACCGACGCACCAAACTCACTGGCCGTGCCGGCGCGCTCTACCTGTTCGATAACGGTCTGGCGCCGTACATCAGCTATTCCGAGTCGTTCAACCCTAACTCCTACGCCGACAGCGCCGGGAACCCGCTGGCACCTACCGATGGCACGCAATGGGAAGTCGGCCTGAAGTATCAACCACTGGGCACTGACAATCTGTTCACTGCATCGCTGTTTCGCATTGATCAGGAGAACCTGGCGACCAAGCTGCCGCAGGAAAACTTCTATCGCGCTGTCGGCGCTGTCCGCTCGCAAGGTCTGGAGCTGGAAGCGCACATGCAGTTGACCGACAACCTCAAAGTCCTCGGCAGCTACACCTTCACCGATATCGAGTATTCGAAGTCGATGGTCAGCACGTTGAGCACGCCGACCGATGTGATCGAGAACAAGGGCAACTCGCCGACGCAGGCACCGCGACACATGGCCTCGTTGTGGGCTGACTACAAATTCGACAGCGCGGCACTTGATGGCCTGCGCCTGGGCGGTGGCGTGCGGTATGTCGGATACAGCTGGGCGGATGCGGAGAACACCCTGAAGGTGCCGTCCTACACATTGTTCGACGCCTCGATTGGCTACGACCTGGGCAAGGTCGGGTTGAAGGGCGTTGACGTTCGCCTGAACGCGAACAATCTGACCAATGAGTCCTATGTGGCGTCCTGCGCCAGTCTGAACTTCTGCTATTTGGGTGAAGAGCGCAACGTCGCGGCGACCGTCAGCTACCAGTTCTAAACCTTTTGTCCTGTGCATAAAAAAGCCAGCCCCTGAATGTCAGGGGCTGGCTTTGTCGTATTTGAAGGAAAATTTTTCATGCGCGCATTTCTGGTTTTGTTGCATCGCTACATCGGCTTGGCCACCGCGGTATTTTTACTGCTGGCGGGAATCACCGGGAGCATTCTTGCGTTCAACCATGAGCTGGATGAGTGGTTGAATCCCGAGTTTTATAGCGCCTCGGCGCAGGGCTTACGATTACCACCGGGCGAGCTGGTTGATGCGCTGCAAGCTGCGCATCCGAAGCTGCAGGTCTGGTATATGGAGTATCCGCATGAGGCGGGGCATACGGCATTGCTGGCGGCGGTTCCGCGCAATGACCCAACGACCGGCAAGCCGTTTGATGAACGTAATCAGGTGTTCTATCTGGATCCGGTGAACGCTGAACAGAAGGGGCAGCGTTACTGGGGGGAATGCTGTTTTCAGCGGGAAAACTTTGTCCCGTTTATCCTCGAGTTCCACTACAACCTGACATTGCCAGGCAATTGGGGGTTGTGGCTGATGGGATTGGTAGCCATCGCCTGGGTGATCGATTGTTTCATCGCTTTGTGGCTGACGTTACCGCGTGGCAAGCCGTTCTGGAAGAAGTGGTCGGCGGCCTGGAAGATCAAGGGTGGGCATGCGTATCGGCTGAACTTCGACCTGCATCGCGCCGGTGGGTTGTGGTTGTGGCTTTTATTGCTGCCAATCGCTGTCAGCAGTGTGGCGATGAACTTGCCGAGTCAGGTGTTCAAGCCTGCTGTGTCGTTGTTTTCATCGATCGAACCGAGCGTCTATGAGGCACGAGGGCGGATGCCTGTGGGTGAGCTTGGGATAACGCAGTTGAGTTATCAACAGGCATACGAGAGGGCATTACAGGAGGGAAAAAGGTTAGGACTGACAGCTGGGATCGGGGAGTTGTACTACAGCTTTGAATACAACTTTTACGGTGCAGGATTTGGTCAACACGACACAGACGCTCATGGTAAATCCTGGTTGTTCTTTCACGGTACGGATGGGCGATTGCTAGGGCAGGAGATCGCTGGACAGGGAACGTTGGGGGAACAGTTTTACCGGTTGCAGTTGCCCATACACGGAGGTCGGATCATTGGTGTTACCGGGCAGGTGATGATCGCGGTACTAGGTCTTTTGATTGCGGGGTTGTCGGGGACTGGCGTTTATATCTGGTGGCGCAAATGGCTGGCACGACGCATGAGCAGGGCACGCAAAGCAGTTTGACGTTCGGTTTTGGCAGGCACTGAAATGACAAAACCCCTGTCTGCGTTAGCAGACAGGGGTTTCGGAATTTAATCTTGACGATGACCTACTCTCACATGGGGAAACCCCACACTACCATCGGCGATGCATCGTTTCACTACTGAGTTCGGGATGGGATCAGGTGGTTCCAACGCTCTATGGTCGTCAAGAAATTCTGTATCTGACCTGTCAACACGGTAACAGGCCAGCAAAAACGGATGTTTCTACTAAAACAAAACCCCAACTGCTTTCGCAATTGGGGTTTCGGAATTTAATCTTGACGATGACCTACTCTCACATGGGGAAACCCCACACTACCATCGGCGATGCATCGTTTCACTGCTG
>Ga0160468_100464_pt1 | contig 16516 bp, 8 predicted proteins | sample HID1972K_E11MG_FD_108234 | JGI IMG/M metagenome (GOLD analysis project Ga0160468, IMG submission 108234) | Enriched pill bug-associated microbial communities from UW Madison campus, WI, USA - HID1972K_E11 MG | ecosystem: Host-associated > Arthropoda: Insects > Digestive system > Unclassified ... | reverse complement strand
TCCACGGGCACGCGACGTGATCGCTGCAAAGCGTGCATGGTAATCCTGGAAGCCATCGCGGATGGTGCGTGCGATGCGCGTTGCCAGTTCGTTCCGGGGGGACGCGTCGGACATGCGGGACTCGGTGCCGGGGACGGTGCCTACCTTACGACGATGCCAGCTGGCGCGCTGCATGGACAGATGGGAAAGGCCCGCGCGGATGCGCGGGCCTTTCCTGTCACCGGCCATGTACCGGCGCTGCCGGGGATGGCCCCGGCACGCCCTCGGGCGCGGTCAGCGCTGCAGCTGCTCCAGCGCCGCGTTGAACGTGGTGCTTGGACGCATGGCCGCAGCGACCTTGGCCAGGTCCGGACGGTAATACGCGCCAATATCCACCGGCTTGCCCTGCACCGCGACCAGTTCCTCCACGATCTTCTGCTCGTTGTCCGCCAGCGCCCTGGCCAGCGGCTCGAAGCGTGCCTTCAGGCCTGCATCGTCATCCTGCGCGGCCAGCGCCTGCGCCCAGTACAGGGTCAGGTAGAAATGGCTGCCACGGTTGTCGATGCCACCCAGCTTGCGCGACGGCGACTTGTCGTTGTCCAGGAACTGGCCGTTGGCCTCGTCCAGCGCCTTGGCCAGCACGCGGGCGGCGGCATTGTCGTAACGGTTGCCGAGGTGTTCCAGCGAAGCGGCGAGCGCCAGGAACTCGCCCAGCGAATCCCAGCGCAGGTAATCCTCTTCGATGAACTGCTGGACATGCTTGGGCGCCGAGCCACCGGCGCCGGTTTCGAACAACCCGCCACCGGCCATCAGCGGCACGACGGAGAGCATCTTCGCGCTGGTGCCCAGTTCCATGATCGGGAACAGGTCGGTGAGGTAATCGCGCAGCACGTTACCCGTCACCGAAATGGTGTCCTCACCCTTGCGGATACGCTCCAGCGAGAACGTGGTCGCCTCCACCGGCGGCAGGATGCGGATGTCCAGGCCGCTGGTGTCGTGGTCCTGCAGGTACGTTTCGACCTTGGCGATGACCTGCGCGTCATGGGCGCGGGCGGCATCCAGCCAGAACACCGCCGGGGTACCGCTCAGGCGTGCGCGCTCGACGGCCAGCCTGACCCAGTCCTGGATCGGCGCGTCCTTGGTCTGGCACATGCGCCAGATGTCACCCGCTTCCACCGCATGCTCGAATACCACGTTGCCGGCATCGTCGGTGACCTTGACCACGCCATCGGCGGCGATCTGGAAGGTCTTGTCGTGCGAGCCGTATTCCTCGGCCTTCTGTGCCATCAGGCCGACGTTCGGCACCGAGCCCATGGTCGCCGGGTCGAAGGCACCGTGCGCCTTGCAGTCCTCGATGACGGCCTGGTACACACCGGCATAGCAACGGTCGGGAATGACGGCCTTGGTGTCCTGCAGCTTGCCTTCGGCATTCCACATCCTGCCCGAGTCGCGGATCATCGCCGGCATCGACGCATCGACGATCACGTCGCTGGGCACGTGCAGGTTGGTGATGCCCTTGTCCGAATTCACCATCGCCACCGCAGGGCGATGCGCGTATTCGGCCTGCAGGTCGGCCTCGATGGCCGCACGCGTGGCCTCCGGGAGCGAGGGCAGGCGTGCGGCGAGGTCGCCGATGCCGTTGTTGGCATCGAAACCGGCCTGCCTGAGGACGTCGGCATGCTTGCCCAGAACGTCCTTGTAGAACTGGTTGACTGCCACACCGAACATGATCGGGTCGGAAACCTTCATCATGGTCGCCTTCAGATGCAGCGAGAAAAGCACGCCCTGCGCCCTGGCATCTTCGATCTGCGCATCGATGAAGGTGGCCAGCGCCTTGCGGCTCATCACTGCGGCGTCGACGATTTCGCCGGCCTTGACCGCAGTCTTCTCCTTCAGCACGACGGTGCTGCCATCGTTGCCATGCAGGGCGATCTTCAGGCTGCCGGCGCCGGCCAGCGTGGCCGACGTCTCGCTGCCGTAGAAATCGCCGGCGTCCATGTGCGCCACATGCGATTTCGATTCGCTGCTCCATGCACCCATGCGATGCGGATGCTTGCGCGCATAGTTCTTCACCGACAGCGGTGCACGGCGGTCGGAATTGCCTTCGCGCAGGACCGGGTTCACCGCGCTGCCCTTGACCTTGTCGTAGCGCGCCTTGATGTCGCGCTGCCCATCGTCGGCGGGGTTTTCAGGGTAGTCCGGCAGTGGGTAACCCAGGCCCTGCAGTTCCTTGATCGCAGCCTTCAGCTGCGGCACCGACGCGGAGATGTTCGGCAGCTTGATGATGTTGGCGTCCGGGCTAGTGGCCAGCTGGCCGAGTTCGGCCAGGTCGTCGTTGACCTTCTGGTCGTCCTTCAACAGGTGCGGGAACTGCGACAGGATGCGGCCGGACAGCGAGATGTCGCGGGTTTCCACGGCGATGCCGGCGGTGGCGGTGAACGCACTCACCACGGGCAGCAGTGACTGCGTGGCCAGGAACGGCGCTTCATCGGTCAGCGTGTAGAAGATCTTGGGCGTGTTGGACATGAGGGGCTTGGACTCTGTAGCGGATATCAGGAAGGCCGGGCCGGCGCGGGCCGATGGCGGCCGCAACGCCGGATCCGCACCACGAGGGACGAACCCTTTCCGCGCCGTGTCATCGGACGTGATGCACGGCAGCGAAACCCCTGCATTGTCACGCTTTCACGGGCCAGGGGCAAAGGCATGCCATACGCCGCTGTACTGTGGCCGGCCCGGTCGCATGTCGCTGCGCCCACGAAAAAAGGGACGCAGCCTTCCAGCTGCGTCCCTCGTGAGCCTGCTGCCGGGAGAGAGTCGGCAGCGCTCGGTCAGCGGACTTCGAACTCCTGCGGGGTGCCGGCGGTCCTGCCGTCAACCATCACCTCGGCGCGATACTTGCCGGCCGGCCAGCCGTTCGCGTTCTTGAAGGTGATGTTGGTGGTTTCCATGCCGGAGGTCGTCAGCGCAGCGCTCTGCTCGCCGGCCACCTGGCCGTCCTGGAAGGTCAGCTTGGCGCCGACATTGGCATTGTTGGCCGAACCGTCGGTACGCACCGACACGATGATGTCGTCGCGTGGTGCGAACAACGCGGTGTTGGCCACCGACTTGTCCGCTGCGGCGGTCTTGCCAACGGTCACGGATGAAACGTTCACCGCGCCCGTTGCCTGGTCCATCGGCGGGGCGGTGCCGGTCATCGGCGCCGGGGCTTCGGTTGCCGCCGGAGCTTCAGTCGCCGCCGGCGCGGTGCTGTTGACGTCGGCATCGTTCTTCTTGCAGCCGACCAGGGCAGCACTGCCCAGCAGGGCGACCAGTACGGCATTCTGCAGCGGAGTAGTCTTGATCATTCGGGTGTCCTCCCAAGGGATGAAATGGATGGCGCTCAGGCGCCGGTAGTCTTCGAAGGCAGCTTGAGGACCTGGCCGGGCTGGATCCTGTCCGGGTCGTCCAGCACATCGCGGTTGGCTTCGAAAATCTGCTTCCAGGCATTGGCGTCGCCCAGATGCTGCTTGGCGATGCGCGACAACGTATCGCCCTTCTCGACCGTATAGGTCTGCTGGGCGACATCCGCCGTACTGTCCACGCTGGCGCTCACGCCGGAAAAATTAGCCTTGGGCTGCTGCGCGGCCGTGCTGTCGACGCTGCTGGTGACGCCGGAAAAATCGGCCTTCTTGTCCGTGCTCATCCATCCGCTCCCGTCTTTGTGACTTCGTGGATCGCACGGTGTCACACGGCTTGTTAAACGGGGATGGTTTTGGCGTGAAGCCGTCGCTGTGGCGGTCCGGATTCCATCCATGACCGCCGCTGGATGGCAGTCGCGCGGCGGCTACTGCCGCAGTTCGCGATGGATGGCTGCCGGTGCGTGGATGCCCGGGCTTGCCCGCCACGGGTTGATGTCCAGGCCACCGCGACGGGTGTAACGCGCTTCCACTTCCAGCCAGTGCGGCGAACACCGCTGGCTGATCTCGCTGAAGATCCGCTCCACGCATTGTTCATGGAATTCCGCATGTTCGCGGTAACTCACCATGTAGCGCAGCAGCCCGGTGCGATCGATCCGTGGTCCACGGTAGCGCACGCTCAGCGTGGCCCAGTCCGGTTGCCCGGTTACCGGGCAGTTGGATTTCAGCAATGCCGAAACCAGCGTTTCTTCGACGACATGCGATGCATCGGCCGACAGGAACGCCGGGCGCGGCGGTCCGTAACAGTCGATATCCACGTCAAGCCCATCGATGGATTCACCCTGCGGAGTCTGGCACAGCGCAGGCAGCCCGAAGGCCACCTGTACCGGCGCGCCGGCGCACGCGGAAAGATCGGCCACGATGCGCGCGCGCAGCGCCTCGGCATCCGGGAAGCGGGTACTGTTGAGTGAGTTCAGATACAGCTTGAACGATTTGGATTCCACCAGATGGGGCGAGGTACAGGGCACCTGCACCGTGGCCACGGCGACCTGCGGTTTGCCGCGCAGATCCAGCCAGCCCAGTTCGAAGGCGTGCCAGCGATCGTGGCCGACAAAGGGCAGCGCATTGTCTTCGAGGCCGATCTCGGCACGGGCAGCCGCGCGGGGGATGGGAAACAGCAGGCCGGGATCGTACTGCGACGGGTAGCTGACCTCGCGACCGAGGCTGGAATCCTGGGGGGTGTTGTTCATGGCCGCCATTGTACCGGCGAACGGCTGAGCCCCTCGTGGCTGGCGCGCTGCGTTTCGTGGGTTGGCCTGGATGGGAGGGACTTGTGGGGGACGGCAAGAGCCGCTCCTGCGTGCCTTGTTTCGCGCTTGCTCGTGTGCGCTGTCCTGCGCACACGGCAAGACCGGGGTTGAGCTCCTGCCCAACCCGTCAGACGCATGCGTCCGACCCATGGCGCTCAACACCCCCGCCCCGCCCCCCACCCGGCCCTGACAATTCCAGATCGCCCGCCACGGAAAGAGAGAAAAAAATCAAAATCAAGAACCACATCAAATCCCGGGCAGCCGCCAGCGGCCCTTCAATGCCGTGCGAAGCCCGGCACCCCCTGGGCAACCGCGGTCTGTCGGAGGAGGGGCGGGGTGGGTTGGCGGGGGTGTTGAGCGCCAGGGATGGCGCGAAACAAGGCCCGCAGGAGCAGCTTCTGCCGTCCCCCGCCACCCCACCCCGCCCCTCCCCCACGACGCAGCAGCACCGGCCGTTGCTCTGGCTCTGGCTCTGGCCTTGGCAGGGTGCCGGGGCGCAGCCCCGGCTTAAACACCCCTCAGCCCGCCCCGTGGAGGTAATCCAGGCTCACCTGCAACAACGCGCGCAAGCCCACGTCCAGCGCCTTTTCGTCCAGCAGGAACTTCGGCGAATGATTCGCCGGCGCCGTAGCCGGATCAATGCCCTCGCCGGTGGACCCGACGAAGAAGAACATGCCCGGCACCTCCTTCGCATACAGCGAGAAATCTTCCGCGCCCATCTGCAGCGGCGGCTCATACACGTTGTCCGCACCCACCACCGCCTGCAGGCTCGGCAGCATCCGTGCGGTCAGCGCCGGATCGTTCACCGTGGCCGGATTGCCTTCGGCTTCGTAGATTTCGGTTTCCGCCTTCGCACCATGTGCAGCCGCCGTGTGCTCGGCCACGTTGCGCAGGTCGGCGAAGATCTGCTGGCGCATGCCCTCGTCGAAGGTGCGGATGGTGCCGACCATTTCCACCTCGTCAGGGATGATGTTGTAGCGGATGCCACCGTTGATCGCGCCGAAGGTCAGCACCGCCGGCTGCCTGGACAGGTTCGCGCGGCGACTGATGATGGTCTGCGCGGTGCCGATCAGATCGGCGGTGGCCACGATCGGATCAACGCCGTTCCAGGGTGCCGAACCATGCGTCTGGCGGCCGGTCACCTTGATGCCGAAGCGATCCGAGGCCGCCATCAGCGGGCCACCGCGCACGGCGATCTGGCCGGCCTGCACGCTGGAGAAGACATGCAGGCCGAACACCGCCTCCGGCTTGAAATCGGCGAACAGCCCTTCCTTCAGCATCAGCGCGGCACCACCTTCTTCCGGCGGCGGCGCGCCTTCCTCGGACGGCTGGAAGATCAGCATCACCTGGCCGGGCAGGTCCTTCTTCATCGCCACCAGGGCCTCGGCTACGCCGAGCAGGGTCGCGGTATGCGCGTCGTGGCCGCAGGCATGCATCACCCCCACCTGCTGGCCACGATAGGTGCTGGTGGCTTTCGAAGCGAACGGCAGGCCTGTCTGCTCGGTGACCGGCAGCGCATCCATGTCCGCGCGCAGGGCGATCTTCGGCCCTGGCCTGCCACCCTCGATGATCGCCACCACGCCGTGATGGGCGATGCCGGTCTTCGGCTTCAGCCCCATCGCGCGCAGGCGTTCGGCCACCTTCGCCGAGGTGCGTTCCTCACGGTTGGACAGCTCCGGGTGCTGATGGAAATCCCGGCGCCATTCCACCACCTTCGCCTGCAGGCGTTGCGCTGCGGCAGCCACCTCGGGACGCTCCGCCGTTTCGGCGTGGGCCAGCATCGGCAGGGCCAGCAGCAGGGCGGTCGACAGCAGCGCGCGACGGGGCATCGGGAACTCCATGGATGGGGGGTACCGGGCGAATGTAGGCCATGCCGGACGCCACGGGAACCTCCAGCGCGCGGCGAGGTCGGACCACCCGTCCCATTTGTCATGCAGGCAGCCGCCCCGGCCACAGGTATGCTTGGCACCTTGCCAGCCGAGGCGCCTGCTCGGCCCAGCCCCCAGGAGTGATTGGAATGTCGCGTTTGTGGAAGATCGTGCTGCTGGTCGTGGCAGTGCTGGTGGTCGTATTCGTGGGCCTGCGGATGGCCGGTGGTGACAAGGCCAGGCCGGCCGGCGACGGTGCGGCCCAACGCGGCGCGCAACAGGCCGATACCGGACCGGTGCCGGTGACCGTGGTCGAAGCGGCCGTCCAGGAAGTGCCTGTCTACGCCAGCGCGCTGGGCACGGTGAGTGCGATGAACACCGTCACCGTGAGCCCGCAGATCGGCGGCCAGCTGATGAGCATCAACTTCCGCGAAGGCCAGGAAGTGAAGCAGGGCGACGTGCTGGCGCAGATCGATCCGCGCAGCGCACAGGCCAGCTATGACGAAGCGGCGGCAGCCCGGCGCCAGAACCAGGCGCTGCTGGCGACCGCGCGTTCCAACTACCAGCGTTCGAGCTCGCCGGAATACCAGCAGTACGTGGCGAAGACCGACCTGGACACGCAGCGCAACCAGGTAGCACAGTACGAAAGCGCGGTAGCCGCCAACGATGCCAGCATGCGCGCCGCCCAGGTGCAGCTGCAGTACACCCGGGTCACCGCACCCATTTCCGGCGTTGCCGGCATCCGCGCGGTGGACGCCGGCAACGTGGTCAGCGCCGGCACCGCGCTGGTCACGCTGACCCAGATCCATCCCATCCATGTGGTGTTCAACCTGCCCGAGCGCCAGCTCGGCGACGTACGCGCCGCCCAGCAGGCCGGCACGGTAGGCATCGCTGCCCTGGACCGCACCGATGCCCACGTGATCAGCGGCGATGGCCGGCTGGACGTGGTGGACAACCTGATCAGCAGCGACAGCGGCACCTTCCGCGCGCGCGCCCTGTTCGACAACCAGGACAATGCCCTGTGGCCGGGCCAGTTCGTCAATGTCCGCCTGCAGCTGCGCACCATCACCAGCGGCATCGTCATCCCCACCCAGGCAGTGATGCGCGGGCCGGACGGCGAGTACGTCTACGTCGTCCAGCCGGACAACACCGTGAAGATGCAGACCGTGCGCAGCGGCGTGGAAGTCGGCGACAGCCAGGTGCAGGTCACCGAGGGACTGAAGGGCGGCGAACGCGTGGTCAGCGAAGGCCAGTTCCGCCTCAAGCCGGGCAGCAAGGTCACCGCCCTGAAGCCCGGCGAAGCGCCTGCCGCGCCGACCGAAGCCGAACTGAAGGCGGCCCAGCAGCAGAGCGGCGGCCGTCGTGGTGGCGGCCCGCGCTGATCGCGGCCATACCTGTTTTACCGGCGCCGGCACCGTTGCCGGTGTCGTCATGACGTTCCAGCAAGGATCCGCCCGTGGGCTTTTCGACGATCTTCATCCGCCGCCCGATCGCCACCTCGCTGCTGATGGCGGGATTGCTGCTGCTCGGCATCCTGGGCTACCGCTCGCTGCCCGTGTCGGCGCTGCCGGAAATCGATGCGCCCAGCCTGGTGGTGACTACCCAGTATCCCGGTGCCAACGCCACCACCATGGCATCGCTGGTGACCACGCCGCTGGAGCGCCAGTTCGGGCAGATTTCCGGCCTGGAGCTGATGACGTCCGATTCCTCGGCCGGCCTGTCCACCATCATCCTGCAGTTCTCGATGGAACGGGACATCGACATTGCCGCGCAGGACGTGCAGGCCGCCATCCGCCAGGCCACGCTGCCTTCGTCGCTGCCCTACCAGCCGGTCTACAACCGCGTGAATCCGGCCGACGCGGCCATCGTCACCCTCAAGCTCACGTCGGACACGCGGCCGCTGCGCGATGTGAACAATTACGCCGACTCGATCATCGCCCAGCGCCTGTCGCAGGTGCAGGGCGTCGGCCTGGTATCCATCGCCGGCAACGTACGTCCGGCGGTGCGCATCCAGGTCAATCCGGCACAGCTGTCCAACATGGGCCTGACCCTGGAAGACCTGCGCAGCGCGCTGACCCAGGCCAATGTCAGCGCCCCGAAGGGTTCGCTGAACGGCAAGACACAGTCCTACAGCATCGGTACCAACGACCAGCTGACCAGCGCCGCCGAATACCGCGACACCCTCATCAGTTACCGCAACGGCGCGCCGGTACGCCTTTCCGACGTCGCCCAGGTCGTGGATGGCGTGGAGAACGACCAGCTGGCTGCCTGGGCCGACGGCAAGCCGGCGGTGCTGCTGGAAGTGCGTCGCCAGCCCGGCGCTAACATCGTGCAGACCGTCGAACGCGTGCGCGCATTGCTGCCGCAGCTGCAGGGCGTACTGCCGGCCGACGTGCACCTGGAGGTCTTCTCCGACCGCACCGAAACCATCCGCGCCTCCGTGCATGAAGTGCAGTTCACCCTGATCCTCACCATCGGCCTGGTGGTGGCGGTGATCTTCCTGTTCCTGCGGCGGCTGTGGGCGACCATCATTCCTTCGGTGGCAGTACCGCTGTCGCTGGCCGGCACGTTCGCGGTGATGTCCTTCGCCGGCATGTCGCTGGACAACCTTTCGCTGATGGCGCTGGTGGTGGCCACCGGCTTCGTGGTCGACGATGCGATCGTGATGATCGAGAACATCGTGCGCTACATCGAACAGGGCAAGAGCGGCAAGGAAGCGGCCGAGATCGGTGCGCGGCAGATCGGTTTCACGGTGCTTTCGCTGACGGTCTCGCTGGTGGCGGTGTTCCTGCCGCTGCTGCTGATGCCCGGTGTCACCGGCCGCCTGTTCCATGAGTTCGCCTGGGTGCTGAGCATCGCGGTGACGCTGTCGATGCTGATCTCGCTGACGCTCACACCGATGATGTGCGCCTACCTGCTCAAGCCGGACGAACTGCCGGAGGGCGAGGACGCACACGAGCGCGCCGCGGCCGCCGGCAAGGAAAACCTGTGGACACGCATCGTCGGCCTGTACGAACGCAGCCTGGACTGGGTGCTGGTCCACCAGCGCTTCACCCTGGCGGTGGCCGGCGGCGCGCTGGTGCTGACCGTGCTGCTGTACGTGCTGATTCCCAAGGGCCTGCTGCCCGACCAGGACACCGGGCAGATCACCGCCGTGGTGCAGGCCGACCAGAACATCGCCTTTCCGCAGATGCAGCAGCGCACCGAAGCCGTTGCCCAGGCGTTGCGCCAGGATCCGGCGGTGACGGGGGTGTCGGCCTTCATCGGTGCCGGCACCATGAACCCCACGCTCAACCAGGGCCAGCTGTCCATCGTGCTGAAGGAGCGTGGCCAGCGCGATGGCCTTGACGTGATCCTGCCACGCCTGCAGGACGCCGTCGCCGGCATTCCCGGCATCGCGCTGTACCTCAAGCCGGTGCAGGACGTCACCCTGGATACCCGCGTGGCGGCCACCGATTACCAGTTCGTGCTGTCCGACGTCGATGCGGCGGAAGTCGGCCGGCAGGCGGTACGCATGACCGAGGCGCTGCGCCAGCGTCCGGAGCTGGCCGACGTGGACAACAACCTGTCCAACCAGGGCCGGGCGCTTGAACTGACCATCGACCGTGACAAGGCCAGCGTGCTCGGCGTGCCGATGCAGACCATCGACGACACCCTCTACGATGCGTTCGGCCAGCGGCAGATATCCACCATCTTCACCGAGCTCAACCAGTACCGCGTGGTACTGGAAGTCGCGCCGGAATTCCGCACCAGCACCGCGCTGATGGAGCAGCTGGCCGTGGCCTCCAATGGTACCGGCGCGCTGACCGGCACCAACGCCACCTCGTTCGGCCAGGTGACCTCGTCCAACTCCTCCACCGCGACCGGCATCGGCAACCAGAACACCGGCATCACCGTGGGCGCCGGCGGCATCATTCCGCTGTCGGCGCTGGCCGAAGGCAAGGTCACCAGCGCGCCGCTGGTGGTCAGCCACCAGCAGCAGCTGCCAGCGGTGACCATTTCCTTCAACGTCGCGCACGGGTACTCGCTGTCGGCAGCAGTGAAGGCGATCCAGGAAACCCAGGAAACACTGCAGCTGCCCTCGCAGGTGCATGCGCAGTTCATCGGCAAGGCGGCGGAGTTCACCGGCAGCCAGACCGATGTGGTGTGGCTGCTGCTGGCCTCGCTGGTGGTGATCTACATCGTGCTGGGCGTGCTGTACGAAAGCTATATCCACCCCATCACCATCATCTCCACGCTGCCGCCGGCCGGTGTCGGCGCGTTGCTGGCGCTGATGCTGTGCGGGCTCAGCCTGTCGGTGGATGGCATCGTCGGTATCGTGCTGCTGATCGGCATCGTCAAGAAGAACGGCATCATGATGGTCGACTTCGCCATCGAGGCACGTCGCGCCGGTGCCAACGCGCACGAAGCTATCCGCCGCGCCTGCCTGCTGCGTTTCCGGCCGATCATGATGACCACTGCCGCGGCGATGCTGGGTGCGCTGCCGCTGGCGCTGGGTACCGGCATCGGCTCCGAGCTGCGCCGTCCGCTGGGCATCGCGATCGTCGGTGGCCTGCTGCTGTCGCAGCTGGTCACGCTGTACACCACGCCGGTGATCTACCTGTACATGGAACGGTTCTCCGAATGGCTGGCCCGCCGGCGCGAACAGCGTGCACTGCGCACGGCCGACAGGCATGCGGTCGCACGGGAGCCCCAAGCGTGATCATGGCCGCACGCAGCACCGGAGCGTGGCGATGAACCTTTCCGGCATCTTCATCCGCCGCCCGATCGGCACAACGCTGCTGGCGATCGGCCTGTTCGTCATCGGCCTGATCTGCTACCTCAAGCTGGGCGTGTCGGCACTGCCGAACATCCAGATCCCGGTGATCTTCGTGCATGCCAACCAGTCAGGTGCGGATGCCGCGACGATGGCTTCGACGGTGACCGCCCCGCTGGAACGCCACCTGGGCCAGTTGCCCGGCATCGATCGCATGCGCTCGTCGAGTTCGGAAGGCAGCTCGCTGGTGTTCATGATCTTCCAGAGCGACCGAGACATCGATTCGGCCGCGCTGGACGTGCAGACCGCGATCAATTCGGCGCAGGCCGACCTGCCTTCCGGACTCGGCTCGCCGATGTTCCAGAAGGCCAATCCAAACGACGATCCGGTCATCGCCATCGCGCTGACGTCGGAAACACAGTCGGCGGACGATCTGTACAACGTGGCCGATTCGCTGCTGGCCCAGCGCATCCGCCAGATCACCGGGGTGTCCTCGGTGGATATCGCCGGCGCCTCCACGCCGGCGGTCCGCGTGGACGTCAACCTGCGGCTGATGAACGCACTGGGCCTGACCGCCGATGACCTGCGCAACGCCGTGCGCGCGGCCAATGTCACCTCGCCTACCGGCTTCCTCAGCGACGGCAACACCACCACCGCGATCATCGCCAACGATTCGGTGGCGCGCGCGGCCGACTTCGCCAACCTGGTCATCAAGACCGAATCCAGCGGCCGGGTGATCCGCCTGCAGGACATCGCCAACGTCTACGACGGCCAGCAGGATGCCTACCAGGCGGCGTGGTTCAACCACAAGCCGGCGGTGGTGATGTACGTGTTCACCCGTGCCGGCGCGAACATCGTGGAGACCGTGGACCGGGTGAAGGAGCAGATTCCCACGCTGCGCGACTACCTGCAGCCAGGCACCACGCTCACGCCCTATTTCGACCGCACGCCGACCATCCGCGGCTCACTGCATGAAGTGCAGATCACCCTGCTGATCGCGCTGGCGATGGTGGTGCTGACCATGGCGCTGTTCCTGCGCCGGCTGGCACCGACGCTGATCGCGGCGGTGACGGTACCGTTGTCGCTGGCCGGCGCGGCGCTGGTGATGTACGCACTGGGCTTCACGCTGAACAACCTCAGCCTGCTGGCGCTGGTGATCGCGATCGGCTTCGTGGTCGACGATGCGATCGTGGTGATCGAGAACATCATGCGCCACCTCGACGAAGGCATGCCACGACTGCAGGCCGCGCTTACCGGCGCGCGCGAAATCGGCTTCACCATCGTGTCCATTACCGCCTCGCTGGTGGCGGTGTTCATCCCGCTGCTGTTCGCCAAGGGCATGATGGGTGCGTTCTTCCGCGAGTTCACCGTTACCCTGGTGGCGGCCATCGTGGTGTCGATGATCATCTCGCTCACGCTCACGCCCGCGCTGTGCAGCCGTTTCCTCAATGCCCACGCCGACGCCGGCACGCCGTCGCGCTTCGGCCGCTGGCTGGATGCCGGACATGACCGCATGCTGCGCATCTACGTGGTGCTGCTGGATTTCTCGCTGCGCCACGCGCTGCTGCTGTCGCTGACGCCGCTGATCCTGATCGGCGTGACCATCTTCCTGTTCGGCGCCGTCAAGAAGGGAGCGTTCCCGCCGCAGGACACCGGCCTGATCTGGGGCCGCGCGAACTCCAGCGCCACCGTATCCTTCGAGGACATGGTCAACCGCCAGCGGCGCATCACCGACATGCTGATGGCCGATCCGGCGGTGAAGACCGTCGGCGTACGGCTGGGCAGCGGCCGCCAAGGGTCCAGCGCGCAGTTCAACGTGGAGCTGAAATCGCGCAAGGACGGCCGCCGCGAGACCACGGCACAGGCGCTGGCCCGCCTGAGTGCGAAGGCAGACCGCTATCCGGACCTGCAGCTGCGCCTGCGGGCCATCCAGGACCTGCCCAGCAACGATGGCGGCGGTGCAAGCCAGGGCGCGCAATACCGGGTTTCGCTGCAGGGCAACGACCTGGCCCAGCTGCAGGAATGGCTGCCGAAACTGCAGGCGGTCCTGAAACAGAACCCCAAACTGGCCGACGTCGGCACTGACGTGGACGACGCCGGGCTGCGCCAGAACATCGTGATCGATCGTGCCAAGGCAGCCCGGCTGGGGGTGTCGGTCGGCGCCATCGACGGTGCGCTGTATGGCGCGTTCGGCCAGCGGCAGATCTCGACGATCTATTCGGACATCAACCAGTACAGCGTGGTGGTCAACGCGTTGCCGGAGCAGACCGCGACGCCCGGCGCGCTGGACCAGGTCCATGTGCGCGCGGGCAACGGCGAAATGGTGCCGATCACCGCCGTGGCCGAGCAGGTACCCGGACTGGCGCCGTCGCAGATCACCCACGAGAACCAGTACACCACGATGGAGCTCAGCTACAACCTGGCGCCGGGCACCAGCATGGGCGAGGCGCAGGCCATCATCAAGAGCACGGTGGATGGCATGCGCATGCCGGGCGACATCCGCCTGGCTGAAGGCGGCGGATTCGGTTTCGATTCGGATCCGATGGAGATGCTGATCCTGGTGATCGCGGCGATCATGACCGTGTACCTGGTACTGGGCATGCTGTACGAAAGCCTGGTGCACCCAGTGACGATCCTGTCCACGCTGCCGGCGGCGGGTGTCGGCGCGCTGCTGGCGCTGTACGGCACCAACACCGAACTGTCGGTGATTTCGATGATTGCCCTGGTGCTGCTGATCGGCATCGTCAAGAAGAACGCGATCATGATGATCGACTTCGCGGTGGTGGCGCAGCGCGAGCACGGCAGAAGCGCGCTGGAAGCGGCGCGCGAAGCCAGTATCGTGCGCTTCCGTCCGATCATGATGACCAGCATGGTGGCGATCCTGGCGGCGGTGCCACTGGCGATCGGCATCGGCGAAGGTTCCGAACTGCGACGCCCGCTGGGCATCGCGATGATCGGCGGCCTGTTGTTCTCGCAAAGCCTGACGCTGCTCAGCACCCCGGCGCTGTACGTGATCTTCTCGTGCCTGCAGCAGCACTGGCGAAGCTGGCGCACGCGCCGCCACGAGAAGAAGCTGCTGAAGCGCGCCGCCCGCGCCTGACAAAACCCGGAAAAAGGGGACGGAGGAGGTTATTTGAAATTAACCTCCTCCGTCCCCCTTTTTGGGTTCGGGCGTGGTGGCTATGCTCACGCGGCTGCCGCAATAATGGAGGCTGCTTCCACCGCCGACGATGCATGTCCAGCCGAGAATCCCGCCTCAGCCGCCTGTGGGCGCACGAGAAGGCCAGCTACGGCCTGCGCGTGCTCATCGCGCTCTCCACCGCGATGGCGGTGTGCTGGCATTTCGATGCATTGACGGCGCTTCCCGGTGTATTTCTCGGCATCATCGCCAGCGCCATCGCCGAAACCGACGACAACTGGTGGGGACGGACCAAGGCCGTCGCGCTTTCGCTGCTGTGCTTCTGCATCGCCGCTGCCGTCGTGGTCTGGCTGTTTCCAGTGCCCTGGCTGTTCATCGGCGCGCTCGCACTGTCCACCTTCGCCCTGACCCTGCTCGGCGCGCTTGGCGAGCGGTATGCCTCCATCGCACAGGCTACGGTGACGCTGGCCATCTACACGATGATCGGCCTGGAACAGCATGGGGCCGACGACTGGCGCACGGCGCTGGATGCCGTAAGTCACCTGCTTGCCGGTGCGGTCTGGTACGGCCTGCTGTCCGTCCTGTGGACGGCACTGTTCGCCAACCGTCCGGTGCGCGAACGCGTGGCACGCCTGTATGTGGAACTGGGCCGTTACCTGCAGTTGAAGGCGGCATTGTTCGAACCGGTGCGCGAAGCCGATCTGCAGCGGCGCCAGCTTGCGCTGGCCGAACAGAACCGGCGGGTGGTGGAAGCACTGAACATCGCCAAGACGGCAATCATGGCGCGGTTCGGACGCTCGGGCCGGCCCGGCGTCAATTCCGGCCTGTACCTGCGCCTGTACTACACCGCCCAGGATTTCCACGAGCGCGCCAGTTCCTCCCACTATCCCTATGGGGCGCTGGTGGATGCCTTCTTCCACAGCGACGTGCTGTATCGCTGCCAGCGCCTGCTGGATCTGCAGGGACAGGCCTGCGCCCGCCTGGGCGAAGCCATCCGCCTGCGCCGCGCCTTCGCGTATGGTGAAGACAGCCAGCAGGCAGGGCGCGACCTGGCCGATTCGCTGGCATTCCTGCGCTCCCAGCAGCGGCCGCAGTGGCAGCGGCTGCTGGCGTCGCTGGACCTGCTGGTGCACAACCTGCAGAGCATCGAGCGGCGGCTGCTGGATGCCGAGCGCTCCGATGCCAGCCTGGACAACGTCGATACGCGCCTTCGCGACAACAATCCCCACACGCTGCGCGAGATGGGCGTCCGCCTGCGCCAGCAGCTGACACCGGGCTCGGTGCTGTTCCGGCATGGCCTGCGCATGGCGGTGGCGCTGGTGGTCGGCTTCGCGGCGATATCGCTGTTCAACTTCCAGAACGGATCATGGGTGCTGCTGACCATCGTATTCGTATGCCGGCCGAACTTCGGTGCCACCCGGCAACGCCTGGCCCAGCGCATCGCCGGCACGCTGGCCGGGCTGGTGCTGACATGGGCGCTGCTGCAGCTGTTCCAGGACCTGCACAGCCAGTTGCTGATCGCGCTGCTGTCCGCGCTGCTGTTCTTCTACAACCGCACCGACCGCTATCTGGTCGCGTCCGGCGCGATCACGGTGATGGCGCTCACCTGCTTCAACCTCATCGGCGATGGCTTCCTGCTGATCGTACCGCGCATGGTCGATACCCTGCTTGGCTGCGCCATCGCGGCCGCCGCCGCGTTCCTGATCCTGCCCGACTGGCAGGGCCGCCAGCTCAACAAGGTGCTGGGCAGGGTGCTGGACAGCGCTGCGCGTTACCTTGAAGCCGTGCTGGGCCAGTATCGCAGCGGCATGCGTGACGACCTGGCCTACCGCGTCGCGCGACGCGACATGCACAACGCCGATGCGGCCCTGTCCACCGCATTGTCCAACATGCTGCGCGAGCCTGGTCACGTGCGTCGCAACCTGGATGCCGGATTCCGCTTTCTCGCGCTGTCCAACACGCTGCTCGGGCATCTCTCCGCCTTGGGCGCACATCGCGACCAGGTGGACAGCTTCGCGCAGGATCCGCTGGCCTTGTCGGCCGGCGAGCGCGTGCAGGAATCGCTGCGC
>Ga0160468_100462_pt1 | contig 16610 bp, 29 predicted proteins | sample HID1972K_E11MG_FD_108234 | JGI IMG/M metagenome (GOLD analysis project Ga0160468, IMG submission 108234) | Enriched pill bug-associated microbial communities from UW Madison campus, WI, USA - HID1972K_E11 MG | ecosystem: Host-associated > Arthropoda: Insects > Digestive system > Unclassified ... | reverse complement strand
CATAACAGAAAAGCCACCAGTAGCATCAGCACCAGTGGCTTCCAGTATTTCATCAGGACAGGCATGTCACGCCTCGCTTACTGAGCGGTTCCCGCTAATTTCAGGCAACGATTGCGTCACGTTCGGCACACCAGCAGGCCAGCGATAACCGTTAACACGTGAACGGGAGAAGGCTCGAATATTCACTGCATCGCTCTGATTGCCGCCCAGCACCATCAGGTCACCATTTGGCGCTTTACCTACAACGAAACCAACGTGCCCACCACCGCTGCGACTGAACACCACCACACAACCCAGCGCTGGCTCTTTCAGTTCACTACCCCACGAAAGATAAGACTTTGCCGACTCGAAACGGCTCGATTGAATACCGACGCGTTCGAGTACACCGCCAACAAATGCAGCACACCACGGAGTCTCATCATCTTTAATGCCGCCGCGCTTAATGTCTTTCCAGAGCTGCAGAATGAACGGATTATGGCGAGTACCATGAATCTCTCTTTCGCCAATGTATTTTCGGGCTTCTGTCAGCCACGCAGGTTCGTTTTTCATATATCACCGTGAGAAGGGTTTTGAAAGCTTTGCAATATTGCCTTTAGCGTTAATCACGGCCACCAGCAATGTCGCGGCGAGAATCGTGTGCGGAATGCTTATTTGCCGGATTGTGCCGGTAGCAATCATGATGGCTATGGACAGCGCGCTAACCATCACAACAAAAGCCACAAATGACTTTTTGAAGCTGTAATTCGCGCCGCCACGCTTGTAATGAAAAAGTGTCACGAATATCGCAACGAAGACGCCAAAATTAATCGAGAGAAGTAATTCATTTAGCATTACCGCCTCCTTTGAAGAGACTGGTTACTGAGCTGAGCAGCGCCCTGAACACTGCGCCCGGGTCACTGGCAAATGACATCAGGACTTTCACCACTACCGCACTGGCCACCAGCGCACCAATCGGCAACCGGGCCTTTACTTCGTCAGGAGTGGCTACGGTAATCAGTGAGGCTGTAAGTGGTGCCGCAGTGATGCCAGCAACAATCGACGGGATTAACAGCAGCCAGCGCACCAGTAACGAATATTCTTTATTGGTGAACACGAAGATAAGCGCACCGAACGTTGCGGCCACCAGCACACCTGCGTCGATTTGTGGTGTAAGCCCGGCAATTGAGATGCCGAGCACCGTCAGACCAGCCTTACCTGTACTGCTGATCAAGGGGTCAGCCATGTTTTTTGCTCCTTTAATTGCCGGACTCCGGATGTATGCTGCCAAATAACTACTCATTTAATTGGGTTATATCTTCCGCAAAGTTTGCCTAATTGGTACCGTTGATTGTTCTAAACTTGAAAAGGAAGTTTTTTCAGTTCTGGATTCACAATTCGAAGGGCCAAAAGACAAAACCTCGTTGCAATAATATTTAGAGCCAGTCTAATCCGGCTCGTCTGTTTTAAAATCATTCCATCCCCTTCAAAATTGCAGCTAACGAATGAACAAATACCCTTATTTATGCGCCCCGCAGGACGCATGGTAAGGGCGTTTACTGAGTAATAGCGCCCTTCGGCGCATCTTCGGCTTTAACTCCATATAAAACAAAACCCCGGCAGATGCCGAGGCTTCAGGTTTTGAGCCGAATGCTCTAATTATTCGGCTCATATCATGAGCCGTTAACTGTCAGCGACCGACTCTATTTCATTAACCGTCTGGATAAACCGTTCGGATTCAAGTTCAATGCCTATCGCCTTCCGGCCTAATCGCTGCGCTGCTTTAATCGTCGAACCTGACCCCATAAAGAAGTCAGCCACCACATCACCCGGTCTGCTGCTGGCGCTAATGATTTGTTCCAGCATGTCGGCAGGCTTTTCGCATGGGTGCTTACCTGGGTAGAACTGCACGGGCTTATGCGTCCACACGTCGGTGTAAGGCACATCAACAGAAACCGCGAAATAGCGTCTCAACGATTTGAACTCCTGCATCAGCTCGCCATATGTCTGGTTCAGAACGTGGTATTTCTCCACCAGCTGGTGGTGCGGTTCGTCCAGCAGTTGGTCGGCGTGCTTCTCTTTGGCAATACGATCAAACAGCGCCTGCAACGTGATGTAGTCGCCTTCTGTTGGCAACTGCCACTGGCTGCCGCTGAACCAGTGCGAAACCATGTTCTTCTTCCCGGTCGCGTCAGCTATCTGCTTTGACGTAACGCCCAGGGAATCACGCGCATTGCGGAAATAGTCGATAAGCGGCGACAGAAGGTGCTGTTTCAGGTTGCGGCACTTCTCCGCATATCCGTCGTTCTTTGGCTTGTATGGCCCCTGATAGTGCTCTGCAAACAGGATGCGCTCAGTCGCCGGGAAATAGGCGCGCAGGCTTTCTTTATTGCAGCCATTCCAGCGACCGGAAGGTTTAGCCCAGATGATATGGCTCAGGATGTTGAACCGTTCACGCATCATGAGCTCGATGTCAGATGCCAGCCGGTGACCACTGAACAGGTAGATGCTGCCGTTAGGTTTCAGCACTCGCCAGAACTCAGCAAGGCACCCATCCAGCCAGCGTAAGTAGTCCTCATCCCCCTTCCACTGGTTGTCCCAACCGTTAGGCTTCACCTTAAAGTAAGGCGGGTCCGTTACGATCAGGTCAATAGAATCATCAGGAAGGGTTGCAAGATAATGCAGGCAATCAGCATTGATTAGCTCAATACTGTTTATTTTTACAGTGTTTTTCATAGATCAATAAGCGGGTCTAAGTTAGACTCACCTTGCTTTAGCGCTAAAGCGGTGGGCCTTGGTTCGCTTGTGACCACATGGCATGAGCGAATGGCTGGTGGAGTGCTCCAACACCCACCAGCCGCCCATTTCACAGCAGTTATCTCCGCCTGTTAAGTGCGGAGGCGTATGTAACATCCAAATCGGTAATCTGATAGCCCCGCCATCACCAATTGCGTCAGTATTAACTGGCAGCGTTCGCGGGTCAGATGCGTATTCTGTGCAATCTCGCCAACTGTCGCTGGTTCAGTACTCAGCTCTTCAAAAACGGCCTTTGCCGCTTCTGTCATATCTTGCTGTTTTAACATGGTCAATTTCCACTCAGTTACCGTTGGCATACAGATAACTCTGGTTCGGTACGGCAGCAAGATGAAACTTTGTATTGGCGGCTGACTGCGCGACGAATGCGCTGCGGTAGAGCGCGGGCTATAAAAAAACCCCGCCGGGGCGAGGTTTCTCTTAACTGGAGCGGTCAGCGGGAATCGAACCCGCATCAGCAGCTTGGAAGGCTGAGGTAATAGCCATTATACGATGACCGCGACTGGTGGCCCTTGCTGGGCTTGAACCAGCGACCTGGCGATTATGAGTCGCTCGCTCTGACCAACTGAGCTAAAGGGTCTATATCACATACAACTGAGCTCTGGGGGGACTGACTAACAATGAACAGGCACGCTCGGAGATAAAATCAGAACAGAACTCATGTGTATGTAATATGGTGCCGACTACCGGAATCGAACTGGTGACCTACTGATTACAAGTCAGTCGCTCTACCTACTGAGCTAAGTCGGCATTGGACCGCCACCGAGGCCTCGAACCTCGTACCTTACAACTACAAAGGTCGCACGCTCTTCCAGATGAGCTAGTGGCGGATGAGGGCGCGAATTATACAATGCAGACAGAAAATGTCCCAAAAATGGTCTGTTTCCAGTTTTTTTTTAATTCACATTTTCTCGAACATTTCACTTTCAGCCCACCATAGACAATGAAATTCCGACATCGCTGGCAGGGTTTCGATGATTAAGTTGTGTGTCGAAGTGACCACTCTTAACAGACTACAATACTTTTTGCGTAACGCACTAACATTTTTTATGATTGGCGGAAAGATAATCGGAGTATCAATATGAGCGATGGATTACAGGTCGTAATGTCGCCGGTACAACTGGCCGCCGTAATGTCGGATAAAACAGTAACTGAAGCAGAGACCCTGCAGAATCGGTTGCTAGGCGGACTCGGTGTGGCAATGAGTACCGTTGAACTGGCCGGTGCGACAATTTTGTGTGCAGCACCAGACCCAACGACGCTGACTAAAGCGGCCTGCATTGTTGTTGGTGCGCATGGACTCGATAGCCTCAATGCTGCTATTGACCAGACTCTAACGGGTCGAGATACGCGGACAGCAGCGTATCAGTTAGCTATTGATACAGCTCGCCGTCTTGGGGCTGATGAAAAGACTGCGCTTAATATTGGCCTGACTGTCGATATTGCTGTTCCCGTAGCCTTTGGCCTTGCTTTGGGGGCTGCACGTATTGCCTCTGTTCGTGTTGGTCGGATCAAACTGATGGAACATGAATCAGCGACCGGATATAAACCCGGGGGGCATACACTATCTCGCCATGTGGGGCTAAGTGAAGCAGAGCTGCGAACCCGTCTGGCTAACAGACCAACGTTATCCGGAAGCAGTACTTTCTATAACCGGCGCGTAGCAGAAGAGGCAATCTCCCAGGCGCTGAAGTTCAATTCGCCTTATGTCACCAATTGGGCCAAAACAGCGAGACCGGGAGCGAAACTGAATATCGACTTTTTTGCAGGAAAAGAGGTCGGTTTTGGAATTGAGTCTGCCACCGGCTCTGTGATCAAGGCTCATAAAATGCGTGTCGTACTTGAGCTTCAAATGTACAACGATAAACCATATTACGTTCTGACTGCCTTCCCGGTACTGAGATAATGATGATTTATAGATATTTGGATCACCTTATAGCGTCCTACTTCAATCAGGATTATGACCTCTTCGGAGAGACCATTGAGGAAGTGATGGATGAATACCTTAAATGCGAGGGACCTGAGCATGCCCGAGGCATAGTCACAGATTGCATAAATTTCATCAATATAAGCAAAAATTTAGAAATAGAGTTTCTTGAACTGTATAAGTTCGACTTTAACCCTGAGTTATGGGGGATCACAGCTAAGCAGTTTTTAACCATGATTTCCGCACAGGCCACCCGTTACCTTGAAGAGGAAAGATAAGGGCCTTTTCCGGCCCTTGAAGGTGTCAATAATCCATCTCCAGCCGAATATCTAGCATCGCCAGGCAGCCATCAATAAAACCTTCCGCCATCTGAAATTTAATGCGAATCATTCCCTCTGACAGACGTAGCTTTCGCCCAAGCGCACGCTTAGAGATATTTTTGACATAATGGTCAAAAAGAAGATCGTACTCATCCGGCCTTTTCTGCTTCAGGCGCGCCATGCATGAATCGATAATTAACGCGTCATTCTCGGTACAACTCGCAGACGTAGGAGTTTCAGGTAGAAGCCCCTTGAAACCGGCTGCAATTCTGCTATAGCCAACGTCGCTTTCAATTGTATGCTTCGACCAGTTTCCCCAGCATTCAAGCACCAGCTGAATATCACGCATTGTTTTTTACTCCTATGCTATTCACGTCGTCGCTGATGTGCATACCCTGAGGGCTAAAGTGTTTTAGCGATGCCTCCAGTTTCATTCTTCGCACTCCCCTACCAAGTTAAAAATAACCGCCGCACCGTGGTTTTCCATGTACTGGCCCTTTTCACTTTCAAGGAACCAACGGCATACCTCGATAGCTTCAACGCGCGTCACGGGTTTAATGGTTGCCAGCAATTTTTCAAGGTAGCGCTCGCGGTCATATACCGATTCATGATGCTCGGAATAACCATATTCATAGCCGAGTTCCTTACCAGCAGTGTTGCGAACGCTGTAGAGCCAGTCCCAGTAAATAAATTCACGAACAACATCCGACAGCGTATTAGGCTGAGGTAACACATCGCGATAGCCATCGACCATAGCGCGGCGCTGATCGTCAATTTCGTTGATGCGGGTGCCGTTAATACTCTCGGCTTTCTTCTCTGCAGCAGTCCAGCCCCAGTAGTAATCATCAATAAATTTCTCGGAAGACTTGATTACTCGCTCGGCCTCCACATCTTCGAACGCTGCCTCATAGTTGCCGAATGTGGCCCTGACAGATGCTGCTTTTTGGATGCTCTCCCGGGCGTTCTTGATTGCCCGACCCGGGTTATCCATGCCGATGGTACCGAAAGCAACCTGGAAAGGATCGCCGCCATTCGCCAGCAGAAAACGGGAATACCGTTCCTCGGCCTCTTTTGGGGATATTTTAATTTTCTCCAGCGCGGCTTCGGCTGCTTCCAGATGTGCGGGTTCGTTCAGGCGGATAACCTCCAGCACCCAAAGGTAAGCGTCCGTCTGCTTATGGCCGGTGATTTTACGTTGCACAGGCAGCGGCTTGATAATAGCCAGGGTAGAGCTGTGCGCTGCCGTCGGGATGGTGAATAGTGCTTTATGTTCAATGTTATCAGTTCGCATTATGCAGCCGCCTTTTTCTTGTGGAAAACCAGCTCACGAACTTGATCGCCGTTCATGAGCATGTTATTGAAATCATCTTGATCCGGCCAGTACACGCTCACGCGCTGCAGGTCATTCTTCGCCAGAAGATTGGAATGGGCGCATTCGTAGGCCGCAGCCAACCCGGTGGCGCTGTTCTCGTCGCGGTCGGCAAAAATAATCAGGTGCTTAACGCCAGCCGGCACACGGAATTTCTTCATGAAATTGGCTGTCATGGTTGCCCAGGTGTTTACGTTGTAAATCTGGTGCGCTGACAGGGCCGTTTCGATGCCTTCGGCGATGCCCAGTGTGCTGGCAACTGGGAACATCCGGATCGCAACTGACCTGGCGTGATCAAGATAGTTATCTTCTTGCAGGGATTTTTGACGCTTTGCACTGGTGCCGATGTCAGCCTTTTTTGCGCCATCGAGCAAAGTCTGGTGGAGATAACACAGCTCACCTTTATCATCAGTAGCCAGAGCATAAAGCGACTGATATACCCTACCGGCGTGGCGCTGTTTATCGTTGAAACGGATCGCCTCAAGCGGCAGATTAAAGATCCCTCGCGCATTGAGATACGCGGCACCAGAAGTGCCACGTAGTGGCTGCAGCTTAGCGAACTTATTTAGTACCTTTGTGCGCAGGCTCGTGGCAATGCTGCTGACCGGTATTTTTACCCGCTGGAAATCATTACCGAGCAGATTGTCTATTTCGCTGCAAATCTCATTAAATGGCTTCCCCTGAGTCAGGGTGACAAGCTTCATACCGTCACCGCTGCCGCAGGTACAGATCCATGTTCCCCGGCCGTCGCGGTCGTCAATACGCAGCTTTCCGCGCGCACTACATACCGGGCATTCCCCTTTAAAGTGATTTCTGGCATTAATCGGCGGTAATCCGAAGTGCTCAAAAATCATTGACCATTGACCTTTTGCCGCTTCTACCGTCTTCATGCTCGTTTTCCTAACTGCTGTTTGATATCACTAATCGCGCTTTGTGCATGATGAATTGAGGCTGGAGCTGCTGCGCCAGATGCCTCCTGCATGCGTTTGGCCTTCTCCTGGCCTTTCGCATACGCGATTAATTTGTGTCGGATGAAATTGGAAACTGTCGGTGTGATCTCCATCGGGAAATCACTCAGGCCGTTAGGCCACTCGTCGAACCGTTCACGAAACGTGTTTGCGCACCAGCCATCACTAACGGGCTTTTTCCCCTGTGATACGCGCTGGCGCTGATAGAATTTGATCTGGCTCCACCAGGCCTGTTTCTCTGCCTTAGTGGGCTGATGCTGATTTTTACCGAGCTTTTTGAGTTTGCGGCCGGTGTCAGTATCGACGTCCTCACCACCCAGCGGTTTATGTCCACATTTCGGGCAGACGTACACACCAGCGGGTTTCATGTAATGACATTGGGAACATTCATGTGGAAGCTTTTCGGCCCGTTCCTGAGCTGCACGGCGCGCGCTTTCCTCCATACCATCAGACTTGCCGGGAAGATCGTCATACTCGATAGAATCCGGATAGCCCAGACGGTGCACGGTTCCGCTGTGATCGAAGATGAGGCAGGACTCTTTACCCGGTGCGGTACGCAGGCCACGCCCGAGCGCCTGCAGCCATCGAATTTCGCTCTTTGTTGGCCTGGCGTAGATGATGCAGCGAACATCACTATCGAACCCGGCAACCAGAACGCCCACACTCACGATGATTTTCGTTGCGCCGGTTTCAAAGCGGTGAATGATGGTCTGGCGCTCATCAACTGGAGTGTCGGCGGTCATGACCTCAGCGTTAACGCCAGCATGGTTAAACTGGATTGTCAGAAAATTGGCGTGGGCTACGTTGACGCAGAACGCGATGGTAGGCAGATCCCGGCCATTCTCTAGCCAGTTCTGAACGATGTCGCCCACCAGCGTAGAGCCGCACATGATTTCAGCCAGCTGCGTTTCGTTGTAATCACTGCCGTATTCCAGCGATGATTTAGTTTTAACGCCTTTCAGATCCGGCTTAGTGGGCGCAAAAAACTCATATTTGCTCAGGTCCCCGCGCTGGATCAGCTCGCCGATGGTGGTCGGTTTAATCAGCCGGTCATAGTATTTACCCAGGAACGGAGAAAATGGTGTTCCGGACAAACCAATGACTTTTACGCCACCGGCGCGCAGGCGCTCAATATCCTGCAGAATTCGCTTTTTACGCAGATGCGCTTCGTCAATGATCAGCAGATCGATATCTTCCGGAAACACACGACGAATCAGTGTGTCGGCGCTGGCAATCTGGATTTTCAGAGACGGATCGTAGTTCGGGTGATCCGCCCAGATATAACCGATCTCATCACCCGGTAATCCGTACTCCACAAAGCGGTTAGCCGTCTGGCCAATCAGGATGGTGTACGGAGCGCAGAACAGAACACGCATACCGCGACTGACAAACCCGGCGACGATGAAGGCCGCCAACCCAGTTTTGCCACTGCCCGTTGGTGCGTACACCATGAAGGTGTTATGCGCCTTCCAGTCACGCCGCAGCATATTTAGCGCGCGCTCCTGGGCAAAATTTGGCGTGATCGTCAGCTGCATTGTGCGGCTCCCGTGGTGATGAGATAATAAATTTGTGATGTGGTTTTCATGGATTCCCCCTCACATGGCTGGTGGCCTCCCCAAAGGCTGCCAGCCTCCCTTCTGATTCAGCTCCCCTGAAAATCACTCTTCCAGGAAGAACCCTTTTCGTTTCTCAGCGCCTGAGCGCTTTGTACTACCTTGCTGATACAGGCGTTTTTTTTAATTGCGCCCTTAAGACAGTGATCTACTTAACCAATGGATCTCTCCTGTTGGAAAAGACCCTATTCCTACCCCTACACCCAATCCCCCCCTACCCCCCCTTTCCCTCTTCCCCATACAAACGTACTACTTACCTAGTACATACAGGGAATTGAGTTAGTGGATTGCCAACCTGAACAGGCACCTTTAAGCCTGTTTGTGTCCGGGTACCTTTAAACCCGAAACAATCAGGAGCGCGATTGCGATCCAGCCAGGGGAGGTTCGGCGGTATACCCCTGTAAGGCTCTGCCCTGATTTCTCACAAACAGGCGAAGCCTTGTGTTTGCTTCATGCCTTGCCCGGTTCTCCTTGCGGTACGAAACGGGTTCGGCCTCGAACGTCTCCTGATACACAGCTGCATAACGCTGCATGGCTTTTTGTTTGGCGGCCAAACTGAGTGACTGCAGTTGCTCACCTATCCACTGACAGTCCGCCACGCAAAACACAGATGGCATCTCGAAGTGCTGAAATGCCTGTGACATATCAGATATCCCCAGAAGGTCGTGGGAATACCGTTGGGATATCAGGCCGCAAGTCGTATGGCTTAACCTCTCCGTTGGTAGCCATAGAGATAGCGACTGCATTTTGAGGAGAAATCTTCTGATGGTTGTTCAGCCATTTCCAAACAGCCCCCTGAGTTACACCGATAGCTCTAGCCAATGCAGATTGACCACCAGCCAATCTCACTGCTTTCTGGATAGCGTTTTCTGACATATTTGCGCCCTTAAAAATACTTTAGGATTTGGATGATATTACCATAGTATTAATTTGGCAAGAATACTCTAGTGTTGAACGAAAAAAGCTTTTGTACTAAATTAATCCGATCGTATTAACCAGAGGCGAAATCATGAGTGGAACGACTTTTGCGGACCGGCTAAGAGACAGCATGCAGAAGGCTGGGCTGACCCAAAGCCAGTTGGCTGAGGCAGTCGGAGTGTCACAGGGAGCAATTCAAAAGCTGGTATCTGGTAAGGCAAAGTCGACAACTAAGCTTGTACAGATAGCTAATGTCCTTGGCGTGCGGCCGGAGTGGTTAAGCGAAGGCGTTGGCGCAGTCCGTAAATCAGATGATTTCCCCCCAGAAGAAAAGTGGACCAAAGTCGAAACTTGGGATAGCAACACACCTTTAGAAGATGATGAAGTGGAAGTCCCATTCCTTAAAGATATTGAGTTTGCATGCGGTAGCGGCAGAGTTATGGAAGATGATTACAACGGCTATAAACTGAGGTTTTCGAAGTCTACCCTGAGAAGAGTTGGAGCAAGCACAGATGGTTCAGGCATTATCTGTTTCCCGGCAGCAGGGAACAGTATGGAACCGCTCATACCAGACGGTACGACTGTGGCTGTTAACATTGAAGATAAAAAAATTGTTGATGGAAAGATTTACGCAATCAATCAGGAAGGATGGAAGCGGATCAAACTCCTGTATCGGACGGCTCCTGATGAGGTGACTATTCGTAGCTATAACGCAGACGAGTACCCTGATGAGGTGGTGAAGATGTCCAGCGTAGAGGTTGTTGGTAGAGTGTTTTGGACTTCAACAGTTTGGAACTAAGCCGGGGTAACCCGGTTTTTTTTCGCTCATAAAATTAAAAACTCATATATTTCATGAATTTAATGCAATATGAAAATAAGATTAATACTATAGTATTGACGCAGGATTAATCCTCCCCTATTCTCATCTCATCGGCAATCAACGGAGCCAATGAGATGAACGCGATCGATAAAACCCACCGCTATTGGTTACAAACTCTCTTTCTCGACGAAGGGGATGAATATCACATCGTTAAAGGCGATGGTAACACCAGATATAAAATTCATACATTCTCTTCCAGTTCCGAAGTTCACGGAGAGTTATTGGATATAATTGTAAACTGTTTCCCTCACATGCTTTCCGTGCTCAATATGAAAATCGAATATGCTTTGCATACAAATGTGGAAAATATGCCTCATTTCTATTTCGAGCTATATGCAAAAATCTCAGATGAGTTTTATCGCGTTTCAATAATTGGGGACATCAATAATATAAATATTAAAGAGAAAGCCGAGATTCTAAGATACCCAGGAGCAATGGAATACATCAACAAATCGTTAACCTATATTTCCGAAAAAACCAAAAAAGCATTTAGTTAAATAAACACATTAAATTACACCTTAACTGGTGGGGCAAAACTCACCTTGAGGAAATTAAAATGCAAACTTCACTTTCTTTTAATAAGCCAATTAAAACGCCTCAAATGTTATTTGGCTCCGACAATATTAATGATTTTGGAAACCGCGTTAAGAGTTGCGGGATGGAAGGTGATTCAATGCAACCGACGATCGAACCCTGTGAGGTGGTGGCTTTCGTTGATTGTGGCGGCCGCGTTCTCACACCCGGCATCTATGTTTTTACGGGCGATGTTTTCGGCCATAGCTGCCTTTTCATTAAGCGAATAGAGCCAATGACGGGTGGTGCCTTAAAGATTATTTCTGACAATCTCCATTACCAAAGTTTCACGCTTGAAGCAGACGAGCAAAAAGACATTTGTATTCACGGAAGAGTTGTCGCTTCTTTGGCTGTGAGGCACTTCGTATGACATTCATCAAAGACAAATCCGCATATAGAGCTGCCTGTCTTTATGCAGAATGTGGTTACGAGTTAATTGCTCGGCTTTATCTTAAAAAAGCATATGGATACTAAGCATGAACAATCCAATCATTGGTACTTATCGTCGTCGTATTTTAAAAGCTGCGTTATTACGCCACCAACTTAAAACAGGTAGCACCTGCATCATTGTTAATCTGCCTAAGGATGTAATAAATACAGTCGAATTAACTGAAATACTACTGGATGGTCTGCTGAGACGATTCGAAAAGCTGGCTCTCAGTGAATACGGGAATATCGACGGCGTAAAAGCCATCAGAGGAATTTACAGCAACGCCGTAGATGTGAATGGCAGCGGTGAGTTCCTGACAGAAAGCGGAAAGGCATTAATCGACGATCTCATTGCTGAGCTGGTCGAGTTTGCCAAGAAACAAAAATCAGTCACAGCGGGGACAAGCCATGAGTGACCAGACACCAATTTTCGCGCACGAACCAGTAAATATCGTGCTGACGATCGAGAACGGGAAAGTTATCCACGCGCGCCCGGTTCAGAACGGCGAGGTAACAGCATCGCTGGAGACTTTTTTATGGATGGCTGAACGCGCCGGTTACACGATAACCCCACCAGCAAGAGGCAAGGACAATGGCCCTGACAGCAATACGAATTCCTGAGCGGGTCCACCTGCAGGCGCTGCAGGTCCTGCTGCGATACCGGCGTCGGCGGACATTCCCGCGCCGCATGCGCAGGACCGGCTACCTGAGCCTGAAAGTAAATCAGCGCTGGCGGCTGTTATCTAAAGACGGCGGCCAGAACTGGGAAGTCATGAGTCACGAGCGTTATTCAAAAGAGAAGGATAGAAAATGATGAGCACCAAAAAACTGAAAACAGGTATCGATGCAGCATTTAGCCGCCCTCTCCGCCCGGTGTACATCGTGACGCGTCACGGATACCACAAGCGCTGTCTGAGCCGTAGCACGGCGCTGAATAACCTGGCGCACTACATGACCAACCATGTTTTCCACCTGGTAGGCATGCAGACCCATTACCCGGATACGCCAGTCCACCGAGATGGCGTAATCGTCCACCAACTCGGACAGCCAACAGAATGCTATTTATCAGCGCATGCCCGCTGCGTTCGCCGAATTCGTCGCCTGCTGGCCCGTAAGCGTGCAATCCAGCAGTGGCAGGAAAAGCACGACGCGCTTACCGAGCAGTACCGTGAATTTATGATAACGAAGCCGTTTTAAGGAAGGGAATATAAAGATGAAAAACGAAACTATCAATGTGTGGTACTGCATCACTTTCATGGTGACCGAGAGCAGCGACCGCCGCGAATACTCAATCTTTATCCAGGGTAACAGCGAAATTGGTGCAGCGGTTTCTGCTGCAGCAAGTATCTGTGAAGGACGAGATGGACTCAGTAACCCAACGTTTAAATCTATCCGCTTAGCAACCTACGGCGAGACCGATTCACTCAATGCAGAGCTTGATGCGATTACCGAGCGTGAGGCAAAAGAACTGGAGGAAGAAGGCAATGAATAACCAATTGAAGACATTTAACTCTGCTGATCTCGGTATTTCACTGAGCGGAATGCTTTATCAGGGAAAGCCGGTTTTTGATGCCGTTGAACTGGCCAAGTCCCTGGGCTATGCAGACCCACATCAGGCTCTTAAAAATCACTGTAAGTCTTTGATTCGTCTTAATTCCGTTGAATCGACGGAATCGGGGTTTGGGTTCCGTCCTAAAGGTATCCAACTGGCACCCGAATCCGATGTTTACCGTCTTATCTTGCGTAGTCAGCTTTCCTCAGCAGAGCGGGTGCAGGACTGGGTCTGTGAAGACGTGCTCCCAAGTATCCGTAAAACTGGCAGCTATGGTCACCAGCGACCGAAATCTCAGGCTGAAATCATCGCCGAAATGGCTCTTCTGAACGTTGAGCAGGAGCGCCGCCTTATCCACGTAGAGGATAAAGTCGTAGAGGTTACCGAGCTGGTCGACAATATTGCGCGCGGGGCAACTCCTCCGGGTTGGGCTGGATACTCTGAGTTAAAGGCACAATGCGGGCTTTCGGATGCAAAATGCCGCCAGTTAGTTTCCGCTTATGACATCGACCATAAGCCAATCCCATTCCTCGCGCCTGGTGGTACCAAATCCACCATGACAATTGTCCGGGAACATCCATTTATTACTTCTTTCAGCAAAATGATGGCTGAAGCAGAGCCACGCGGCACTCGTTGGTATCACCCCAAGATGGGGCTGTTTCAGGTTATCGGCTGGGAGGATGCAAAGTGAAAAAAGTAGCTGAGCTTATGATGTTTACCCTTTTCTTTTCCAGCCTTGCGGGGTTGGGATTCACCGCCGGAGCTCTCTGCTTTTTCGGCGTGGCCAAACTGCTTGCGAGGACTCTGGTATGAAGATTGAGTTTAAAGACTTCGGAGCAGTTTCATCGGTGCTGATCACCAGTACCATCTTTGAGTTCCGGAAACATAACCGGGTAGTCGATACCACGCTCTTTCTGGTTCCTGGTGTAGTCAGTGAACGTCGCGGCGCATTCTTTATGATGACGTTTATCTCAGGGAAAAACCGTGACGCGCTGCGGGCATATAAAACAGTTCTGAGAGAGGCAAACCGATGAGCAATATTCAGCTTGAAAATGGACGTATCAATCTGGAAGCGTTGAATGGGATTGCTGATCACCTTAAGGCGCTGGCCATTGCCAACAGGACCCTGGATGTACTGAAAGAAAAACTGACCAGCAATGAAGACCAAGATAGTGACTGGCACCGCCGGGCAACAACAGCGCATAAATCCTGGTTCTGGATGCGCAGCCGAATTTGCGAACGTCTGTCGGTCCTTCGCAGAGAAGAAAAAGAAATGAACATTATGCGCGCCCGATTTGAAGATGAAGAGCTGCTTGCCCTGCTGAGAAAACAAGTAACGAAAGCAGATTTGGCCTCATTGCGCCTGGTGGCTCGTGCTATTGCAGAAGAGCGCCTGAAAGAAACGCTCAAAAAGGCAGAGGAAAAGTATGGCTGACTATTCTGATCAGAACATGGTTAACGAGGTCACCACTGGTAAATCGTTGACCATCACCCTGCCGGATATCAATTCGAAGGCATTCTGGAGCGGAACGGGTAAAAGCGAGTCTTTCCACCCCGAAACCTATAAGCGCTGGGTGAAAGAGGCTATCGAGCGGGATTGCTGTATCGCACGTATTGAAGTGAGGGTGAGGTGAGTATGACGAACGTTATCCAGTTAGCACCCAATGAGTGGGTTTGTGAAAGTGTTCTTATCACGGTTACCGGGCTCAAGCCCGGAACCATCCTCCGGGCCAGAAAAGAGTGCTGGATGGTTGGTCGAGAATACATTCACGTTTCACCGGACGGAAATCCGAAGCCATCCAGCGAGTGCATGTACAACCGCAAGGCAGTAGACGCATGGGTTGCCTCACTCAAAAATAAACAACCTGGGTGAATTGGTGCCATGAAAAAGGTAAGCTTTCATCGCTCTTGGGCGTCTGGAGGAATCAATGGATAAAGTCACATATCCAACAGGCGTCGAAAACCACGGCGGCTGTTTGCGCATCTGGTTTAGCTATAAAGGTAAACGTGTCAGGGAGAGTCTCGGTGTCCCTGACACCGTTAAGAACAGAAAGATCGCCGGGGAACTGCGGACATCGGTATGTTTTGCCATCCGCACAGGAAGCTTTGACTATGCAGTACAGTTTCCAGACTCACCTAACCTTAAGACTTTTGGTGTGAGTAAAAAGGAAATTACAGTGAAAGAGCTTGAAGTTAAGTGGCTGGAACTGAAACAGATGGAAATCTGTGCAAACGCATTTAACCGGTATGAGTCGGTAGTAAGGAATGTAGTGCCAAGAATTGGGGAAAATAGACTGGTAACAGCGGTGACCAAAGAGGAATTGCTGTATATCAGAAAAGATTTGCTGACCGGTCATCAAGCACGGTCGAAAGGTAAAACCCCGACCAAAGGCCGAAGTGTTGTCACCGTGAATTATTACATGACAACAATCGCCGGAATGTTTCAGTTTGCTGCAGATCACGGCTACTTAGAGACAAATCCTTTTGTGGGAATTAAACCTCTGAAAAAGTCCAGGGCAGAGCCAGATCCGTTAACCCGTGACGAATTTATCCGTTTGATAGATGCGTGCAGGCATCAGCAGACGAAAAACCTGTGGTCACTGGCCGTATACACAGGAATGCGTCACGGGGAGCTGACCTCCCTGGCCTGGGAAGATATAGATCTTATAGCTGGGACAATAACAATTCGGCGTAATTATACAAAACTGGGTGAATTCACTCTACCGAAAACTGACGCAAGTACCGACAGAGTGGTGCATCTTATCCAGCCCGCTATCAGTGTCCTGAAAAATCAGGCAGAAATGACGAGGCTGGGTAAGCAGCATCATATCGACGTGCAGCTGCGAGAGTATGGCCGAACAGTTAGCCATGACTGCACATTCGTCTTTAACCCTCAGATGGTCAGACGAAGTGAGCAGGTAGGGTATATCTATCAGGTCGATTCGATAGGCGACTCATGGGATGCGGCGCTTAAGCGTGCAGGGATCAGGCGCAGGAAAGCCTACCAGTCACGGCACACTTATGCATGCTGGTCATTATCGGCTGGCGCTAACCCAAGCTTCATTGCCAACCAGATGGGGCATGCGAGCGCCCAGATGGTTTTCAATGTGTACGGAGCGTGGATGGCTGACAGCAGTACAGAGCAGATCGCAATGCTGAATCAGAAGCTGGCAGATTTTGCCCCACTGATGCCCCATAGACCGCAGGACAGCAAGATAGCATTATTAAAATCAGCAAGTTAACCCCTGTTACCCGACATGTTAACTGCGTG
>Ga0160468_100452_pt1 | contig 16803 bp, 14 predicted proteins | sample HID1972K_E11MG_FD_108234 | JGI IMG/M metagenome (GOLD analysis project Ga0160468, IMG submission 108234) | Enriched pill bug-associated microbial communities from UW Madison campus, WI, USA - HID1972K_E11 MG | ecosystem: Host-associated > Arthropoda: Insects > Digestive system > Unclassified ... | reverse complement strand
TGACCAGGTATCGCGCAGGGTCACGCTGCGGTTGAACACCGGCGTGGTGGCACTGTGGTCGCGGCGGTCGGCCACGAAGTAGCCGGTGCGCTCGAACTGGAATGACTGCTCAGGTTCGGCACTGGCCGCGTCCGGCTCGACATAACCGGTGACGGTGCGGCGCGATTCCGGATTGAGATGGTCGCGGTAGGTCCTGCCTTCCGATTCGTCGTCCGGGTTCGGCACCGAGAACAGCCGGTCGTACAGGCGGATCTCGGCCGGGACGCCGTGTACCGCACTGACCCAATGGATGGTTCCCTTCACCTTGCGGTTGGCGCCTTCCATGCCCGGGCGTGATTCCGGATCCAGTCAGCCGCGCAGCTCGGTGATGGTGCCGGCGGCAGCCTTGATCACTTCATCGCAGCGGATGATGCCGGCACCGCGCAGGCGCACTTCGCCACCCGGCACCAGGCGCTTCCAGCCCTTGGGCGGCACTTCGGCGAAGTCCTCGCGGTCGATCCACACCTCGCGTGCGAACGGCACCTGACGGCTGCCGAAGCTTTCGTCCTTCGGATGGTTGGAGAACACCAGGGATTCTTCGTGGCCTTCCGGCAGGTTGGCGAGGACCAGCCGGATCGGGTCGATCACCGCCATGCGGCGCGCCGCCGCGCTGTCCAGGTCCTCGCGCAGGGCACCTTCCAGCACGCTGAAATCGATCAGCGAGTTCTGCTTGCTGATGCCCACGCGTTCGGCGAACAGGCGCATGGCCGCCGGGGTGTAACCGCGGCGGCGCAGGCCCTGCAGGGTCGGCATGCGCGGATCGTCCCAGCCATCCACCAGCTGTTCGGTGACCAGCGCCATCAGCTTGCGCTTGCTCATCACCGTGTAGTTGATGTTCAGGCGCGAGAACTCGATCTGTCGCGGCTTGGCGGCTTCGCGCGGCAGGCCGGCATCCACCAGCGGCGCGGTCAGCGCGTCGTCGTGGGCGAAGTCCACATTGTCCACGCACCAGTCGTACAGCGGGCGATGGTCTTCGAATTCCAGCGTGCACAGCGAATGGGTGATGCCTTCCAGCGAGTCACCCAGCGCGTGCGCGAAGTCGTACATCGGATAGATCGGCCACGCATTGCCGGTGTTCTGGTGCTCCACATGCTTGATGCGGTACAGCGCCGGATCGCGCAGGTTGATGTTGCCGCTGGCCATGTCGATCTTCGCGCGCAGGGTACGCGCGCCATCGGCGAATTCGCCGGCACGCATGCGGCGGAACAGGTCCAGGTTCTCCTCCACGCTGCGCTCGCGCCATGGCGACGGACGGCCCGGCTCAGTCAGGGTGCCGCGGTACTCGCGCACCTGTTCGGCGTTGAGGTCGCACACATAGGCCTTGCCGTCGCGGATCAGCTTTTCGGCGGCCAGGTAATAGGCCTGGAAGTAATCCGAGGCATGGCGGAGTTCGTTCCAGGCAAAGCCCAGCCAGCGCACGTCGTCCTGGATGGCGGCTACGTATTCCGGATCTTCCCGGGCCGGGTTGGTGTCGTCGAAGCGCAGGTTGCAGACGCCGTTGAATTCGCCGGCAATGCCGAAATTCAGGCAGATCGACTTGGCATGGCCGATATGCAGGTAGCCGTTCGGTTCCGGCGGGAAGCGGGTCTTGATGGCCTGGTGCTTTCCGCTGGCCAGGTCCTCGCGCACGATCTGGCGGATGAAATCACGCTTCTCGGGGCTTTCGGCGGGGGTCTCGGGGCGGGCGGGGGTGTGCTCGGACATGGTGCGGCGACAGTGGAAGGCAGAAAGATCGCCAGTCTAGCGTGTACGGGCGAGGGCTGCCGGGGCGGAGTGGCTGCGGTTGCCGGCCAGCGGCCAGCACTACCCGCCGTGTCGCTAGCGCTGGCCGCTGGCCAGCGGATTGGTCATCGACCCTCACCGCCACGGTTCATCCCCCGGGCGTATGCTGGACGCCAGACTCGAGGAGCCGCCCATGCACATCGTGTACAAGGCCGACAATCTGTTCGATGCCCACCTGGTCAAGCACGCGCTGGAGGATGCCGGCATCCCCGCCTTCGTATTCGGCGAATCGTTGCTGGGGGGCATGGGCGAGCTGCCGCTGTTCGGCGTGCTGAGGGTGGGGGTGCCGGATGCGGCACGCCCCCAGGCCGAGGACGTGGTGGCCACGCTGGACTTGGGCAGTGCACCGGTCGACCCCATTTCCGATGCGGATGATCTTGCCGGCCAGCCGGCCTAGGAGCGCAGCATGTTGGGAATTGGCAACGGAATACTCGGCATCGGGGCCTTCAAGCAGCGCCTGCCGCGCCCGGAAGAGGCGCTGCCAGGCCGCGACCAGCCGCTGCCACTGCACAGCAACCAGCACTTCGTGAACAGCCATCCGCTGAAGGACCGGTTCGCCGGGTTCGGTCAGATCCGTTTCGCGCTGGGCTGTTTCTGGGGTGCCGAACGCCTGTTCTGGACGCTGCCGGGGGTGTACAGCACATCGGTGGGCTATGCCGGTGGAGTGACCCCGAACCCGACCTATGAGGAAGTCTGTTCGGGGCTGACGGGCCATACCGAGGTGGTGCAGGTGGTGTATGACCCGGCGCTGGTGAGCGTGGAGCAGCTGTTGCAGGTGTTCTGGGAAAGCCATGATCCAACCCAGGGCATGCGCCAGGGCAACGACACCGGCACCCAGTACCGCTCGGCGATCCACGCCACCGAAGAGGCCCAGCATGCGGCGGCGCTGGCCAGCCGTGAGGCCTACCAGACGCGGCTGGCCGAGGCGGGTCATGGCCCGATCACCACGGAAATCATGTACCCGGCGCCGGAGTACTACTACGCCGAGGATTACCACCAGCAGTATCTGGCGAAGAATCCGAACGGCTACTGCGGCATCGGCGGCACCGGTGTGAGCTGCCCGATCGGGCTGGATGCGGAGGCGCCGCGCTGACGCGCGGTGGTCCGCCTGCGGCGGGCAGAGGCCAAAGCTAAAGCTAAAGCTGCTCTGGGTTTCTGTGGGTTGGGCAGGGCGGTGTGGGTGGGCAGGACACGCCGTAAACCCGTCCATGGGAGCTCGATGGCGCCATCCATGGCGCCAACGGTCCTGCCCACCCACGCCGCCCCGCCCCCGACAGTTTCCCGGTGACGATGGGCAAGAGCATGGGTTACTGACGAACTGAAGGAAAACAAAAAGGACGCGGCCTTCGCCGCGTCCTTTTTGTTTGATCCTGCATTGCTTCCTGTAGAGCCGAGCCATGCTCGGCTCAGAGCAAGCGAAGCGCGCGACCCGCTGTTGCTCTTCTTTTTTCCTTCCGTGGCGGGTGGCCGCAGGACCCTGCCAACCGCATGACCCGCTCTTCGCGACCCAGCCCCCCGCTACGAGGGGCTCAGCCGTTGGCCGGAACCCTCACAGCGCCTCGCGGATCCGCTGGCGCAGTGCTTCCAGGTCCTTGGCAAACGCATCGATGCCAGTGGCCAGCTTCTCGCTCGCCATCGGGTCAGCTGCCAGGTCGGCCGTGAATTTTGCCGCATCGATCGGCGTCACCTGCGCAGTTCCAGCGGCACCCGCCACCAGCATGCGTGGCAGCTCGCCCTGTTCGGCATCCAGCTTTTCCAGCAGGTCCGGCGAAATGGTCAGGCGATCGCAACCGGCCAGCGCCTCGATCTGCGCGGTCGAACGGAACGAAGCCCCCATCACCACCGTCGGCGACCCGCGACGCTTGAATTCTTCATATACGCCACGCACGAACTGCACGCCGGGGTCTTCTTCGATGCTGGCCGGCGCCTGGCCGTTGGCTACATACCAGTCCAGGATGCGGCCGACGAAGGGCGAAATGAGGAACGCGCCCGCTTCGCTGCAGGCCAGCGCCTGGGTGCGGTTGAAGATCAGCGTCAGGTTGCAGTCGATGCCTTCGGCCTGCAGCACGCGTGCGGCTTCCACGCCTTCCCAGGTGGCTGCGATCTTGATCAGCACCTTGTCGCGAGGCACGCCGGCATCGGCGTACATCTGGATGAACTGGCGGGCCTTGGCCACCGTAGCGGCGGTGTCGTGGCCCAGGTCGGCGTCCACCTCGGTGGACACGCGGCCCGGCACCAGCGTGCTCAGCAGGCTGCCCACACCGATGGTCAGGCGGTCGGCCACGGAATTGACCACGGCTTCGCGATCGCCGGCCTGCTGGCGGCCCCAGGCCAGTTCGCGCTCGATCAGGTCGGCATAGACCGGCAGGTCCAGCGCTTTTTTGACCAGCGTCGGGTTGGTGGTGCAGTCCACCGGCTTCAGGCGCTGGATCGCCTCGTAGTCGCCGGTATCGGCCACCACGACGGACAGTTCGCGCAGCTGGGACAGTTTGGACGGGATCGTGCTCATTGCAGCTCCATCATTGCGTGGCGCGCACGCTGCGCGGCCAGGATCACGGGGCGCGCCTTCAGGCGCGGGCGTTGTGGACCGCGGTGACGCGCAGTTTCAGCCTGCGGCCGCCGGGGGCGTCCCAGTCTATGCTCTGGCCGACCGACAGGCCCAGCAGTGCGCTGCCCACCGGGGCGAGCACCGATACCTTGCCCTGGTCGACATCCGCTTCGCGCGGGAATACCAGGGTCAACACGTGCTTTTCGCCGGTGACATCGTCTTCGCATTCCACCCGCGAGTGCATCATCACGATGCCTTCGGGAATCTGGTCCGGCGCCAGAACGGTGGCCCGGTTGAGTTCTTCGGCCAGCGCGAGCGCGGCCGGGGTCTTGCTTACGGCAGGGGATTCGAGCATGGCGTCCAGGCGATCCATGTCGTGGCTTGAAACAATGATGGACGGCGGCAAGCCGCTGGCGGTGGTCATGTAGAGAGTCCTTGGGTTGGGGCCATGCAAAAGGCGGCGCCAGATGGCACCGCCTTCTTCTATTGTGGGGACAAACAGCGCCGGAATCGAGTCGCCCCGCAGCATGCGGCGGCGGGGCGTTGGGCTGCAGCTCAGCCGAGCGCGTCGAGCCTGCCGCTGGACTCCACCCCGGCAAGGGGTCGCGTGCCTTCTTCCAGCGTGAAAAGTTCCCTGGGCAGATGCTTGAACTGCTCCGCCAACTGCAGCAGGAAACCGCCCATCGCCGAACTGCGGCGCCATGCCATGGCGATGCGCCGGCTCGGCCGTCCTTCACCCACCAGGTCCAGCAGGCGGATGTTTTCCGAACGGGGTACCGGTGGTTTCACCGACAGGGTCGGCATCAAGGTCATGCCGACGTCGGCGGCAACCATCTGCCGCAGGGTTTCCAGGCTGGTGGCACGGAACTCCGATTTTTCGTTCGCACCGAACAGGCGGCATACCTCCAGGGCCTGGTCGCGCAGGCAATGGCCGTCTTCCAGCAGCAGCAACCGCTGCGCGGACAGTTCCTGCACATCCAGGTGCTGGCGGTTCGCCAGCGGGTTCTGCCCCGATACCGCCAGCAGGAAGGGCTCCTCGAACAGGAACTCGGCATGCAGCTGATCGTCGATGATCGGCAGCGCGAGAAGCGCGGCGTCCAGCTTGCCCTCGCGGAGCCGGGCCAGCAGTACGTCGCTCTTCTCTTCCACCAGCAGCAGTTCCAGGTGCGGGAACCGCTCGCGGATGCGCGGGATCACATGCGGCAGCAGGTACGGGCCAAGGGTGGGGAAGATGCCCAGGCGCACCGCGCCCGCTTCCGGGTCGCGGCTGCGGCGGGCGGCTTCCTTCATCTGCTCCACTTCCGCCACGATCACGCGCGCTCGCGCTGCGGCATCCTGTCCCGCAGGGGTCAGCATCACTTTGCGCGGCGCTCGTTCCACCAGTGGCAGCCCCAGCTCTTCTTCCAGCTTGCGTATCTGGGTGGAGAGCGTGGGCTGGCTGACGAAGCAGGCGGCGGCGGCCTTGCCGAAGTGACGATGTTCGGCCAAGGCCACCAGGTACTTCAGATCACGTAGGTTCATCCTGAGACCTCAATGGGTAATGGACCGGGTGACGGCGTGGCTTACCCAGCGGACATGAGACGTTCCCGGTGAACTGGGAACCTGTGTCAGGCAGCTTCGGCGACAGCGCCGCTGCTCTTGGTCACGGACGAACGGATCAGATGGTCGAAGGCACTCAGCGCGGCCGTCGATCCGGCACCCATGGCGATGATGATCTGCTTGTACGGTACGGTCGTGCAATCGCCGGCTGCAAACACGCCGGGCAGATTGGTCTGGCCACGATCATCAACGACGATTTCACCGCGCGGCGACAGGGTGATGGCGTCAGCCAGCCATTCGGTATTGGGCAACAGCCCGATCTGCACGAACACGCCTTCCAGCTCCACCCGGTGCGAATCGCCACCGATGCGATCGGTGTACACCAGGCCGGTCACTTTCTGCCCGTCGCCAAGCACCTCGGTGGTCTGCGCGCTGGTCAGCACGGTCACGTTGCCAAGGCTGCGCAGCTTCTTCTGCAGCACGTCGTCGGCACGCAGCGCCGCGTCGAATTCAATCAGCGTCACGTGCGCGACCAGGCCGGCCAGGTCGATGGCCGCTTCCACCCCGGAGTTGCCACCGCCGACCACCGCCACGCGCTTGCCCTTGAACAGCGGGCCATCGCAATGCGGGCAGTAGGCCACGCCCTTGTTGCGGTACTGGTCTTCGCCGGGCACGTTCATCTGCCGCCAGCGCGCGCCGGTGGACAGGATGACCGAACGCGATTTCAGCACCGCACCATTTTCCAGCCGTACCTGCACCAGGCCGTCTTCGCCGGCCGGCACCAGGCCCGTCGCGCGCTGCAGGTTCATGATGTCCACGTCATATTCGCTTACGTGCTGTTCCAGTGCCGTGGCCAGCTTCGGACCTTCGGTTGCCGTCACCGAGATGAAGTTCTCGATCGCCATGGTGTCCAGCACCTGGCCACCGAAGCGCTCGGCGGCCACACCGGTGCGGATGCCCTTGCGCGCGGCATAGATCGCCGCGGCCGCGCCGGCCGGACCACCGCCGACCACCAGCACGTCGAAGGCTTCCTTGGCGGCGATCCTTTCCGCATCGCGCCTGGCCGCATTGGTGTCCAGCCTGGCGACGATCTGCTCCAGGGTCATGCGGCCCTGGTCGAACAGCTCGCCGTTGAGGTACACGGTGGGCACCGACATGATCTGGCGCTGCTCCACTTCGTCCTGGAACAGGGCGCCGTCGATGGCCACGTGCTGGATGCGCGGATTGAGCACCGCCGCCAGGTTCAGCGCCTGCACCACGTCCGGGCAGTTCTGGCACGACAGCGAGAAATAGGTTTCGAAGCGGAAATCGCCGTCCAGGTTGCGGACCTGCTCGATCAGCTCGGCGGTCGCCTTGGACGGATGCCCACCGACCTGCAGCAGCGCCAGCACCAGCGAGGTGAACTCGTGGCCCATCGGCAGGCCGGCGAAGGTCAGGTGGATGTCCTGGCCCGGGGTGCCGAGATCGAACGACGGCACCCGGCCGCTGCCATCGCGCAGCACCTGCAGGCTGATCTGGCCGGACAGGCTGTCCAGGGTCTGCAGCAGTTCCAGCATCTCCTGCGAACGGGCGCCGTCATCGGCGTGCGCGGTGATCTGGATCGGGCGCGTCACGCGCTCGAGGTACGTCTTCAGCTGCGACTGCAGGTTGGCATCCAACATGGTCATCTCCTGGATCGGGTCCCGGAATACGGGCAAACAGGGGGCGTGGCACCACTACCGAGCGTAGCGGACCAACGGGGGGTAGGGGTGAACCCAAGGCGGCCGGGCGGGTGATCAGGCTGGCGGGCGAAGGCTGGCTGGCATGACCGGCTTGGGTTCACCCCCACGCCCGCCGGGGCGGGCATGGGGATGGGGCGTGCCGCAGCGTGGGCCACGGCGCGCCCGGAGCGGCTTAGATCTTGCCGACCAGGTCCAGCGACGGCGCCAGGGTCTTTTCGCCTTCCTTCCACTTGGCCGGGCACACTTCACCCGGGTGGGCGGCCACGTACTGGGCTGCCTTGACCTTGCGCAGCAGTTCCTTGGCATCGCGGCCGATGCCTTCGGCGGTGATTTCCACCGACTGGATGACACCGGCCGGATCGATGATGAAGGTACCGCGATCAGCCAGGCCGGCCGGACGCAGCACGTCGAAGTTCTTCGAGATGACGTGGGTCGGATCGCCGATCATCGCGTACTTGATCTTGCCGATGGCATCGGAGGTGTCGTGCCATGCCTTGTGCGAGAAATGGGTGTCGGTGGACACGGAGTACACCTCCACGCCCATCTTCTGGAACTCGGCATGGTTGTCGGCCAGGTCTTCCAGCTCGGTCGGGCACACGAAGGTGAAGTCGGCCGGGTAAAACACCACCACGGACCACTTGCCCTTCAGGTTGGCATCGGAAACCTTGATGAACTCGCCGTTCTGGTAGGCATCGGCCTCGAACGGCAGGATTTCGGTGTTGATCACGGACATGGATTTTCCTCTTTGGTGAAGGGGCGGGTGAATCGACTGGGAGTAGATTACCTATTCCTCATTAATAAGAACAATCCATTGATTGCATCTATTCAATAGACAGTGACTATTGATAATCGCCTGAACAGGCGAGGAAATTCGTCCCCTGAATGGCGCCGAGGCTAGTGCTGCAATGGATCCGTACATTTCAGGGTAGGGCGTTCAATAGTCGATCTTTATCCAACAATCTCCCGCAAGCTGAATGAAGCGATGGCCGAGCCGTTCCGGATCGGCTGCCTGGACCGCCGCAACGGTCAAACCGCGCCTGCCCCCTGGGGTCCGTCCGGCCGTCTCCGCGCCATCTGCGACGCACGACTTCGGCTAAGCTGCCCGCCCCTGCCGCCGGTGTCCCCGCATGAGCGACGCTCCCGATAGTTCCCTGCGCGACGCCCTGGCCGCTGCGGCAACCCGGCTGCCCGGCGACGAAAGCCGCCACGAAGCCGAACAGCTGCTGCTGCACGTCCTTCAGCAGCCGCGCAGCTGGCTGTTCGCGCATGCCACCGACGCGTTGCCGGCACCCCAATCACAGGCGTTCAACGCGCTGCTGGAACGGCGCGCGGCCGGCGAACCGGTGGCCTACATCACCGGCCGCCGCGGTTTCTGGACCCTGGACCTGGAAGTTGGCCCGGCCACGCTGATTCCACGCCCGGAAACCGAACGATTGGTCGAACTGGCGCTGGAGCGACTCCCTGCCGCCACGCCCCTGTGGCTGGCCGACCTGGGCACAGGCAGCGGCGCGATCGCGCTGGCGCTGGCAGGCGAACGCCCGCAGGCGCAGGTGCTGGCGACCGACTTCAGCGCCGATGCGCTTGTCGTCGCGCGTCGCAACGCCGTTCACCATGGGCTGCATAACGTGTCTTTCGCCCAGGGGCCGTGGTATGCGCCGCTGGCCGGCCGGCAATTCCATCTGATCGCCAGCAATCCGCCGTACATCGCCGCTGGCGATCCGCACCTGCGCCGGGGCGACCTGCGCTTCGAACCGGGTAGTGCATTGGCCTCGGGAGCGGACGGGCTGGACGACATCCGCCAGATCGCCGCCGGCGCCGTCGCGCATCTGCTGCCGGGGGGCTGGCTGCTGCTGGAACATGGCTGGAACCAGGGCGACGCGATCCGCGCGCTGCTGCGGCAGGCCGGGCTCCACGACGTGGAAACAATGCAGGATCTGGAACGCCGCGACCGGGTCACGCTGGGCCGGCGACCGGCCTAGAATGGGGGCCCTCCTGCCACGGCAGGGCATCACCATGGAGCCGCACGCATGCGCACGCTGTACCCCGAGATCGCCCCGTACGACCACGGCACGCTGAAGGTCGACGATCGCCACACCCTGTACTTCGAACAGTGCGGCAACCCCGAGGGCAAGCCCGTGGTGCTGCTGCATGGCGGTCCCGGCGGCGGCTGCACCGACAAGATGCGCCGTTTCCACGATCCGGCGAAGTACCGCATCATCCTGTTCGACCAGCGGGGTTCGGGCCGCTCCACCCCGCATGCGGACCTGGTGGACAACACCACCTGGGACCTGGTGGCCGACATCGAAAGGCTGCGCACGCACCTGGGCGTGGCGAAGTGGCAGGTCTTCGGCGGCAGCTGGGGCTCCACCCTGGCGTTGGCCTACGCGCAGTCACACCCGGACAAGGTGAGCGAGCTGGTGCTGCGCGGCATCTTCATGCTGCGTCGCTGGGAACTGGAATGGTTCTACCAGGAAGGCGCCAACCGCCTGTTCCCGGATGCCTGGGCGCATTACCTCAAGCCGATTCCGGAAGTGGAACGGCACGACCTGATCTCCGCGTTCCACCGCCGCCTCACCAGCGAGGACGAGGCCACGCGCCTGGCTGCGGCGCGGGCATGGAGCGTATGGGAAGGCGCGACCAGCTTCCTGCATGTGGACGATGACTTCGTGAACAGCCACGAGGATCCGCAGTTTGCGTTGGCATTCGCACGCATCGAGAACCACTATTTCGTCAACGGCGGCTTCTTCGACGTGGAAGACCAGCTCCTGCGCGACGCGCACCGCATCGCCGATATTCCCGGCGTGATCGTGCACGGTCGTTATGACGTGGTGTGCCCACTGGCCAATGCCTGGGATCTGGTGAAGGCGTGGCCGAAGGCGAAGCTGGAGATCACCCCGGCGTCGGGCCATTCGGCCTTCGAGGCGGAAAACGTGGACGCGCTGGTACGCGCGACCGATTCCTTCGCTTGATCCGGTCCTCTGATGGGTGACGATCCGCGCCCCTGGCTGGGTGATGATCTGTGCCCCTGGTGGGTGGTGACAGCCCTGGTGGGTGGTAACAGCTCTGGTGGGTGACGACCGTTGGTCGTCACCCTGCCACCCGCAGCCGACCTGAAAAGCGTGACGACCAACGGTCGTCACCCACCAAGGGCGAGTCGTCACCCATCAGGGGCGAGGATCGTCACCCCCAGGGGACCATCAACACCGGCAGCCTCAATCGCGCAGCCGGCCGTCCAGGTGGTGTTCGATCATCCACAGGCCGGCCCAGAGCTTGGCATCCAGCTCGTAGCCTTCGCTCATCTTCCGCACCAGCCACGCGGCCGCCTGCGTGCGCGGTATCTCGTGCACGGTGATGTCCTCGCTGTCGTCGCCGCCACCGGCACCGACGCGACGCAGGCCGGTAGCCCGCACGAACGCGATCTTCTCGCTGCTGGCACCTGATGAGGTCGGGCCGATCATCAGCACCTCGGCATGCTCGGCGGTCCAGCCCGTCTCTTCTTCCAGCTCACGCACGGCGGACACTTCAATCGACTCGCCGGCATCGATGTCGCCGACAAGCCCGGCGGGCATCTCGATGGTGCTGGCCTGCAAGGGCACGCGGAACTGCTCCACGAACAGGACGTTGTCGTCGGGAGTGACGGCGATGATGATCGCCGCCAGCCCACCGGCATGCGTGCGCTCGCTGTATTCCCAGGTGCCGCGCACCACCATGCGCTGGTATCTGCCTTCAAAGACGACACGCGGGGCTTCGTTGTTGCGCTGGCTCATGCGAACTCGCTGGAGGGAGTGGAAGGCGGTACGGGCACGTCGCTGGACAAGCCGGCGGCGGCAAACAGGCGGCGCCGGGTGAGCGGGCCGAAGCGCAGCGTGGCGCACAGGCCTTCCAGCAGCTCGCCATCGGCGCCGCCGCGCGGCATCCCGGGGGCGGTGCCATCCAGCGGCGCCTGCAGTGCGATGGTGGTCAGCTCGCGCCACAGCAGGGCATGCTCCCGCTGCTCGCGCAGCCGTACCGCCATCTGCGCGGCACCCCGAAGCCGCAGGAAGGGCACTTCGTCCAGGCGTTCATAGAGCGCATCCAGGCTGCCGAAGTGCGCCAGCAGCACCGCAGCGGACTTGCAGCCCACGCCCGTCACCCCGGGAATGTTGTCCACCGCATCCCCGCACAGTGCCAGGTAATCGGCGACCTGGTGCGCATGCACGCCCAGGCGCGCCTTCACACCATGCATGTCCCAGCGCACGTTGCGCGCGAAATCCCACTGTTCGTCCTGTTCCAGCAGCAGCTGTGAAAGGTCCTTGTCGGCGGACACCAGCAACCCGCGATGGCTTTCGCGGTGCGCGTGCAGCGCGCTGCCGATCAGGTCATCCGCTTCGTACTCATGATGAGCCATCACCGTCAGCCCAAGCGCGGCGCACAGGGCCTTGCAGTGCACGAACTGGCGGCGCAGCTCCGCCGGCGCGGGCTCGCGGTTGGCCTTGTAGGCCGGATACAGGCGGTGGCGATAGCAGCTGTCCAGCGCTTCATCGAAGGCGATGGCGATATGCGCCGGCCGCTGCCGTTCCAGCAGTTCCAGCAGGAAGCGCGCGAAGCCATGCACCGCGTTGGTTGGCCAGCCCTGCGCATCGTGGAACTGGTCCGGCATGGAGTGCCATGCACGGAAGATGTAGATGCTGGCATCCACCAGATACAGCGGTGGCTTCCGGGTATCGGTCCGTTGGACCGCGCCGGTCGGCGGCAGGGCGCTCACGGCACTCACCGCGGCCCGATCCAGTCCTGCAGCAGGGCTGCAGGGTCCGGGCGTTCGCGCTCGGGCGCGGTGGTCTTCGGCGTGCCGATATGGATGAAGCCGGCGATGCGCTCGCCGTCGGCCAGGCCCAGGTGGGCATGCACGGCCGGATCGAAGGCCATCCAGGCGGTCAGCCACTGCGCGCCGAACCCCAGCGCCTGAGCGGCCTGCAGCAGCGCGAAACACACGCAGCCGGCGGTCAGCAACTGCTCCAGTTCGGGCACTTTCGGGTCCGGTTTGACGCTGGCGACCACCGTGATGACCAGCGGCGCGTGCGAAAAACGCTGCCGGTCCTTGTCCAGTGCGGCTGCGGAAATGCCAGGGTCCCGCTGCAGCGCGCGCTCGGCCAGGAATGCTCCCAGCGCATCCCGGGCCTCGCCACTGATCCTCAGGAAGCGGAACGGCACCCGTTTGCCGTGGTCCGGTACACGTACGGCCGAAGCCAGCATGCGCAGCAGCGTCGCCTCATCCGGGCCGGGTTCTCCGAGCTGGCGGGAGGGAACCGAACGACGGGCATCCAGGGCGAGCAGGGCGGCGGGGTCTGACATGGGCAACGGCCGTACAGGAACGGACCCGCAGTATACGGGCGCGCCCGTGGCCGACCGCTGACCGGCACGCGTGGCCGTGCCGTGAAGTGCCGATTCAGGGCCTGTCGTCGGTCACCGCTATAGTGCAACGTTCAGCCATCCTGACGCCACGCCCTGTTCCAGCCAGAGAACTGTGATGTCCATCATGACCCTGTCGCCGAGCTTGAGCATGCCGGTGCTCGCGCTGCGGGCCCCGCAACGCTTACGATACGGATCTTGTCCGTCGTCCGGTTGTGGGGTTTGGAAGTGAGGACTGTTTCACTGTCCACGTCTGGCGGGGCGGCCTACCATGGGGCAACAGGCGTCGGGGAGGCGCCTGCTGTCGTTTCATCGTTGTCGAATCAGGTTTTTGCGAAGGTGGGGAGCCTTCACGCATGGTGACGCCCAGTCCGATGGGAACGCCGGGACGCGACCCGTCCCAGCTGATGCTTGTCCGCGAAGCCGCGCTGCCGGCGTTGTCGCTTGCCTTCACGACCGTGCTGTCGCGGTTCGATGATGTCCTGTTCGACCGCGCCGAATCCGCTGGCGCGTCGCAGCTGTTGTTCCTGGACGGCATGCGTGAACTGCGCCGTCGTCGCCAGGACATCGGGGAAGGGTTCGCGCGGCATCTGCAGGGCGCCTGGGACGCGTTCGTCGACGGCACCCCGTTGTCGGCGGAAGTCACCCTGTCCGGGCAGGGCGATGAAGGGCTCAGCCTGGTCGGCGAGCACGAACTGGAATCGCGGCTGGCCGTGCGCCAGTTCGCCACCGTGCTGCTGCGCGATTTCAAGCCCGTGCTGGGCCGGCTCGACCGCCGCCTGGGCTGGATCGGCGGTGGGCTGGAGCTGGACGCGGACACCAATCCGATCAGCCCGGAACATCTGGGCGTGGCCATCCGCGAAGCGTTCGCCGACTGCGAACTCGCTCCCGAAGTGCGCCTGGTGCTGATCAAGCTGTGCGAACGGGACCTGCATGGTCCCGTCGGCCGCATCTACGAGAAAATCGATGACCACCTGGCCCGGGCCGGGGTGATACCCGATATCGCGGCGCCGCGCCGCGCGCCCAGGCGCGCACCCAGCGAACCGGCTGGCGGCATGCTGGATGATCTGGTGGAGCAGCGCGAGCCGCCCGTCCATGCAGGCTTCGACGACGGCCAGGACGATGCGTCGGCACCGCCGTGGGCACGTCGTTTCGCCGAACGCTGGGCGCCGCGCGGTGATGCCGCGGCGGGCATGTTCGATGATGCCGGCGGGGCCCCGGCGGGTGCTGGCGGCGACCAGGGCATGCTGCTCGACGCCCTGCAGGAACTGCTGCGGCAGACCCGCCACGTACGCGAGGACGCCACGTCCGCCGCGCAGGTCGCGGTCGGCCAGCAGCGTCCGCTGAGCCAGCGCGAGATGATGTCGGTGCTGTCGTTGCTGCAGGCCACGCCCAGCGCCACCCTGCGCGCGGCGATCGGCGAAGACGGTGAATCACTGGCGCAGCGCCTGAAGAGCGAGGTGTTGTCCAACGCCACCCAACTGGGCGTCGATCCCAGCCAGGCGCGCCTGGACCCGCAGGATGAGGACGCCATCGACCTGGTCGGCATGCTGTTCGATGTCATGCTCGACGAGCGCGAACTGGAAGGTCGTTCACGCGAACTGATCGGCCGGCTGGTGGTGCCTTTCGTCAAGGTAGCCATGCTGGACCGGCGCATGTTCGTACAGAAGACCCATCCGGCGCGGAAGCTGCTCAATTCGCTGGCCGAGGCCTGCGAAGGCAATACCGGCGAAAGCCAGGCCGAGCGCGTGCTGATGGGCAAGGTCGAAGAAATCATCGACCGCCTGGTGGCCGAGTTCAACGAAAACCTGGCGATCTTCCTCACCCTGGAAGAAGAATTCCGCGACTTCCTGGTCCAGCATCGCCGCCGCATCGAAATCGCCGAACGGCGCGCCGCCGAAACCCAGCGTGGCCAGGAAAAGCTGGAAATGGCCCGCATGCGCGCCAGTGTCGAACTGGATCGCCGCATCGCCGATGTCACCCTGCCGCAGGCCATCGCCGAGTTCCTGCGGCAACCCTGGCAGCACCACCTGACCCTGGCGCTGCTGCGCGAAGGCGAGGAAGGCGCGTCGGTGGTGGAGGCGCTGGCGCTGGCCGATGGGCTGCTGGAAGAAGTGGCCGAAGCGCGCCGCAAGATCGTCGGCAAGCCCTGGCTGCAGGCCTGGCAGGGCGCATTGACGCGCGTGTTCGCCAGTGTGGGCGTGCACGGCGATGGCGCCAGCCGGGCCATCGATGCGTTGCATGACACCCTGCAGAGCATCGCCGAATCGCGGCCGGAACTGGAACGCGCGCTGCCCGAACTGCCGCAGGTGGTGCTGCCTGCGCCCCCTGCTGCGGATGCGTCGGCGCTGGATGTTCCCGCTTCGATGGGCGAGGAGAGCTTCGACAATGCCGACGCCGACCGTTTCCGCCGCATGGACGTGGGCCTGTGGCTGGATTTCGTCGACAAGGATGGCAAGGTGCAGGCCGGCAAGCTGTCCTGGATCAGCCCGATTTCCTCGCGGCTGCTGTTCGTCAACCGTCGTGGCGTACGTTTCTGCGTCGCCTCGCCGGAGGAACTTGCGGTGATGGTGCGGCTGGGCCGCCTGCGCCCGCACGTGGACGATGGCGCCTTCGACAGCGCCATGCAGGGCGTGATCGACCGCCTGGACCCGGCCAGCAGCACGGTGCACTGACCGGGTACCCACGACGCTGGCCGGTCGAAACCGACACCAGGCCGGCGGCCGTGTCTGCCGCAGCTGCGCACGACGGCGACCTACCGGGCACAACACGCCCGCGTTACCATCGGGTCATCACTCGTCGGCGGGGAAGCGCATGTCCGTAGTGTTGCTGGGGGTCAGGGAAGTCGCGCCGGGCGAGCGTCGCGTGGCGCTTACGCCGGAAACCGCGAAGAAATACGCGGCCCTTGGCGCCACGGTATGGTTCGAGGCCGGTGCCGGGCAGGCGGCCGGATTCACCGACCAGGCCTATGTGGATGCCGGCGCACTGTTGTTCGACGAAAGCCGCTGGGCGGACATCGACGTGCTGCTGTGCGTGCAGTCGCCGGAGGCTGCACGCCTGGCCCGGCTCAAGGCCGGCGCCAGCGTGGTCGGCCTGCTGCAGCCCGCGCGCGATGCAGGGCTGGCCGCCCTGGTCGCCACGCCGGGCCTGCAGCTGTTTCCCCTGCAGCAGTTGCCGCGCACCACCCGCGCGCAGGCGATGGATGTGCTCAGTTCGCAGGCAGGCATGGCCGGTTACAAGGCCACGCTGATTGCCGCCGGGCGCGCGCCGCGCTTCTTCCCGATGCTGACCACCGCCGCAGGAACCGTGCGGCCGGCCAGGGTACTGGTGGTGGGTGCGGGCGTCGCCGGCCTGCAGGCGATCGCCACCGCGCGACGGCTGGGCGCGCAGGTGGAAGGTTTCGATGTGCGTCCGGAAACCCGCGAACAGATCCAGTCGCTGGGCGCGCGTTTCCTGGATCTTGGCGTCAGCGCAGCGGGCGAGGGTGGCTATGCGCGCGCGCTGAACGATGATGAGCGCGCGCTGCAGCAGCAGCGGCTGGCCGACCATCTGCGCAGCGTGGATGTGGTGATCTGTACCGCAGCGGTGCCCGGCCGCACCGCACCCGTGATCCTCAGCCAGACGATGGTAGAAGGCATGGCGCCGGGCAGCGTGATCGTGGATCTGGCGGCGGAAAGTGGCGGCAATTGTGCGTTGACGCAGCCGGGCGAATGCATCGAATACGACGGCGTAACGATCGATGGGCCATTGAACCTGGCCAGCCTGGGCGCAACGCAGGCCAGCGAG
>Ga0160468_100439_pt1 | contig 17070 bp, 15 predicted proteins | sample HID1972K_E11MG_FD_108234 | JGI IMG/M metagenome (GOLD analysis project Ga0160468, IMG submission 108234) | Enriched pill bug-associated microbial communities from UW Madison campus, WI, USA - HID1972K_E11 MG | ecosystem: Host-associated > Arthropoda: Insects > Digestive system > Unclassified ... | reverse complement strand
ATCCGGTGATCTCGATGATCACCGGCCCGGCCAACTACACGCCGCGGGAGCTGTGGCGCGTCGGCGGCCCGCTGTCGCTGGTCTACACGCTGGTGGTGGTGGCGATGATCAACCTGATGTTCCGCTGACCGCCACGTCTGCCGTAGCGCCGGCCGCTGGCCGGCAACTGCAACATTCCGGACATCACGCCGTTGCCGGCCAGCGGCCGGCATTACGTGGACAGGCAGCCCGGGCACGGCATGCACCGGCCGGCATCAGGCCATGAACACCTGGCCATCGCGCACCTGCAGCGGCACCGCACGCAGGCGGTCGCCCTTGCATGGGCCGGCCACGCATTCGCCGCTATCCAGCGCGAACGAGGCGCCATGCGCGGCGCACACCAGGTGTCCTTCCCTGCTTTTCAGGAACTGTCCGGGCGCCCAGTCCAGCCGGCGTCCAGCGTGTGGGCAGATGTTGAGGAAACCGCGGACGGATTCGCCATCGCGGTAAAGCACCATTGATTCAGCGTCCCCGTCGATCACTATTTCCGCTTCGGCAAAGCCCCCATCGACAATGGCGCTGAGGGCGATGAGTGCTGTGTCAGACATTTCCTACTCTTCAACGAATAAAGTGCTGATTGTCGCATGCCTGTTTAGATGGCTGGCTCAGGCATGAACGTAAGTCGTTGATGCATAACGTGGCGAACGATTGATTAACGATATTTTTACTCATTGACGCGGCGTTCACCCCGATACTTGGTACTCGCTGATTGCAGCCGGTAACACATCCATGATCAACCGCACCTTCCACTTCGGCCAGTTCCGCACCCTGCTGGAGCCGCGCAAGCCGCGCCATCCGCTGGTGCGCGTGGCGATGGGCGTGCTGGGCCTGGCCATCCTGGGCGTCATGGTGTTCGTCGGTGTGTTCGTCGGCGCGGCCATGATCCTTGCCGGCCTGGCCTGGAAGCTGCTTGCACAGCGCCGGTCACCGGCGCGGGCGGGCGATGCGAACGTCGTTGAAGGCCAGTACCGCGTCGTACGCAAATCCGCGCTGCCGACGCATTGAATCCTGCCCGCCGGGCATGCCCCGGCGCTACCGCGAGCGTGCCTCGGCGCTACACTGCGACGACCTGATCCAAGGACGTCTGCATGAGCGACCTCACCGATGTAATCCCCCCGTCTCCTGTCCCGCGCGTGCCGGTTGCCGGCGGCGGCCTGTTCCCGGTGCATCGCATCTACTGCGTGGGCCGCAACTTCGCCGACCATGCGCGTGAGATGGGCGCGGCAGTCCCCGACGCCGCCGAGCGCGGCCGGCCGATGTTCTTCAGCAAGCCGGCCGATGCGCTCGTGGTGGGCCACGACGATGTCATTCCGTATCCGCCGTCTACCGGTGACCTGCACCATGAGGTGGAACTGGTGGTGGCGATCGGCAGGGACGCGCCGGCGGGCGAACTGCCGGTCGAACAGGCCCAGGCGCTGGTCTATGGCTACGCCGTCGGCCTGGACCTGACCCGCCGCGACCTGCAGGCGGCCGCCAAGCAGAAGGGTCATCCGTGGGATGCCGCAAAGGGCTTCGATGCCTCCGCACCGATCAGCGAGATCGTCCACGCCGGCGAAGTCGGCGACCTGGCCGCGCTCAACCTGTCGCTGGAAGTGAATGGCGAGGTCCGCCAACAATCGCTGCTGGACCAGATGATCTGGAATGTCCCTGAAGTGCTGCATGAGCTGTCGCGGCTGTGGCGCCTGCGCGCGGGCGACCTGGTGTTCATGGGCACGCCCTCCGGTGTGGCGGCATTGAAGCCGGGCGATCGTTTCAGCGCACGACTGGAAAACGTCGGCGAACGCCACGGCATCATCGCCGGATGACGTTCATTGCGTTACGCTTCGGCGCGAACGACACACCACCTCCAGGAGACATCGATGGGATTCGTAACTGAGTTCAAGGAATTCGCCACCCGCGGCAACGTGATCGATCTAGCGGTCGGCGTGGTGATCGGCGCCGCCTTCGGCAAGATCGTCACGGCCCTGGTGGAGAAGATCATCATGCCGCCGCTGGGTTGGGTGATCGGCCAGGTGGATTTCTCGGATCTTGCATGGACACTGGCGCCCGCGCGTATCGCAGCGGATGGCACCGAGATTCCCGCCGTTGTGATCGGCTATGGCGACTTCATCAACACTGTGATCCAGTTCGTCATCGTGGCGTTTGCCATCTTCCTGGTGATCAAGGCCATCAATCGCCTGTCGCGCAAGAAGGAAGAAGAGGCCCCTGCCGCAGCACCGAGCGAGGAAGTGCTGCTGCTGCGCGAGATCCGCGACAACCTCAAGTCATAAGCCATGCCGGGCGCCGGGCTTTGCCCGGCTGTGTGGCCATACGCAGCGGGGCAGAGCCCCGCTCTACGAAACCCATGCGCGCATCCGGGTGGTTTACCGATACGGGCCTTTTCCCACGACCATGACCTGGGGCCCATGCGCGTCCGGATGACGCTGCTAAGCTCTGACGCTTATGCCCCTCCTGCTGGAGTCGTCCATGCGTCGCCGCGTCCTTGCCCTCGCCTCGTCCCTTGCCCTGCTCGCCTCGCCGGCCTTTGCGGCCCCACGCGCCACCACGCTGCCGCCGGCTTCGCTGGATGTCGCCGCACACCTGCGCGAACAGGCGCTGGCCGACGATACCGGCTGGAAGGTCGTGGAATCGCTGACCACCGAGATCGGCCCACGCATCGCCGGCAGCGAAGCCGATGCACGCGCCGTCGCCTGGGCGGAAGCCCGCTTCAAGGCACTTGGCTTCGACAAGGTCTGGAAGGAGCCGGTCACCTTCCCCAAATGGGAACGCCGCAGCGAAAGCGCGGCTGTCGTTGGCAGCCATGCCCAGCCGCTGGCGATCACCGCACTGGGCGGCAGCCCGGGCGGCTCGGTACAGGCTGAAGTCGTACGTTTCGCCGATCTGGCCGCCCTGCAGGCAGCGCCTGCCGGTTCGCTGCAGGGCAAGATCGCCTTCGTTGACTACCAGATGCTGCCCTATCGCGATGGTCGCGATTACGGCCGCGGTGGCGCCATCCGCAGCAAGGGTCCATCGGAGGCCATCCGCAAGGGCGCCGTGGGCTTCCTGATGCGTTCGGCCGGTACCGATTCCCACCGTGTGCCCCATACCGGCATTACCCGATACGACGATGGCCTGACCCCGGTGCCTTCGGCAGCGCTGTCGGTACCCGATGCGGACCAGTTGGCAAGACTGGTCGCCCGCGGCGCCACCACCGTGAAGCTGGCCCTGGACTGCGGCTGGGATGGCACTGCCACGTCGTACAACGTGATTGGTGAGATCACGGGTCGTTCGCTGCCGAAGGAAGTGGTGGTCATTGGTGGCCATCTGGATTCCTGGGACCTGGGCACCGGTGCGATCGACGATGCGGCCGGCGTCGGCATCACCATGGCCGCCGGTCATCTCATCGGCCAGCTGAAGCAGGCCCCCAGGCGCAGTATCCGGGTGGTCGCTTTCGCCAACGAGGAACAGGGCCTCTACGGTGGCAAGGCCTATGCCGAGGCCCACGCCAAGGACATCGTGCTGCACCAGTTGGCGGCCGAAAGCGACTTCGGCGCGGGCAGGATCTATGCCTTCAACACCGGTTCGCCGAATCCGGAAGGCTCACGCGAGGCTACCCGCCAGATCGCTGAAGTGCTCAAGCCGCTGGGAATCGAATACGCGCCGGACAAGGGTGGTCCGGGCCCGGATGTCGGTCCGCTGGCGGCCAAGGGTGGTGCCTGGGCGTGGCTGGCGCAGGATGGAACCGACTACTTCAATCTGCATCACACCGCCGACGATACGTTGGACAAGATCGATCCGAAGGCGCTGGCGCAGAACGTGGCCGCATACACCGTATTCGCGTATCTGGCTGCCGATGCCGATGGCAGCTTCGGCAGCGAAGCGAAGGCGACCGTGCCGCCGAGCGAATAAGCGCGATGCCGGGGAGCCCGGCATGTGGGTGGAGCCGGCCAGGGGTCGGCTCTACCTGGTGCGTTCAGCCGACCATGGGTCGGCTCTACCCTGCAACCAGGGTCCGGTGTGTCGCGATGCACCTCAGTACTACATGAAATTCCATGTGGGAAAAATCTGACCGGGCTGCCTTTTTCGCTGTGTAACGGGAAAGCTTCCGTCGTCATGGGTACTCCCTTGACGCGCACATTCTCGGCTGCCTGATGAACACACGGACGACACGCTCCCTGCGACAGCGGCTCACGCGCAGCATCGGCCCTGCCAGATGCAGCCGAGCTGCCTGCCTGGCAGCGGACCGGCCTGGTCACGCCTCACGGCACTCCAGGCCCCCTCCGCTCCGATGCAGCCTTGCCGCCTTAACAGGAGCATCAACCGATGAATGCACGCCCATTTCCCATGACCTCGGCACCGATCGCGGATGTGGCCTCGCTGGAATGCGAGATTCCCTACGTCGCGGCGATAGAGGCAGGCAAGCGGATCGCCAATGCCTTGCAGATAGACGTTGAAGACATCCGCTTGAACGAACAGGGCATCCATCTGCACCTGACCCGCCTGGCGAGCTCCGCACGGCTCGGTTACGACATCGAAAGCTGTGGATCGGGCATGGATTGTCCGCAGGCCACACGCGCCAGCCTGTATCCGGCCATCGCTCGCCTTTGCCTTGCGGACTATGCCCGTGCGCAGCCATGTACCCGCCTGCCGGTGAAGGAATACCTCAAGCTGCCCGGCGTGGAGCCGGCATTTCCAGAACTGGTCCCATTGCTCGCGCGCCAGCCGGAGCACACCCTTGCTACGGTGAATTTCCAGCCGCTGTCAGCGGGCCGATCGCTGTGCGTTCCCCTGGCCCTGGTGAATCCGGCGTACCTGCAGGATGTCGAACATGGCGATGCCCCCGCGTCCATCGCCGATGATTTCGACTACAGCCTGCTGCGCAGGTACAGCAGCAGTCACGGCATCGCGGCCGGTGCCACACAGGATGAAGCGCTGCTGCAGGGCCTGCTTTCAGCGCAGGAATGGATGGCGGCAAGCCGCTTCGCGGTGCAGGGAATCACGCTGCGTCAGCGTACCTACCTGCGACGCGTGGATGAAGACAGCCTGCCTGTCCAGATCCAGTCGCTTGTGCAGCTGGCGGCACAGCGCCTGGGACAGCACGTCCACCTGTTCGATGCGGGTGGTCCTGGGGACGTTCCCACCTACCTTGCCTGCGTGGTGGGCGCCACGCCGGCAACGCGCGCTGTCAGCGTGGGGGCGGGCTCCACGGCGGAACACGCCGCAACCCGTGCCGTGCGCCGCTTGCTGGAGATGCAGGCGTTCGCAGGCTGGAAGCGGAGGGACGCAGATGGCCAGGCCTCCGGCAGATCCACACCCGAGCAGCATCGGCCATTCCCGTTCCTGGGACTGGCGGAGATCATCGAGCAGGGAAGCCACGATACGGTTTCCTTCCATGGCCAGGCGACGGCATTGCCGGCTACCCTGCGTGGACGCATCGAACAGCTGTGCAGCCGCCTCGCCGAAAGCGGATTCACGCCGTGGCATGCACCGCTGCAGTTGGCCAGCGACCGGCTGGATGTGGCCTGCGTGCAGGTGCTGCTGACGCCGTTTGATGCCAACGGACTGGCACTCCAGGGCCCGCCTGCGGGAAGTTCCTTCGCGGTCTGGGAGGAGGCCGCCAACCAGGGTTGAGGACGCACAGGAAAGAAAACCCGGCCGCGATGCGGCCGGGTTGCCGCAACGATCCATCCCACGCGGTGGATCGTGTGTACTGGACACATCGGCCAACTCCCTTGTCTCTTACAGGGTCCGCAAGGGTGTTGGCTTACTGTGGTCCGGCAGGATGGCGCCCTGTTATCAGGAAACCATGGCGCCTGCGGTCAGGAATTGCGCAGACGTGCCCATTGTGCGAGCAGTACCGCCGTCGCCGAAGCGACATTCAGGCTTTCCACCGCGCCACTTCCGGGAATGGAAACCTGCAGATCGCATTGCGTGGCGAGGCTGCGGTCCATGCCCTCGCCTTCGGCTCCCATCACGTACACCAGGCGTTCGGGCAGCGAAGCGGCGAACACGTTGTCGCCGCCATCCACCAGGGTCGCGGCCAGGCCGAAACCGGCAGCACGCAGTTGCGTCATCGCCTGCGCATCACCTGGCAGGCGGATCAGTGGTACGGCTTCGGCGCCCCCTTCCGCCACCCGCGCCGCCGCGCCGGAAATGCCCAGCGTGCTGTCCGCAGGCAACAACAGGCCCGCCACGCCGAAATGCGCGGCCGACCGCAGGATGGCACCGAGATTGTGTGGATTGCCGATACCATCCAGCCACAGGGCCAGTACCGGCCCGGCCGGCAACTGCCGCAGCCACTCGTCCAGCGCCGGCATCGGCGCACGCTGCACGTCCGCCACCACGCCTTCGTGGTGGGTGGTGCCGGAGAGCTTGTTGAGATCGCCGTCTTCCACCACGCGATACCCCACGCGGTTGGCCACGCACCATTTCAGCAGCGGCTGCATGCGCGGAATCAGCGCCTCCAGCAGGTACAGCTTGCGCAGTGCCTGCGGTCGCCGGTTGAACGCGGCCAGCACGGCATTGACACCGAACAGGCGCAGTTCATCGCCCGTGTTGCGACCCGCCGCCGGCACATCCGCACGCGGCAACGGGGTGGCACGCGGAGGCCGCGCGGAGGGGCGACGGTTGTTCCAGGGATTGCTCACTTACGCGGTTTCCTGCCTGTTCTGCCAGAAATCGGCATTCTTGATGCCCAATGCCACCGGATCGAACGTGGGATCCAGGCCCAGCTTCTTCTGTCGTTCGTAATCGCGCAATGCCAGCATGGCCGGCTTCTGCACGATCAGGATGGCAACGATGTTCAGCCATGCCATCAGGCCCACGCCGATGTCGCCCAGCGCCCAGGCCAGCTGCGCATTGTGGAAGGCGCCGAAGATGACCATGCCGATGATGCCCAGGCGCAGCAGCAGCACCGTGAACGGGCGCTTGGCGTTGTGGTTGAGGTAGCTCAGGTTGGTCTCGGCCATGTAGTAATAGGCCATGATCGTGGTGAAGGCGAAGAAGAAGATCGCGATGGCCACGAACGCTCCGCCCCAGCCCGGCAGCACGCTTTCCACGGCCGCCTGCGCATAGCCTGCACCTTCAGGGATGCCGGCCAGGCCCATGAACATGGGCTCGGCACCGGCAACCGGCGAGTACACGTTGTAGGTACCGGCCGCCAGGATAAGGAACGCGGTAGCGGTACACACCATCATGGTGTCGAAATAGACCGCGAAGGCCTGCACGTAGCCCTGCTTGGCCGGGTGCGAGACTTCCGAGGCGGCCGCCGCATGGGGGCCGGTGCCCTGGCCGGCCTCGTTGGCGTAGATGCCGCGCTTGACGCCCCACTCCACCGCCAGGCCCATCATGGCGCCGAATGCCGCGTGGGTGCCGAAGGCACTGTTGAAGATGATGCCGAACATCTCCGGCACCCGGTCAGCATTGAGGATCATGATGACGATGGCCATCAGGATGAAGCCGGCGGCCATGAACGGGACGACGATCTCGGCGAAGGTGGCGATGCGCTTGACGCCGCCGAAGATCACCACGCCCAGCAGAAGGGCGACCACGGTGCCGATGCCAAGCTTGAGCGCCTGCACCGATTCCATGCCGAAGGCCTGGCCGTCCAGCGGCCCGCACAGCGCGGTGCCGCGGCAGGAATTGATGATGCTGTCGGCGATCGCATTGGCCTGCACGCCGGGCATGAGGAAGCCGGCGGCGACGATCGTGGCCAGCGCGAACGCCATCGCGTACCACTTCAGGCCCATGGCCTTTTCGATGTAATACGCCGGGCCGCCGCGGTACCGTCCTTCCGCGTCCTTGGTCTTGTAGATCTGCGCCAGGGTGCATTCGATGTACGAGGTGGACGCGCCGAGGAAGCCCATCACCCACATCCAGAAGATGGCACCAGGACCACCGAAGGCAATGGCGGTGGCGACACCGGCGATGTTGCCGATGCCCATGCGCCCGGCCATGGACATGGCCAGTGCCTGGAACGAGGAGACACCGGCAGCGGACTTTTCACCGGCGACGGTCAGGCGGCACATCTCGAAAAAGCCACGCAGCTGCATGAAGCGGGTGCGTACGCTGAAGAACAGGCCGGCGCCCAGGCACATGAAGATCAGCGCCTTGCTCCAGATGATGCTGTTGATCAAATTTACGGTTGCTTCCACGCGCTCTCTCCAGTCGGCGGAAAATCAAGGACGTCCCGTCGGCTGAGGGGAACCGTTCCGATTCTCCCTGATCCCGGGCTTCCAAGGTAGAGCCGATCCATGATCGGCTGGCATTCACCGCGCATCCGGCGGCGGTTCACCAGGATCCAGTCCCTCGGTAGCACCCGGCCGCTGGCCGGATGACCTCGTGATCCGGATCAGGCATGGCCGCCCACCGACGGGGTGTCGCGCTCCTGCTTCTCCAGCTCGCGGGCCACCGTTTCCGGCGACCGCGTATACGGTGCCAGGCGTGCATAGAACGCGGGCACCACGAACAGCGACAGGAACGTGGACAGGGTGACGCCGAACATGATCACCACGCCGATGGTGCCCCGGCTGGCCGAGCCCGGACCGCCGGCGACCACCAGCGGAATCGCACCGACCACGGTGGCGATCGAGGTCATCAGGATCGGGCGCAGGCGCACCTGCGAGGACTCGATGATCGCCTCACGCACGCTGCGCCCTTCATCGCGCAGCTGGTTGGCGAATTCGACGATCAGGATGCCGTTCTTCGCCGCCAGGCCGACCAGCATGACGATGCCGATCTGGCTGAACAGGTTCACCGTTCCACCACTCACCCACAGGCCGACCAGCGCACCGAGCACGCCCAGCGGCACGGTCAGCATGATGGTCAGCGGATGGATGAAGCTTTCGAACTGCGCGGCAAGCACCAGGTAGACCACCAGCAGCGCCATCGCGAAGGTCAGCAGCACCGCGCTGCCCGAACTCTGGTATTCACGCGATTCGCCCTTCCAGTTGATCTGCGCGTGCTGTGGCAGCTCTTCGCGGGCGACATCCTGGGCCCAGGCGATGGCCTCGCCCAGCGGATAGCCCGGCGCCAGGCCCGCGCTGATGGTGATCGAACGCAACCGGTTGAAGCGGTTCAGGGTGCCCGCTTCGGCCACTTCGCTCAGCGTCACCAGATTCGACAGCGGCACCAGCTCGCCGGAGGTGGCGCGCACGCGGATGGCAGCAAGGTCGGCCGGCGTGGCGCGGCCTTCGCGGCCGGCCTGCACCAGCACGTCGTACTCTTCGCCATTGTCCACGAAGGTGGTGACGCGCCGCGATCCCATCATGGTTTCCAGCGCCGAACCGATCGCCGTGACCGACACGCCCAGGTCGGCTGCGCGCTGGCGGTCGATGTTCACGCGCATCTGCGGGCGGGTTTCCTTGTAATCCGAATCAGCGCCGACCAGGCCCGGGTTATCGGCCATGCGCAGCAGGAAACGGTCGCGCCATTGTGCGATTTCCTCGTATTCCGGGCCGCCGAGGACAATCTGGAACGGCTGTCCGCCACTGCGCACCAGGCCACCACCCACCTGGGTACGCACGCGCACGCCGCGGATGGTATCCAGTTCCTTCTGCAGGCCGCTGGCCACATCCGGCGTGCTTTCGCTGCGCTGGCGCCATGGCTGCAGGAAGATGCTCACGCGTCCGGTGTGCATTTCCTCACTGGCGCCAAAACCGCCGGGTACGCGGGGGTTGGCGCGTGCGATGGCCTTGTCCGGGCCGACGTGCGGAGCCAGCAGGGCTTCCACCTGCTGCACCTGCTGCACGGTGTAGTCGTACCCGGCGCCTTCCGGGCCATCAATCATGATCTGGAACGAACCACGGTCTTCGGCCGGCGCCAGTTCCGAGGGCAGGTGGCGCATCAGCAGCCAACTGGCCAGCAGCGCGGCGGCCATCACCAGCAGGTAGATCCAGGTACGGTCCACGTGGCGTTCCAGCACCCGGCCGTAGCTGGCGGACAGTGCTTCCAGCCTGCGGTTGATGAAGCCATGCAGGCCGCGCGGCGCATGGCCGGTGTGCGGCTTGAGCAGCTTGGATGCCATCATCGGCGTCAGCGTGAGGGCGACAAAGGCCGAAAGCGCGACGGCCGCGGCCAGCGCTACCGCCAGTTCGCGGAACAACCGGCCGGTATTGCCTTCCAGGAAACCCACCGGCAGGAACACCGCCACCAGCACTGCGGTGGTGGCGATGACCGCGAACGCCACCTGCGCGGTGCCGCGTTTGGACGCCACCAGGGGCGGTTCGCCCAGATCAATGCGGCGCTGCACGTTCTCCACCACCACGATGGCATCGTCCACCACCAGGCCGATGCACAGCACCAGCGCCAGCAGGGTAAGCAGGTTGATGGAGAAATCGAACGCATACAGCGCGATGAACGCCGCCACCAGGCATACCGGCACGGTGACGGCCGGGATCAGCGCGGCACGGAAGCTGCCCAGGAACAGCCAGATCACCGCCAGCACCAGCAGCATGGCTTCCACCAGCGTGGCGTAGACGCGGTCCACCGCCGCTTCGATGAAGGTGGTGTTGTCGAAGGCCACGAAGATCTGCGTGCCTTCCGGCAACGTCTGCGCCACGCGCTCGGCCTCCGCACGCGCGGTACGTGCCACGTCCAGCGCATTGGCCGTTGACGTCTTGACGATGCCCAGGCCGACGCCCGGTTCGCCATTGCTGCGGTAATACGCACGGCGCTCGGCCGAGGCCAGCTCGATCTTCGCCACGTCGCCCATGCGCACCACGTAGCCATCGTTGCCCTTGCCAAGCGGGATCGTCGCGAAGTCTTCGGGTTTGACGTAATTGCGTTCCACGCGCAGGGTGAAATCGCGGTCGGCTGATTCGATGCGACCGGCCGGCAGCTCCACGTTTTCATTGCGCAGGGCGGTTTCCACGTCACCGGTGGTCAGTCCACGCGCGGCCAGCTGGTCGCGATCCAGCCAGATGCGCATGGCATAGCGTTGACGGCCGCCGATGCGCACCTGGGCCACGCCGTCCAGGCTGGAGAAGCGGTCGACCACGTAACGGTCGGCGTAATCGCTCAGCTCCAGCGTGTCCATCGTGGACGAGGCCATGTTGAACCAGATGATCGGGTCGGCATCGCTTTCGACCTTGGCGATCTCCGGTGGACGCGCCTCTTCGGGCATGCGGTCGGCGACACGGCTGACCGCATCGCGCACATCGTTGGCGGCCGCTTCGATGTCGCGGTTGGACGTGAACTCGATGCTGACCTGCGCACGTCCATTGGAGCTGCGCGCGTTGATGGTGTCGATGCCTTCGATGCCGGCCAGCGCATCTTCCAGCACCTGGGTGATGCGGCTCTCGATGACCGCCGCCGACGCGCCCGTATAGTCCACCGATACCGAGACGATCGGCGGATCGATCGCCGGAAGCTCGCGCAGCGTCAGGCGGGTGAACGACATGACACCCAGCACGATGAGCAGCAGGCTCATCACCACGGCAAACACCGGCCGCTGGATGGAAATGTTGGAGAGTTTCATCCGCCGCGACCCTCGGCCGGAACAACCGTGCCGACCGGCGCATCAGGCAGGCTGGGCGGTGCCGGCAGGGTTTCCGGCTCCGGCGCTGCCACCGGAGCCACCGGGCGGGCGTCCACCTTCAGGCCCTGGCGCAGCTTGCCGGTGCCATCGACGATGATGCGGTCGCCGGCGCTGATGCCCTGCTTGAGTTCGACCACGCCGGCACGGCGGGCACCGGTCACCACGTCCACGCGTTCCACCGTGCTGTCCGGTTTCAGGCGGTACAGGAAGGTATCGCGACCGACCTGCACCACGGCGATTTCCGGCACCACCAGCGCCTGGCGTTCGGGACGGTAGATACGCACGTCCAGCAGCATGCCCGGCCGCAGCGCGTGGTCGTCATTGGGGAAATCGGCGCGCACGGTCACTGCGCGGGTACCCGGATCCACGCGGGCATCGATGGTGGTCACCTCACCTTCGAAGGTCCGTCCGGGCCAGGCCACGCTGGTGGCTTCCACCTTGTTGCCATTGGCCAGCGAGGCCAGTTCGGCTTCCGGCACCTGGAAGTCGACGTGCATGCGCTCGATGTCGTCCAGGGTGGCGATGGGCGTGGTGGGCGTGACCAGCGAGCCCGGGCTGACCTGGCGGATGCCGAGAACGCCGGCAAACGGCGCGCGCACGTTGCGGTCGCCGATGTCCGACTGCATTTCCGCTACCCGCGCCTCGGCCGAATCACGGATGGCCTTCTGGGTATCCAGGGTGGCGCTGGCGACCAGCCGCTGCTGCGCCAGTTCGCGCTGCCGGCGGTAAAGCTGGTCGGCTTCGGCGAAGGTCGCCTGCGCCTGGCTGAGCGCGGCCTGCTGGGCCTGGCCGCGCAGCGTCACCAGCGGCGCGCCGGCCCGGACCTGCTGGCCGCTTTCGAAATGCACCTGCTCGATGATCTCGCTGACCTTGGCGGTGATGGTGACCGATTCACGTGCCTTGGCGGTGCCCAGTGCCTGCAATGTATCGCTCCACGCGGATGGTTCCACGACCTGCGCGGTCACCGGCACATCGGCGGTTTGACGGCGCTCGGCCTCCGCTTCACCCTTGCAACCGGTCAGAACCAGGGCCAGTCCGATGACCGTGCCCGCTGCGATACGTCCCAACATGAAAAATCCCGCCTTCGGCATGACCCGCGAGTGTAGGCGGCGGCGTGCGAAGGCCGTATGTGCCAAGCGTTTACCGTGCTGCCCGGGCGCCGTGGTAGCGGCTGGAACCCTTCCCGTGCAGGGGGTCCGGCGAGCGTATCGGCGTGTGTCGCTGTGTGTCCGGCCGCCCTGGCCCGGGCCGGCCGGCTTCCTACGTGGCGCCGGGCCCTGTCCGGCTGCACGGAACCATCAGGCGGGCCGGTCACCTGCCACCGTCAGGACGTAATGGTCTGGGTCAGGGATTCCCACGTCGGCGGCAACGGCCACGCCGGTTCCTGGTTGCCGTCCAGCACCCGGCGCAGGTCGCGCGGGTCCACCTGCGGCGCCAGTACATGGACCAGTTCCAGCGCGTAATCACGCAGCACGCGGTCGCGTGGCAGCACCGCCCACGCAATGCATTCGTCGATCGGCTCCGGCGCCACCCAGGCCCGCAGGTCGTGATCGGCCGCGCTGACGGCCATTTCGGCCAGCAGGCCGACGCCCACGCCACTGCGTACATAGGTCTTGATGAGATCCGCATCCAGCGCCGTCAGCGCGATGTCCGGCGCCAGTCCCGCCGAAGCGAAGGCACGCTGCAGCGATGACCCCGGGCGCGTGGAGGATTCGTAGCTGATCAACGGCTGGGCAGCCAGCGCCGCAAGGTCGGGAACGCGACCCGCCCGATCCAGGGCGTGGCCTTTGGGCACCAGCACCAGCCGTCGCCAGCGGTAGAGCGGTACGGCGATGCCGGCACTGGGCTCGCTGCCGGCTGTGCTGATGATGGCGATGTCCGCATCGCCCTGGCTGAGCAGGTCCAGGGCGTCGCTTTCCGCCGCCTGCTGCAGGTGCACGCTGACCTGCGGATAGGCCTGCTTGATGCGCGCGACTGCTGGCGGCAGCACGAAGCGTGCCTGCGTGTGCGTGGTGGTCAACACCAGCTGGCCTTGGCTTTCACGGCGCTGGTTGGCCGCATAGGTGCGGATGTTGTTGGCCTCGGCCAGCACGGCGCGGGCACGGCTGATGACCTCCACGCCGGCCGGCGTCACCGATTCCAGGCTGCGCCCACGGCGTACGAACAGCAGGAATCCCAGCTCGTCCTCCAGCTGCTTGAGCTGCTTGGACAGGCCAGGCTGGGTGGCGTGCACGCGCGATGCGGCGAGCGTGATGTTCAGCTCGGCGTCGGCAATGGCCACCAGATAGCGAAGCTGGGTCAGCGTCATGGCGATAGGGCCGGGAGAGGAAAAGTCACTGTAGGGCAATTGCCATCACCAGCTTATAACCAAACGTTGTTTATGACGGGAATCTGGTCATTTCCTGCTGTCATATGGCAGCGCTACGGTCGACCGGTCAGGACGGAGGCGTCCACCCTTCGTCCGCCCTTCCCTGCCGCCCCTGCCGCGGCCCTGTTCCGGAGCACCCCCATGGCCCTGCATGACTCCATCCTGGATACCATCGGCAATACCCCCATCGTCCGGCTGCAGCGGCTGGCGCCGGACCACGTCACCCTGTACGCCAAGGTGGAATCGTTCAATCCCGGCGGTTCAGTGAAGGACCGCCTGGCGTTGGCGATCATCCTGGACGCCGAGCAGCGCGGCCTGCTCAAGCCCGGCGACACCATCGTGGAAGCCACGTCCGGCAATACCGGCGTTGCGCTGGCCATGGTGGCGGCCGCCCGCGGCTACAAATTCGTCGCGACCATGGTGGAAACCTTCTCGGTGGAGCGCCGCAAGCTGATGCGCGCCTATGGCGCCAAAGTGATCCTGACGCCGGCCGCCGAACGTGGCAGCGGCATGGTACGCAAGGCCGCCGAGCTGGCCGAGCAGCACGGCTGGTTCCTGGCCAGCCAGTTCGCCAACCCGGCCAACCCGGCCTGGCACCGCAACACCACGGCGGCGGAGATCCTGCGCGATTTCGCCGGGCGGCGCCTGGATTATTTCGTCAGCGGCTGGGGCACCGGCGGCACTCTGACCGGCGTAGGCGAAGTGCTCAAGGTGGCCCGGCCGCAGACCCGCATCATCGCCACCGAACCGGCGGGCGCGGCCCTGTTGAAGGGCGACGACTGGAAGCCGCACAAGATCCAGGGCTGGACGCCGGATTTCGTGCCGGACGTGCTCAACCGTGACGTGGTGGATGAACTGCTGTCGGTGGATGATGACCGCGCGATCGCCACCGCCCGCCGGCTGGCCGCCGAAGAAGGCCTGTTCGTGGGCATCTCCGCCGGCGCCACCGTGGCCAGTGCGCTGCAGGTAGCCGAACGCGCCGAAGCAGGTTCGGTGATCCTGGCGATGCTGCCTGACACCGGCGAACGCTATTTCTCCACGCCCCTGTTCGCCGACGTGAACGACGGTTCGGACGACGACTGGCTGGCCGGGCTTCCGTAAACGCCGGCTGGCCGGGCGGCGGGCCACTGGCGGGCAGGCGCCCCGGGCCAGCCAGGGCCCGGCCCTCGCGGAGACTCCCGGGTCGCATCGGGTGAGACGGTCATGACGCAGCATGCATGCGCTACCGGATAGGGTAGCTCAGGCAACGCTGGACGTTGCACCGCATCAACCGACAGCCAGGAGTCAGGACGCATGAAGATCGAGGTTTGGCAGGGCGACATCACGACCCTGGCGGTGGATGCGATCGTCAACGCGGCCAACGAATCCCTGCTGGGCGGAGGCGGCGTGGACGGAGCCATCCATCGCGCCGCAGGCCCTGCCCTGCTGGAAGAGTGCGAGCGCCTGCCGCAGGGACGCCCCGGCGTGCGCTGCCCGACCGGTGAAGTCATCGCCACGGCCGCACATGCGCTGCCGGCACGATACGTCTTCCATACCGTCGGGCCGGTCTGGCACGACGGTCAGCGCGACGAACCGGCGCTGCTGGCCAACTGCTACTGGAAGTCGCTGCAACTGGCCGAAAAGCTGGACGTGCAGTCCATCGCATTCCCGGCGATCAGCTGCGGCGTGTATGGCTATCCGCTGTACCAGGCGGCGCAGATCGCCGCCACGGAAACCGTGGCGTGGCAGCGCAGCCACCGGCAGCCTCGCCGGATCATCCTGGTCGCCTACAACAGTGCTACGTTCAAGGCCTATCAGCAGGCCCTGCTGGCGGCCGGGCAACCGGTCGAAGAAGCCCCGGCCCCTGCACTCTCGCTGCCGGGAGCGGAAGCGGCTTCCGCGCTCTGACGCCCGCGTTCTGGCACGTCCGCGGGCTGGAACCGCAGCCGCAGCCGGACAGACAGACGCCGGCTCATTGGCCGGCGTCTGTCATTGCAGCGATGGCGGCTGGATCAGCCGTTCCACTTGCCCAGGGCAGCCTGGCCATTTTCCTTCGCACGCTCATACACGGTCTTCTGCGCGGCGGCGAAATTGGCCTTCATGTCCTTGGCCCACAGCTTCAACGCGGCCTGCTGCATGGCGCGGCCGTAGGAGAAGCTCAGCGGCCACGGCAGCTGGCCCAACTGGTTCATGGCGTTGAGGTGGGCGGTGGACTGTTCGTCGCTCTGGCCGCCGGACAGGAACACCACGCCCGGCAGGATCGCCGGCACGGTGCTCTTCAGGCACATCACGGTGGATTCGGCCACTTCCTCGACATCGGCCTGCTCATCGCAACCCTTGCCGGAGATGACCATCGAAGCCTTCAGGATGGTGCCTTCCAGCAGCACATTCTGCTGGTACAGCGCATCGAACAGCGAGCGCAGGGTGGCTTCGGTGACTTCGTAGCAGGTTTCGATGTCGTGGTCGCCGTCCATGATGACTTCCGGCTCGACCATCGGCACCAGACCGCATTCCTGGCACAGCGCGGCATAGCGCGCCAGGGCGTGGGCATTGGATTCAATGCAGGTGCCCGACGGAATGCTCTCGCCGATGTTGATGACCGCACGCCACTTGGCGAAGCGCGCACCCAGCTTGTAGTACTCCTGCAGGCGCTCACGCAGGCCGTCCAGGCCTTCGGTGACCAGTTCGCCCGGGCAGCCGGCCAGCGGATGCGCGCCCTTGTCGACCTTGATGCCCGGAATCATGCCGTTGTCGGACATGTACTTGGCGAACGGCACGCCATCCTTCGTGGACTGGCGGATGGTCTCGTCGAACAGGATCGCGCCGGAGATGTGCTCATTGAGCTTCGGCGTGGTCAGCAGCAGTTCGCGGTAGGCGCGACGGTTCTCCTCGGTGTTCTCGATGCCGACGCTGGCAAAGCGCTTGGCGATGGTACCGGTGGATTCGTCGATCGCGATGATGCCCTTGCCCGGGGCGACCATGGCCTGGGCGGTTTCGGCCAGCTGTTCGATGCTCATGTACTTCCTGTGGCGGGTGCGGGAAAACACCGATTATAGCCCGCACAGCGCGTGACCTCCCGGTGCAGGCGACCTGTAAACGATTCCAGCTGATGGTTCATGGTGGGTGACGCGGGAGCCTGGTGGGTGACGACCGTTGGTCGTCACGCTCT
>Ga0160468_100436_pt1 | contig 17113 bp, 18 predicted proteins | sample HID1972K_E11MG_FD_108234 | JGI IMG/M metagenome (GOLD analysis project Ga0160468, IMG submission 108234) | Enriched pill bug-associated microbial communities from UW Madison campus, WI, USA - HID1972K_E11 MG | ecosystem: Host-associated > Arthropoda: Insects > Digestive system > Unclassified ... | reverse complement strand
GACCGGGTGGCGGTGCTGGCCGCACTGAACCTGGCCCACGAACTGCAGCAGCTGCGCGACGAGAATGCCCGCCAGGCCGTCGCCCTGCAGCAGACCCTGGCCGATCTGAACCGCCGCCTCGACCGCGCCATCGACGGCTGACCCCGTAAAAAAAGGGGACGGAGGTGGTTAATTGCAATTAACCACCTCCGTCCCCTTTTTTTTTCATGAACGTTGCCGACGAACGGCCTGCGTATCCGTGCAGGCGCGGCTATACTGCGTGTGCGTTCTCTGCGGTACTCGACGGCATGTGCAAACATTCGCCTTGTCCCTTAAGAACGACACCGGGAGCGCGACGGCGCCGGGAGTGCATGTCCGCCTTGCAGCGGGAAGCCCGATGGTTCCCCAGCGTTCCCACTTGAGCCCCCGGGTTCAAGGTCGTTTCGCATGCATCGACATCGCGGAGAATGCAATATTCCACAAGGGCGGCGTCTTCGGATGCCGCCCTTGTCTTTTACAGGCGGCGGCACGGCACAATGGGTCGGTTTCCCCAAGCCAAGCCCGACGATGACCGATCCACGCCAGCCGTTGCGCATCCAGTTGCGGCAACGCCGGCGCGAGCTGCCGGCCGCCGCCCGTATCGAGGCTGCCGACCAGCTTGCGACCCGCCTGCTTTCGCTTCCCTTCGCGCCACGCAGCGGCCCCGTCGCCGGCTACTGGGCGATGGATGGCGAAATCGCCCTGCACCGCTGGCAGCTGGCCCTGCCGCAGGACGTGGTCTACTGCCTGCCGGTGCTGCACGAACAGGTGCTGCGCTTTGCGCCATGGCGCCCGGGGCAACCCCTGCGGCAGAACCGCTTCGGCATTCCCGAGCCCGACCTGGATGCTGCCGACAGCCTGGCTGCCGAGCAGATGGCCCTGGTGGTCACGCCCCTGGTCGGCTTCGATGACACAGGTGGCCGCCTTGGAATGGGGGGCGGCTGGTATGATCGCAGCTTCGCGTTCCGGCACGACCATCCCGCTCCGCCGTGGCTGGTCGGCGCGGCGTTTGCCGTGCAGCAGGTTCCCGCAGTGCCGATCGCCCCTTGGGATGTGTCGGTGGATGCGATCTGCACCGACGCGAGCACCATCTTTCCTTCCCGTGTGACCGCATGACCGCCCGCAAGCGCTACTGGCTGATGAAGTCCGAACCGGACGCCTTTTCCATCGACGACCTGGCCCGCGTCGGCACCGAGCCCTGGAATGGCGTGCGCAATTACCAGGCGCGCAATTTCATGCGCGATGGCATGCAGATCGGCGACGGCATCCTGTTCTACCACTCCAACACCAAGGTGCCCGGCATCGTCGGCCTGGCCACGGTGGCCAGTGCCGCATACCCGGATGAAACCCAGTTCGATCCGGGATCGGATTACCACGATCCGAAGAGCACCCGCGAGGAACCGCGCTGGATGCTGGTGGACGTGGCCTTCGAGCGCAGGCTGCGACAGATCATCCCGCTGGACGAGATCAAGCTGCACGCCGATGCGCTGGGCGAAGGATTTCCCCTGGTCGCGCGCGGCAACCGCCTTTCCGTATTCCCGGTGACCGCCTCGCAGTGGAAGCTGCTGCTGTCGCTGGAAAAGACCCCCTGATTCCACCTGCGAGACTGCCTGCATGTCCGAAGCCAAGCGCCTGGCCGCCGAAAAAGCCATCGAATACGTCGAGGACGGCATGATCGTCGGCGTCGGCACCGGCTCCACCGTCGCCTATTTCATCGATGCGCTCGCGCGCGTCCAGCATCGCATCAAGGGCGCCGTATCCAGCTCGGAACAGAGCACCGCGCGGCTGAAGCAGCACGGCATCGAGGTGATGGAACTGAACCACACCGGCAACCTGTCGCTCTACGTGGATGGCGCCGACGAGTGCGATCCGGGCAAGTGCCTGATCAAGGGCGGCGGTGCGGCACTGACGCGCGAGAAGATCATCGCCGAAGCCAGCGAACGTTTCATCTGCATCGTCGACCCCAGCAAGCAGGTACCGGTGCTGGGCCGGTTCCCGCTGCCGGTGGAAGTCATCCCGATGGCGCGCAGCCTGGTCGCGCGGCAGATCCGCGACATCACCGGCGGCCAGCCGAGCTGGCGCGAAGGCGTGGTGACCGACAACGGCAACCAGATCCTCGACATCCACCACCTGCAGATCACCGACCCGGTAGCGCTGGAGCAGACCCTCAACCAGCTGCCCGGCGTCGTCTGCGTCGGCCTGTTCGCACGCCGTCGCGCCGACGTGGTGATCGTCGGCGGCGAGCCGCCGGTGGTGCTCTGAAATTCCATCATCGCCGGCGTCGCCGCCTGCATGCCTGAGGAGGGCAACCCCATGTCGATACGCTCCCTGATCCTGCTGCCGCTGCTGGCGCTGGCCGGCTGCGCCACCAGTGCCTCCCGTCACTGGGTGGAACTGGACGGCACCCGCTACCAGGTGGAGTTGGCGCAAACCGATGAAACCCGCGCACGCGGCCTGATGTTCCGCGATTCCATGCCCGACGATCACGGCATGCTGTTCATCCACGACCGTGAAGAACAGCAGGCGTACTGGATGAAGAACACGAAGATCGGGCTGGATATCCTGTACTTCGACAGTGCCCGCCGCCTGGTGAGCCAGCAGCGCGACGTGCCGCCCTGTTCGGCCGGCAACATGTGCCCTCCGTATCCGAGCAGCGGGCCGGCGCGTTACGTGCTGGAACTCAATGCCGGCCAGGCCGAGAAGATCCACCTGAAGGATGGCACCGAACTCAGGTTCGGTCCGGGCATTCCCACCGAATGACGGGTGGCGCGCGCCCCTGCCCCGGGTGGGCAGGCGGCAGCGCGGAGGCTTGAAACCTCGTTGTTTTGCCGCCAGTCTGTAGTCATGCAGGACGCCATGACACTACCTGGTTGGGACTCCCTGGCGGAGCTGGACGACGCATCGCTGCCGTTGCTGCCGACGGCGCTGCTCATCGCCCGCGACGAATATCCCGGACTCGATGCAGCGCGCTGCGATGCCACGGTGCAGGCGCACGTGGAGCACCTTCGCGCGGAAGTGGACACCATCCCGATGGCACCATTGAAAATGGCCGCCATCAACCGCCACCTGTTCGACGAGCTCGGCTACAGCGGCGACCACGACGAGTATTACGATCCCCGCAACAGCTATCTCAACGAGGTGCTGGAACGGCGTCTCGGCAACCCGATCTCGCTGGCGCTGGTGCAGATGGAAGTCGCGCGCCGGCTTGGCATCCCGCTCGATGGCGTGTCCTTCCCCGGGCATTTCCTGGTCCGCCTGCCGATGGATGAAGGCGTGCTGGTGATGGATCCCTTCAACGGCGGACGTCCGCTCGGCGTGGAAGAACTGCGCGAGCGCGCGGCCCCCCACCTGGGTGGGCATGTGCCGGACGACCAGGTATTGGCGCAGATTCTCGACCCGGCACCGAGCCGCGCGATCCTGATGCGCATGCTGCGCAACCTGTACGGCGTCTACGCGGAAAACCGCCAGTGGGATCGTGCCGCGCGCAGTGCCGACCGCCTGCTGAAGCTGGCCCCGCACGACGATGATGCGATGCGCGACCGTGGCGTCGCCTACCTGAAACTGGATTACCTGCCCGGCGCGCGCCAGGACCTGGGCCGCTACGTGCAGCGCAATCCCGGCGCTGATGATGCGCAGCTGCTGCGCGACACGCTGGTCGAGCTGGGCGGACCCCGGGTGCGACTGCATTGAGTCACCCGGCAGAGCCGGTCCATGGCGGGCGGAAACTGCCGGCCAGAGGTGCATCAAGGACCCGGACGATACCCTCGGGCCGAATCGTTCAGCCCACTTCGACCATCTCGAAATCATCCTTGCCGACGCCGCAATCCGGGCAGAACCACGTCTCCGGAATATCCTCCCAACGCGTTCCCGGCGCGATGCCTTCCTCCGGCAGTCCCTCGGCCTCGTGGTAGAGGAATCCACAGACCACGCACATCCAGGTGCGGAAGGTGGTGGTGTCCGTGTCGCTCATCGGATAATGCCTGTCCTGTGATTCCCTGCGGCCATTGTCCCATCGCGGCCGCGCAACCGGTAGCCAAGCATGACCCCGCCCCTTCGCGCACCGCGCGGCATCTACCTGATCACCCCGGACGAAAGCGACACCAGGCGGCTGCTGGCGCGCGTGCAGCCGCTGCTGTCGGCCGGCATCTGCTGGCTGCAGTATCGCAACAAGGCCGCCAGCGACACCCTTCGTCATGAGCAGGCCATGGCGTTGCGCGCACTGTGCGATACGCATGGCGTGCCGTTGATCATCAACGACGATGCCACGCTGGCCCACGCCGTCGGCGCCGCAGGCGTACATCTGGGCGAAGACGACGGTGGCATCGCCATGGCGCGCACCCTGCTCGGGCCGGATGCCATCATCGGTGCATCGTGCTACGACGAACTATCCCTGGCCGAACGTGCCGTCGCCGCCGGCGCCAGCTACGTGGCATTCGGCGCCTTCTTCCCCAGCCGCAGCAAGGCCACCACCCGCCGCGCGCATCCCGACCTGCTGCGACAAAGCGACGCACTGGGCGTGCCACGGGTAGCGATCGGCGGGCTGACCCCGGACAATGTGGCCCCTGTCATCGCCGCCGGCGCCGATCTCGTCGCCGTCATCAGCAGCGTGTTCGAGGCTCCCGATCCGGTCGCCACCCTGCGCGCCTATCTCGCCTGCTTCCAGGACCTCTCCGCATGAACCACGACCAGTCCCACGCCCTTTTCACCCGCGCCCAGGCCCTGTTGCCGGGCGGCGTCAATTCGCCGGTGCGCGCGTTCAAGTCGGTGGGCGGCGAACCCTTCTTCGTCGAACGCGCCGATGGTGCGTACCTGTATGACGTCGACGGCAACCGTTACATCGACTACGTCGGCTCATGGGGACCGATGATCGTCGGCCACAACCATCCGGCCGTGCGCCAGGCAGTGAAGAAGGCCACCGACAACGGCCTGTCCTTCGGTGCGCCGTGCGCCGCCGAGGTCATCATGGCTGAAACGCTCACCCGCCTGGTGCCCTCGTGCGAGATGGTGCGGATGGTCAACTCCGGCACCGAAGCCACGCTGTCGGCGATCCGGCTGGCGCGCGGTGCCACCGGCCGCACCCGCATCGTCAAGTTCGAAGGCTGCTACCACGGACATGGCGATTCGTTCCTGGTGAAGGCCGGCAGCGGCATGCTGACCCTGGGCGTGCCGACCTCGCCGGGCGTTCCCGCCGGCCTGAGCGAACTGACCCTGACCCTGCCCTACAACGATTTCGAAGCGGCCACCGCGCTGTTCGAAGCGCAGGGCGAGCACATCGCCGGGCTCATCATCGAACCGGTGGTGGGCAATGCCAACTGCATCCCGCCGCGTGAAGGCTACCTGCAGCACCTGCGCGAACTGTGCACGCGTTCCGGCACCGTGCTGATCTTCGATGAAGTGATGACCGGCTTCCGCGTGGCGCTGGGTGGTGCGCAGGCGCATTACGGGGTAACGCCGGACCTCACCACCTTCGGCAAGATCATCGGCGGCGGCATGCCGGTGGGCGCCTACGGTGGCAGGCGTGAGCTGATGCAGCAGATTTCCCCGGCCGGCCCGATCTACCAGGCAGGCACGCTGAGCGGCAATCCGGTGGCGATGGCCGCCGGCCTGGCGATGCTGGAGCTGGTATCGCAGCCGGGCTTCCATACCGGCCTTTCCGCACGCGCCGCGCGCCTGTGCGCAGGCCTGGAAGAGGCGGCCGCCGACGCCGGCGTCGCCGTGACCACCACCCAGGCAGGCGCGATGTTCGGCCTGTTCTTCACCGACCAGAAGGTGGAAACCTATGCCCAGGCCACGGCATGCGATATTCCCGCGTTCAACCGTTTCTTCCACGCCATGCTGGAACAGGGCGTCTTCCTGGCGCCGTCCGCCTACGAGGCCGGTTTCCTGTCCAGCGCCCACGACGATGCCGTGATCGACGCCACCCTCGCCGCCGCCCGCATCGCCTTCCGCGCCTGACCCCGGAATAATGGGGATGAAAAGGGGGCCGGAGGTGGTTAATTTCAATTAACCACCTCCGTCCCCCTTTTTCTGTCAGCCGAAGATGAGCTTGCCTTTCATCATCGCGAAGTGGCCGGGGAACGAGCAGAAGAACGTGTAGTCATCGCCCTTGCGCAGACTCCTGGTGGAAAAGCGCACGCTGGTGCTCTGGCCGCCGCCGATCACCTTCGTGTGCGCCAGAACGCGTGCGTCGTTGCTGGGCAGGTAGCTGCCGGCCAACGTGCCGCGCATGCCCGCCAGCGCTACCGGCGGGTAGTCCGCCGTACGCGTCAGCACCCAGTTGTGGCCCATCGCGGTGACCGGCAACGAGCCGGTATGGCGCAGGGTCAGGTTCACCTCGCTGCAATCACCCGCCACCCTGATCTCCCTGCTGCTGAAGGTCATCTGGTCGGTACTGTCGATGCTCACCGCACACACCCGCGCCATCGCCGACGGTGCCACCAGGACCGCCAGCAGCCCGATGCCCCATGCCCACCTGCCGCTGTCCATCATCCACTCCACGTTGCGCATGTGCATAGTGTAGGAACCCACGCCCCGGCCGGACTGCGACCCGCTGTCGCACCATCGCACGGCAATGCGGCATGCTGCAGCCGTGATCCTGCGCATCGATCTCCTGCTGCTGGACGTGGACGGCGTGCTGCTGGACTACCAGCGCGCACGCCGCGTGCGTCATCTCGCTGAAGCCCTGCACGTACCGGACGAGCGGGTATGGCACGTGCTGTTCGAAAGCGGCCTGGAATCCGCCTACGATCGGGGCACGGTGGCGACCGATGCCTACCTGCGCCAGCTCGGCGCCGGGTTGCAGGCGGACAGGCACGTGGACGAAGCACTATGGATCGCGGCACGGCTGGCCGCCTCGCGGCCGCGCGTGGATATCGTCCAGCGCCTGCTCGCACTGCCACCTGCACTGCCGCTGGCGGTGCTGACCAACAACGGCTCATTGATGGCAAGCGTGCTGCCGGTTGCGCTGCCCCTGCTGCATCCGCGGCTGCAGGGCCGCGTGCTGTGCAGCGGCATGCTCGGTGGGCGCAAGCCGGAGCCCGCGGTGTTCCTGCAGGCGCTGCAGCGCCTGCAGGTGGAGCCGGCGCACACGTTGTTCGTCGATGATCTTTTCGTCAACGTACGGGGCGCACGCCAGGCGGGCCTGCATGCGGAAACCGTGCGCGATGGACGGTCACTCGGAAAGGTGTTGAAGCGGTATGGGCTGGCGTAGGGTCCCGCGCTGGCCGGCTGGCTGGACGCGGCCAGGCTGGGAGGACCCGGAGAGGCTGCCGGAGAGGCTGCCGGGCAGAGCCCGGCACTACGCACGCTGCGCCGCGTTACCGCATCAGCGGCGGGTGGCGATGTAGGCCGCAACCGCAGCCCGCAGGCGCTTGAGTCCTTCGGCCACTTCATCGTCGGTGATGTTCAGCGAGGGCACGAAACGCAGCACGTCCGGTCCCGCCTGCAGCGCCAGCAGGCCGTGGTCGGCGGCATGGTCGAGAATGGCTCCGGCCTGCCCGGCATGTTCTGCCGACAGCACCGCTCCCAGCATCAGGCCCCGTCCGCGCACCGCGCTGAACACGTTGAACTCGGCATGGATGCCTGCGAAGCCCTCGCGCAACGCCTGCGACTGCCGGCTCACGTTGCTGGCGATCGTATCCGACGCCAGCTTGCGCAGCGCCACGCGCGCCACCGCTGCCGCCAGCGGGTTGCCGCCGAAGGTCGTGCCATGCGCGCCGAACTGCATGGTTTCAGCCACCTTCGGACCGGCCAGCATCGCACCGATCGGGAAACCACCACCCAGTGCCTTGGCGAGGGTCACCATGTCCGGCACCACGTCGTCCTGCCAGTGCGCGAACAGCGTGCCGGTGCGGCCCATGCCGGCCTGGATCTCGTCCAGCACCATCAGGGCGTTGTGCTGGTCGCACAGCTCACGCACGCGCTTGAGGAAACCGGTCCTGGCCGGCATCACGCCGCCCTCGCCCTGGATCGGCTCCAGCATCACCGCAGCCACGTCACCCGCGGCCATCGCCGTTTCCAGCTGCACTTCATCGTTGAAGTCGATGTAGCGGAAACCACCCGGCAGCGGCTCGTAGCCTTCCTGGTACTTCGGCTGCGCGGTGGCGGTCACCGCCCCCATGGTGCGGCCGTGGAAGCTGCCGCGGAACGTGATGATGACGCGCTTGTCCGCGGGGCGGCCCTGGCTGGAGGCCCACTTGCGGACCATCTTGATCGCCACTTCATTGGCTTCGGCACCGGAGTTGCACAGGAACACGCGTTCGGCGAAGCGGCTGGCCCTCACCAGTTCCTCGGCCAGGTGCAGCGGCGGTGCACTGTAGAACACGTTGCTGGTGTGCCAGAGCTTGCCGGCCTGCTCCACCAGTGCGGCCACCAGGTCCGGGTCGTTGTGGCCCAGGCCACATACCGCGATGCCCGCTGCCAGATCGATGAACTCACGGCCCTGGCTGTCCCACACACGGGCGCCCTGGCCGCGCTCCAGCACCACCTGGCGGGGCCTGTACACCGGCAGGTAGTAGTGCGAAAGGGAAATCAACGGATCGGTGGCGGTGGCGGTGGCGGTGGTCATGGGCATCAGGAAGGCATCGGCAGGCCGTCATTCTCGCCCCATGGCCCCGGCGGCACAATGCGCCCGGGCAGCCGCGCGTGCACGTCAGTCGAGGAACAGGTCAGGCACCAGTGGCCGGCTGGCATCCACGGCGTAGCCGGACAGGTCGCTCACGCCGGCCTCGCCCAGCACCTCGTCGTCCAGCAGGAAGTGGCCATGGAATCCCGCCGCTTCGCGTACCAGTACCGCATGCGCGGCGTCAGCCACGATCTGCGGCGTACGGCAGCCCGCCACGTCCACGCCGGGAATCATGTTGATCGCATCGGTGGCGATCACCGTGCGCGGCCACAACGCGTTGACCGCCACGCCACGCGGACCGAACTCGGCGGCCAGGCCGAGGGTGACGAAGCTCATGCCCATCTTGGCCAGGGTGTAACCGGTGTGCGGCGCCCACCATTTCGGGTCCAGGCTCGGCGGCGGTGCCAGCGACAGGATATGGGGATTGGGCGCTTCCAGCAGGTACGGCAGGCAGGCCTGCGCGCACAGGAAGCTGCCGCGCGCGTTGACCTGCTGCATCAGGTCGAAGCGCTTCATCGGTGTGTCCAGCGTGCCGCGCAGCCAGATCGCGCTGGCATTGTTGACCAGGATGTCGATGCCACCGAATGTGTCCACGGTAGCGGCGACAGCGGCCTGCACCTGATCTTCCTCGCGGATGTCGCACTTCAACGCCAGTGCCTGCCCACCGGCGGCCGTTACCGCCTCTGCGGCGCTGTGGATGGTGCCGGGCAACCTGGGATTGGCGACGGCCGACTTCGCCGCGATGGCGACGTTGGCTCCATCGCGGGCCGCGCGCAGGGCAATGGCCAGGCCGATGCCACGCGAGGCGCCGGTGATGAAAAGGGTCTTTCCCTGCAGGTTCGCCATGACGCTTCTCCTCGCCGGCCCGTGGTGCCGTAACGACATTATGCCTCCGCGCACGCGGCGTTAACTGCGGTTGTCGATACTTCATGCACTGCCCACTCCATCAGGAGGACCGCACATGACACGCCTCATTCCCTCGTATTCCCGCCTCATGGTTCCGCTGGCATGCGCTGCGCTGTTGATGGCCTGCCGGCAGGAACCCAGGCCCGAACCCGCGGACGCCGACGCGCCCGAACGGGCTGCCGTCCCCGCAACGGCCAGGGACGCCGCCACCGACACCGCGCTCGCATGGAGCGCCTCGGTCGCATGGGATGGCGATCTCAATGCCTGCCGGCAGGGCGCGGATGCGGCAACCCGCGAATGCCTGCTCGATGCGATGCGCTCCGGTGGCGCCAGCAATGACGCGGTGACCGCCGCCGGGCAGCTGTCCAGCGCCGGTGAACTGGCCTACGTATCGGCGTGGCATGAGCAGGATGGCATCGGCGTGGCCACGGTAACCTATCCCTTCCGCGCCAACACCAACGAAGGCACGCGCCTGATCGATGCCAGGGGTCATCGCATCGATGTGGATGCCGACCCGATGGCCGGTGAAGCCGCCGCCGATCCCGCCGTGCAGGCACTGGCGGCGGCGCATCCCGGAGCAGCCCCGTTCCCGCCGGCGCAGGCGGCCGGCACATCGCCCCTGGAAGACGGCGGCGTCAGGCTGCTGTACCGCACGCCATTGCGCGAGTGCCATGCCTGCGCGGATGTCGCGCAGGTACAGCAGGCTTACGATTTCGATGCGCAGCGCAACTTCATCGGTTCCCAGGTGGTGCCGTAGAAGGGCGTGCCAGCGGTTGCCGGTGACGTGGCGACCAACGGCCGTCACCAGCCGGCTCCGCCAGATGCGGGTTCATGGCTTCGGCCCCTGCCCTTCGTTGTCTTCCCAATGCAGGATGCGCCGGGTGACGAAGCGGTACACCGGCTTGCCGGTGGCGAACCACAGTTCGCGCACCCACGAGGTGCGCTTGAGCACGCGCTTCTCCACTGGAGTGAGAGAAGCGCGGCAATACATGCGCTTGTGCTTGAGCAGATGGCGCAGGTCTTCGCGGGCCAGCAGGCGCATCCAGCGCGAGCGCGGGTTGCCGATCACCGCCAGCTGGAAATCGATCAGTGCCGGGCGTCCGTCTTCGGTCACCAGCCAGTTGGCTTCCTTGGCCAGGTCGTTGTGCGCGACGCCGCGACGATGCAGCTGCTGCAGCAGTCGCCGTGCCGCACGGAACCAGGCAAGGTCCCCACGCGGGGGACGCTGGTACATCGCATCGCCAGCCATGAAGCTGCGGTCCAGCCAATGACCATCCCATGCCAGCAGTTGCGGCACATCGGCCATGCCCTGCAGATGGCGCAGCGCGCGCGCTTCCCGTCGTGCCAGCCACCACGCCGGCACGCGCAGCCACCAGGGCGTGGCGCCAAGGTCACGACGCACGAACCGCCGCGAGCCGTCCTCGACCAGCAGGATACGGCCGAAGCTGTCTGATTTGAGCGCCGTGTGCGCCTGGAGCCGTGGATTCGCCATGGTGCATTCTAGGCGATCGGCTCCACGCCCTCCGCAGGCAGCGGGCAGTCACCCGCACGCCTCTATAATCCGTCGATGGACTCTTCATGGATCGACGCCACCCTCGCGTGGATTAGCGCTCATCCCGTGCTTGCCGGCGCGGTCATCTTCCTCATCGCCTTCTGCGATGCGGTGATCATCCTGGGTGCGATCGTGCCGGCGCTTCCACTGCTGTTCGCGGTCGGCGTGTTCATCGGCCTGGGGCAAATATCGGGCCCATACGCCGTGGCGTGCGCGGCGGTCGGCGCGTTCGCCGGCGATGGCATCAGCTACTGGATCGGCCGCCGCTGGGGTGACCGCCTGCGCGGGGTGTGGCCGTTCAGCCGCTATCCGCAGCTGCTGGACCGTGGCGAAACCCTGTTCCGCCGCAATGCGTTCAAGAGCATCCTGATCGCCCGTTATGTCGGTGCGGTGCGCCCGTTCGTGCCTGCCATCGCTGGCATGCTGAAGATGCCCGGCAGCCGTTACGTGCAGGCCAGCGGCATTGCCAGCCTGTCCTGGGCGGTACTGTTCCTGCTGCCGGGTTGGGTGCTGGGCGAGGCCTACGACGCAGTCGCCGCCGTGGCTGGCCGGCTGGTGGTGGTGCTCGGCCTGCTCGGCGTGATCCTTGGCCTGGTATGGGCAGCGGTGCTCTACGGCTATCGCTGGTCTGCCTCGCGGATGGACAGCTGGCTCGCACGCCTGCTGGCCTGGTCGCGGCGCCATCCCACGCTGGGCCGCTATTCCGTATCGGTATTCGATCCACAGCGCCGCGAATCGGTGCCGCTGGCCATGCTGGCACTGATGCTGCTCATGCTGGGATGGGGCGGCTTCGCGCTGCTGATGGTGGTGGTAGCACACGGCGAACCCCTGAGCGTGGACCTGGCCGTGCACCAGGCGATGCAGGCGCTGCGCAATCCGCTGGCCGACCATCCGCTGGCCGCAGCGGCATCGCTGGGGGCCTGGCAGGTCCTGCTGCCCGCCACCGCCGCCGGCATGGGCTACCTGCTGTGGCGCCGCCGCTGGATGGCCGCCGCACACTGGCTGGCCGCCCTCGCGTTCGGGCTGGTGCTGACGTTGCTGCTGGGCGCCACCGTGGACGTGGTACGCCCGCCGGATGCCAGCAGCGGCTTCGGCTTCCCGTCCGTGTCGGTGACCATGGCCACCATCACCTTCGGCTTCTTCGCCGTGCTGATCGCCCGCGAACTGCCGGGGCGCACGCGCGTGTGGCCGTACCTGGTATCCGGCATCGTGGTCAGCCTGATCGGCTTCGCGCGCATCTACCTGGGCGCGCACTGGCTGAGCGATGTGGTCGGCGGCATGCTGTTCGGTACGTTCTGGCTGCTGGTGCTGGGCATCGCCTACCGCCGCCGGTTCAATCGTTCGTTCTGGGTCAAGCCGGTGGCATGGCTGTTCTACGGGACGTTCGCCGTCGCGGCGATCTGGTATGCACCGCGCAACATCCCCCACAAGCTGGAACGTTTTGAACCCCGCCAGACGGCACAGGCTGCGTTGCAGGCCACGCAGTGGTGGCAGCAGGGCTGGCAGGATCTTCCCTCGCGCCGCAACGAGTTCGATGACGACCAGCGCTGGCCGCTGGACGTGCAGGTCGCCGGTCCACTGGCGCCCCTGCAGGCCCAGCTGGAAGCACGCGGATGGCGCACGCAGGAACAGGCTGGCTGGGAAGAAGCGCTGCTGATGCTGGACCAGGGTACCGGCGCACAGGAACTGCCGGTGATGCCCGCCACCCTGGACACCCGGGTGGAAACGCTGCTGATGGTGCTCGACGGCGAGCATGCCGACGAACGCCACGTGCTGCGCCTGTGGCCGGCCGGCGCGATGCTGCAGCCGGGCAACCAGCCGTTGTGGCTGGGCAGCGCGCAGACCCTGCGTTTCACCCGTCATTTCAACTGGATCGGCATGTGGCACCCGATGCGGGGCGTCGATCCGGCGATGGCGGCCGTGAAGCAGTCCATCGATGGACTGCCGATGCAGCAGCAGATACACCCGGCCACCGGGCTGCCGGTGCTGATGCTGCGGACAGATCAGGCCGAGCCACTCGAGGGCCGACGGGATCCCTGATGGTGTAGAGCCGACCCATGGTCGGCTGGAGCCCGCACGTGCCGAGCAGGGCTCGACTCTACCAGGGCATCCAGCCCAGCAGCCGTTGCAGGCGCTCATGCGGATCATCGATCTGCAACAGCTGCAGACGCTGGCTTTCCTGCAGTGGCAGCAACTGCGCCAGTTGCCAGCCGACCCAGGCGGCCTGGTCCAGCAGCATCGGGGATGCCGGCGCGTAGGCCTCGCCGGCCTGTTCGATGATGTGCCCCAGCAGCGTGCCCAGCAATGCATGCTGCGGACGCAGCTCGTCGTCACTGTCTTCCTCGCACCAGGTGACCTCGCCGACCACCAGCCCGTTGTCGCGCACCCGGGTGCGTTGCACGTGAAAACGCCGGGCACCACGCAACCTGAGCTGCAGCACGCCGTCGGCACCCATGTCGAAATCTTCCACCCGCGCTTTCACGCCGAACGCGGCAGGCACGGCCGGCGCACCCACCTCTTCGCCCTGCAGGATCAGGCAGACACCGAACCCGCTACCGTCACGGCTGGCATCGCGCAGCATGTCCAGATACCGGCGCTCGAACACGCGAAGGCCAATTGCCGCGCCAGGCAGCAGCACGGCATGAAGGGGAAACAATGGCAGCGTCGAAGCATCGGTCATGGAAGTGCGGACGGACCGCAGGATGGAGCATGCAGCCATGGATGTTACCGCAGCGTATCGTGAAGCCGGCGCGGCCTCGAAGCCGCGCCCCATGATGATCAGAAACTGTACTTGACGTGGGTGTGCAGGCGATCCAGGTCGCCACTGCGTCCATTTTCCAGGCGACGCTCGGCATGGCTCAGCTCGGCGCCGATATCCAGCTTGGGAAACGGCGAATAGATCAGGTTCGCGCGCCATGATTCCGCACGCTCCGTCACCCCTTCGCCCGTCCAGCGCGCATCGTTGTCCAGCCACGCACCGGAATAGACCAGGTTGCCGCGCAACTTCGGCGTGAAAGCATGGCGCCAGGCTACGAATCCACCATAGCCGTCCTGCGCGTGCAATCCACCGGTTTCATCCAGCACGCTGTCGGCTCCCAGCGCGAAGCCCAGGTATCGGCCAATGCCCTGTCCACCGCTGACCATGTAACGCAGGTCATCGCGATCACCCATGTTGAACCGCCCCGAAACACTGGCGGCGATACCCGTATCGGTTTCGCCCAGCTGCCGCAGCTGCCGCACCATGCCCGCCGCCGTGAAATGCCCCCACGTTCCTTTCCGCGTCCAGCGCGCCGTCACGTCGGGAACGGTGTCGTCTGCGCTGTTGAGGCGTGCACCATTGCCCTGATAGGTCGCCACCGTGGTCTGCGGATTCTCCAGCGAGAAGGACCAGGCACCGCGCGTGTATCGCAGCTGCGCCTGCCGGGAAAATACCGTGCCTTCGGAAGGCCCGGTGAAGTCCACCGTATCCGGCAGGGCGGCCACATCCTGGAAGTTGGACCAGGTCTGGCCGGCCAGCCAATGGTTCCAGCTTACGTAGGCCTGGCGCAGCGTGAGTGCGTAGGTGTTGGTGATGACTTCGTTGCCGGCAAAAGCATTGCTGCCGCCACCGTACATGTCGGCTTCTACATAGGCCTTGAGCGTGTCGCCGCCGTCCGTGACGGTGTCAGCGCCGAGCCAGAACCGCGAAAACTGCGCGTGCACATCGCTGAAGCTGGCGCTTCGCCCATTGCCGTCGGCCGCCACCGGGGTCGCACCGGGAAAGTAGAACAGGCGTCCGGCAGAGCCATCGGCGATCATTCCGTCGCTGGCATGGGTGGTCATCGCATCGAGCTTGATGAAGCCGCCGAACGAGAAACGCGTTCCTGCCATGGCGCCCGGCAAGGTCACCGTGGTCGGCGCGGCAGCGGCCGGTGCCGGTAACCGTGCCGGCCTGGCGGTGCCGGTCGTACCGGCGATGGCAGCGTCGCGTTGCTGGTATGCCTGCAACTGGATACGCATCTGCTGCATCTCCGCCTCCAGTCCCGCCAGCCGCGCCTCCAGCGTCGCCGCATCGGTGGCCTGGGCCAACGCCGTGCACGGCATCGCCGCCATCATCAACCACAGCGGCGCCAGGGCCGCGGTCCTTCCCATCCTGCTGTTCATCGTTCCCCTCCCAGGGCATGGCCAAGCCAGCGCGGCCCGCCTTGCAGGCCACGTCGTGTCGTTGAAATCTACTGGTGCGGCTTCTCAGCCCAGCCGCATGGATACCGTGCCGATGCCATCGCCGCGCACCAGCACGTTGTCGCCCGCCTGTACTGCGACAGCCGCGGTGATGGCGCCGGAGAGCACTACGCTGCCCGCGGGCAATGTCTCGCCCTGCATGGCCAGCAGGTCAACCAGCATCGCTACGGCCTCGGCAGGATGGCCAAGCACGGCGGCACCTGCGCCGACTTCGACCACCACGCCGTTCTTCTCCATCACCACGCCAAGGGTCGGCAGGTCCAGCGTCGCCGGATCGGTCGGACGTGATCCCAGTACGAAGCGCGATGCAGACGTATTGTCGGCAATGACGCTGGGGAGATCGAAACGGAAGTTCTCGTAACGCGAGTCGATCAGCTCGATCGCCGGAACCACGTAGTCGGTCGCGGCCAGCACCTGCTCAACGGAGCATCCTGGTCCCTGCAGCGTGTCCCGCATCACAAAGGCGATCTCTGCTTCCACCTTCGGGTGGATCAACGCTGCGGCATCGACCAACCCGCCGTCATCCACCGCATTGTCGCTTCCCAGGAAGCCATGGATTGCGGTCTCTACCCCCATCTGCTGCATCTTCGCACGCGAGGTCAGCCCCATCTTGCGGCCAACGATGCGGATGCCTTCGGCCTGCTTCAGCGCGGCGATCCGGGCCTGGATACGATAGGCATCGTCTACATCCAGCTGCGGATGGTCATCGGTGATCCTGTGCACTTCCCGCCGTCCGCGCTCGGCTGCCAGCAACAGCGCGGCGCACTGCTCGATCAGGGTATCGTCAGGATTCATCGGGCTTCCTCCATTGCGGCAACGTCACGCCGACGCAGCATGTCCAGGGCAACGTCCACGATCATGTCTTCCTGGCCACCCACCATGCGGCGCCTGCCCAGTTCGACCAGGATGTCGACGGTATTGATGCCGAAGCGCGCAGACGCGGCTTCAGCGTGTCGCAGGAAGCTGGAGTACACACCCGCGTACCCAAGCGCCAGCGTTTCACGATCCACGCGTACGGGACGGTCCTGCAGCGGCCGTACGATGTCGTCCGCTGCGTCCATCAATGCGTACAGGTCGCAGCCGTGATTCCAGCCCATGCGCTCGGCGGCCGCGATGAACACTTCCAGTGGCGCATTTCCCGCACCGGCGCCCATGCCGGCAAGGCTGGCATCGATGCGGATGGCCCCTGCCTCGGCGGCGACAATGGAGTTGGCCACGCCCAGCGAGAGGTTGTGGTGTGCGTGGATGCCGATCTGGGTGGCAGGGTCCAGCGCCTGGCGCAGTGCGTGGACGCGCTCGCGCACGTCATTCATGCCCAGTGCGCCACCGGAGTCCACGACGTACACGCAGGAGGCACCATAGGCTTCCATCAGGCGCGCCTGGGCAGCCAGGGCATCGGGGGCTGCCATGTGGCTCATCATCAGGAAGCCGACGGCGTCCATGCCCAGCGCATTGGCGGCTTCGATATGCTGGCGTGATATGTCCGCCTCCGTGCAGTGGGTGGCCACGCGGACCACGCGCGCACCTGCCGAGAAGGCATCCTTGAGATCATGCACGGTACCGATACCGGGCAGGAGAAGTGTGGCGATACGTGCGTTCTCGACCACACAGGCGGCCGCCTCGATCCACTCCAGATCGGTATGCGCGCCGAAGCCATAGTTGAATGACGAGCCTCTAAGCCCATCGCCATGGGCTACTTCGATGGAGTCGACTCCGGCCTTGTCCAGGGCACCGGCAATGGTACGCACCTGGTCCAGGCTGTACTGATGGCGCACCGCATGGGATCCATCCCG
>Ga0160468_100419_pt1 | contig 18042 bp, 15 predicted proteins | sample HID1972K_E11MG_FD_108234 | JGI IMG/M metagenome (GOLD analysis project Ga0160468, IMG submission 108234) | Enriched pill bug-associated microbial communities from UW Madison campus, WI, USA - HID1972K_E11 MG | ecosystem: Host-associated > Arthropoda: Insects > Digestive system > Unclassified ... | reverse complement strand
GCCGACGCCGACGATGCCAGCATCGTCGACGAGCAGGCCCATCAACCTTTCTTCGAGATGGAAACGCCCGGTGCCGTCGAAGCTGCGAACGACACCGGAACCGAAACCCGCGAGGCGGAGGAGCTGGCACCCGCGGCAGATGCCCTGGACTTCCAGGTGCTTGACCGCGAACTGGTCGATATCTTCGTCGAAGAAGGCAAGGACCTGCTGGACCACTGCGATGGCCTGATCAACGAACTGCGTGCCGCACCGGACGACCGCGACGTGCTGGCCGGCCTGCAGCGCGACCTGCATACGTTGAAGGGCGGCGCGCGCATGGCAGGCATCAATGCCGTTGGTGACCTTGGCCACGGCATCGAATCGCTGCTGGAAGCGGTTGCTGTCGGCCGCACGCGCCTGGACCGCAGCGACGTGCACCTGCTGGAACGTGGTTTCGACCGCCTGCATCAGCTGCTCATCCTCACTGGTGCCCATCGCCAGGTGCCGGCGGCGGACGACCTGGTGACCGCGTTCGACCTGCGCACCCAGGATCCGGCGGCTGGAGCTGCCACGAATTCCGCGGATGCAGCCGCGCCCGGCATCGCTGCCGATGCAGCGATCGATCCGGCGACCGTGGGCAGCGTCGATGCGGGCGCTGCGGATGCCGACGACGTCGCAGGCATCGCCAGCCAGCCGCTTTCCGATCCGCTGCCGGTGGAAGGCGCCAGCGAGGAGGACGGCACCTCGCGTCCGCAGCAGGAGCAGGTACGCGTGCGCGCCGACCTGCTCGATCGCCTGGTCAACCATGCCGGCGAAGTGGCCATCTACCGCTCGCGGCTTGAACAGCAGCTGGGGGCGTTCCGCGGTGCGATGGGCGAACTGGAACGTACCAACGCGCGCCTGCGCGATCAGCTGCGCCGCCTGGATCTGGAAACCGAAGCGCAGATCGTGGCGCGTTACCAGCGCGAGCAGGAACAGGCCGACCAGACCTTCGACCCGCTCGAACTCGATCGCTTCTCCACCCTGCAGCAGCTGAGCCGCGCGCTCAACGAATCTGCGGCCGACCTGGGTGGCCTGCAGGGCGTGCTGGACGATCTTTCGCGCCAGTACGACTCGTTGCTGCAGCAGCAGTCGCGTGTCAGTTCGGAACTGCAGGACGGCCTGATGCGCGCGCGCATGGTGCCGTTCGACGGCCTGGTGCCGCGCCTGCGGCGCGTAGTGCGGCAGGCCGGCACGGATACCGGCAAGCAGGTACACCTGACGCTGGAAGGTACCCACGGCGAACTGGACCGCAATGTCCTGGACCGCATGGTGGCGCCGCTGGAGCACATGCTGCGCAATTCCGTCGCCCATGGACTGGAATCGGTCGAACAGCGGCGTGCCGCCGGCAAGCCGGAGGAAGGCGAGATTTCCCTGCGCCTGCATCGCGAAGGATCGGAAATCGTCCTGGATGTGGCTGACGATGGCGCCGGGCTGGACCGTGAGGCCATCCGCCGTCGCGCCATCGAACGTGGCCTGGTGCAGGCCGATGCGGTGCTGGCGGACGAGGAACTGGACAACCTGATCTTCTCCGCCGGTTTCAGCACCGCGGACCAGCTGAGCCAGCTGGCCGGGCGTGGCGTGGGCATGGACGTGGTGCGCAATGAAGTCCGCCAGCTGGGCGGCAGCGTGGAAATCCACTCCGTTCGTGGGCAGGGGGCGCGCTTCACGCTGCGCCTGCCGCAGACGCTGGCGGTGACCCAGGCGGTCTTCGTGCAGATCGGCGAGACCACGTTCGCGGTTCCGGTGGCATCGGTCAGTGGCATCGGACGCATCTCGCGCGAACGCTTCGAGGCGGGCGAGGGCAGCTACCGTTACAGCGGAGAGGACTACACGCTGTACGACCTCGGCAGCCTGGTCGGACAGGAGGCCGCACGCGCCGAGGGCCAGGCGCAGGTGCCGCTGCTGCTGGTCCGGGCCGGCGATCTGCGCGCGGCAGTGGCGATCGACCAGGTGTTGGGCAACCGGGAAATCGTGGTCAAGCCGGTAGGCCTGCAGATCGCTTCGGTGCCGGGCATCTATGGCGCCACCATCACCGGCGATGGACGCGTGGTGGTGATCCTGGACGTGGCACCGCTGGTGCGTCGATTTGTCGCCAACCCGCAGCGGCCGCTGCCGGCCGCTGCTCAGGAGCAGCAACGCCAGGTACCGGTGGTCATGGTGGTGGACGATTCGCTCACCATGCGCAAGGTCACCGGGCGCATCCTGGAACGCCACAACTTCGAAGTCACGGTGGCCCGCGACGGCGTCGAGGCACTGGAGCGCCTGGAAGAGCGCGTGCCGGACCTGATGTTGCTGGATATCGAAATGCCGCGCATGGATGGCTACGAACTGGCCACCGCGATGCGTGCCGATCCGCGTTACCGCGGAGTGCCGATCGTGATGATCACATCGCGCAGTGGCGACAAGCATCGCCAGCGCGCCTTCGAAATCGGTGTGCAGCGCTATCTGGGCAAGCCGTACCAGGAACTGGATCTGATGCGCAATGTGTACGACCTGCTGGGGATAGCCCGTGTCCGTGAATGATGTAATGCCGCCACCGGCGATCGCGCTGCTGGCACGCCCGGGTCCTGCCCGCGAGCGGCTGCGCGAAGCGCTTGCGCTGGCGGGTACCGAGCTGGTGCTGGAAGAAGACCCGCAGGCGCTGGCCCCGGAGGTCCTGCTGGCCTGTTCGCCGCATGCGGTGGTGGTCGCGCTGGAACCTGCCGTGGAAGATGCGCTGGAGCGCCTGGAAGAGGCACTGTCGTCGCCGGATTTCGTGCTGGTGTTCGATGAGGCGGAGGTTGCAGCGCGCCGTGAAGGCTGGGAAATGCAGCGCTGGGCACGCCATCTTGCCGCCAAGCTGCATGGACACCGCAGTGTGCTGCCGCCGGGCGCGGAGGAAGAGGAAGACCTGCTGCCGGAGCCCGGCCTGTCCGATGCGGCGCGGGTACCGGAGACCAGCGAGCCCCTGTCGTTTCACCTGCATGAGGCCGCCGACGCCGCGCACGCCGTGCCCGGGGACAGCATGTTCCACGAGCCGCTGCCGGAACTGGAGATGGAACCAGCACAGCCCGCGTCCACGCTGCTTGCCGACCACAGCACCTGGGCGCTGCTGGACGACGACGTGGTGCATGCCGCGTCGCCGACCGTGGCGGGCACGCAGGGCGTGTCATCCAGCTTCGAGTCCACGGCACTGAGCCTGGTGGATATCGAGCCGGCATCGGCTCCCCGGCGCGGTGCGCGGGGTGCAGTGGTGGTGCTGGCCGGTATCGGTGGGCCGGATGCCTTGCGACGCCTGCTGGGCGCACTGCCCGCGCAGCTGGATGTGCCGGTGCTGGTACGCATGCCGCTGGACGGCGCGCGCTACGGCAACCTGGTCAAGCAGATGGCGCGTGCGTCCGCATTGCCGGTGGCGCTGGCCGAAGCCGATGCGGATGTGCTCGAGGGCCACGTGTACATCCTGCCGGATGACACCGCGGTGGGCCTGCGCAATGGCGGCCTGCACTTCCAGGTGCAGGCCGGTGGCCTGGACCTGGCAACCCTGCCGGCCCCTGAAAGTGCGGTGATCCTGCTCAGCGGAGCGGGCCTTGCACAGGTGGAGCCGGCGCTGGCACTGGCGGAAGCCGGTGCATGGGTGGGGGGACAGGTCGGTGAGGGGTGCTACGACCCGGCAGCAGCCACGGCGGTAGTGGCCGCGGGGCGGTTCGCCGGCGAACCGCAGGAGCTTGCACAGGCCATCGGCGCACGTTGGGCGCCGGCCGCACAGGGGGACAGGCAGTGAGCTATACCAACAACGACGAAATCCGCGGTGTCCTGATCCAGTCCGGTCCGGAACGCGTGCTGCTGCCCAATGCGACGGTGGCGGAAATGATGGCCAAGGCGGCGGTGGAGCCGCTTGCCGACGCACCGGGCTGGTTGCTCGGCGAGCTGGCCTGGCATGGCTGGAAGGTGCCACTGGTGTCCTTCGCACGGCTTTCCGGCTTCGGCGAAGAGACCGTGGCGACCAACAACAAGGTGGTGGTGCTCAAGTCGGTGTCCGGCAATGCGCAGCGGCCTTATTTCGCGCTGCTCACGCAGAGCTTCCCGCAGCTCATTTCGGTGCCGCGCGACGGCCTGCTGGCCGACGCATCCGAAGAAACGCTGCCCGACAGCGTGCACATGCGCGTTCTGCTGGGAGAGCAGAGCGCATTGCTGCCCAACCTGGATGCCCTGGAAAGCGCGCTGGATTCGCTCCAGTGAGCATCTCCGAGCAGCGGGGCAGAGCCCCGCTCTACGGCTGAAGCATCACCCCATGTCCCCCAGCCGTGCCTGCAACGCGGCGATCGCGGCCAGCCCGGCCGTTTCCGTGCGCAGGATGCGCGGGCCCAGCTGCAGCCCTTCGAATCCGGCGCCGGCCAGCTGTGCGCGGTCGCGCGGCGACCAGCCACCTTCCGGGCCGATGGCGATGACGATGCCGGCCGTTGGCGCCGCAGCCAGCGTGGCCAGCCGATGCATGCCCTGTGGGTCCAGGCTCAGGCGCAGGGTGTCGACGGGCAGTGTGGCCACCGCCTGGGCCAGCGGCAGCGGCGCGCCGACTGCCGGGATAACCGCACGCCCGGATTGCCCGCACGCCGACTGCACGACGTGGTTCCAGTGCATGACGCGCTTTTCAGCCCGGGTGCCGTCCAGTTTCACCTCGGTCCGCTCCGCGTTGACCGGCACGATCGCCGCCACGCCCAGCTCGGTGGCCTTCTGCAGGATCAGGTCCATCTTCTCGCCCCGCGCCACGCCCTGCAGCAGGGTGATGCGCAGGCCGGACTCGTTTGCCAGCGGTACGCCCTGGTCCACGCGCACCTGTACCTCACGCTTGCCGACCGCGACCAGGGTGGCGGGGTAATCGTGACCATCGCCGTTGAACAGGACGCAGGCATCGCCTTCGCCCAGGCGCATGACGCGCACCAGGTGGTTGGCGGTGTCGTCGGGCAGGGACAGGGTCTGGCCCGCCTGCAGGGCCATCGGAACCGGACAGCGGGTCACGCGCATGCGGAACGCTCCAGGGTGGGTGCCGGCATCGCATGCGCCAGCGGTGGCGGGAAGGAGAGGTGCTTCCCTGCCGGGACAGGAGAAACAGCGTGCTCCTGCGGGAAGGGGGGCGGGTCTGCTAGCATTTCGGATTCATGAACACGTTGCTGCCTCCGCACATTCTATCGGCCCTGGCCGGGGTTCCCGCATGAGCCGCCCGTTGCCGATCATCCACCGCATCACCGACGAGGAGAACGGGCCGTTCAAGCGCCAGCACCTGGACCTTGAATTCTCCAATGGCGAACGCCGTGTCTTCCAGCGCCTGGTGGGCAGCGGTCACGGCGCGGTGGTGGTGGTGCCGATGCTCGACGCGGAAACCGTGCTGCTGGTGCGCGAGTACGCCGCCGGCATGCATCGCTACGAGCTGGGGCTGGTAAAGGGCCGTATCGACGCTGGCGAGACGCCGGAACAGGCCGCCGACCGCGAACTGAAGGAAGAAGCGGGCTACGGCGCTCGCCGCGTGGATGTGCTGAGGGCGATGACGCTGGCGCCGACCTACATGAGCCATCAGTCCTGGCTGGTGGTGGCGCGCGATCTCTATCCGCAGCGGCTGCCCGGTGACGAGCCCGAAGAGCTGGAAGTGGTGCCCTGGAAACTTGCCGAGCTGGACCAGCTGATGCTGCGCGAGGATTTTTCGGAGGGTCGTTCGCTGGCCGCGCTGTTCATAGCGCGGCAATGGCTGGAGCGGGGCACCTGATGGGCAGGGCGGGAAAACGCTGCATTCGCCGGTCCCGGCCGCGATGACCCACATCCGCATCACCAGCGACCTGCGCGAGACGGTCATCGCCATCGCCCAGGACGCAGCCGCCGCCATCATGCAGGTCTACGCGTCCGGCTTCGACGTGGTGCTGAAGGACGACGACAGTCCCGTGACCGCCGCCGACCTGGCCGCCAACCAGGTGATCGTCAACGGGCTCTCGCGCCTTACCCCGGACCTGCCGATCCTGTCCGAGGAGTCCGCCATGGTGGACTGGGAAACGCGGCGTCACTGGGGCGCGTACTGGCTGGTGGACCCCCTGGATGGCACCCGCGAATTCATCAAGCGCAATGGCGAATTCAGCGTCAATATCGCCCTCATCTACCAAGGCGCCGCGACCTTCGGGGTGGTGCTTGCGCCGGTGACGGGAGTGGTCTGGCATGCCATGCGTGGCGAACAGGCATTCCGCCGGCAGGGGCTGCACGACACCGTGCTGCATACGCGTGTCCCGGCACAGGCGCCGCTGCGGGTGGCCGCCAGTCGTTCGCATCGTTCGCTGCGGACGCAGGCGCTGCTGCAGCGGATGGGCGACATCGAGACCGTGGCACAGGGTTCCTCGTTGAAGTTCTGCCGCATCGCCGAAGGCGATCTGGACGTCTATCCGCGGCTGGGCCCTACCAGCGAATGGGACACCGCAGCCGGCCAGTGCGTACTGCATGCCGCCGGTGGCATCGTAGTGTCTGCCGCAAGCGGCAAGCCCTTCCGGTACAACCGGCGCGAGAGCCTGCTCAACGGCGATTTCATCGCCCTGGGCGACCCCCGTCTGCCATGGCGCGACTGGATCACGCACGAATGGAGCACGCACGAAGACGAGGAACGGCGATGAGCACGACCGACGCAGTGACCCAACTGGGCAGGCTGCTGGCGATCATGGCGCGCCTGCGCGATCCGCGCGAGGGCTGCCCATGGGACCTGGAGCAGGACTTTTCCACCATCGCGCCCTATACCATCGAGGAAGCATACGAGGTGGCCGACGCGATCGATCGCGGCGACCTGGATGATCTGTGCGATGAGCTGGGCGACCTGCTGCTGCAGGTGGTGTTCCATGCGCGCATGGCCGAAGAGCAGGGCGCGTTCGCCTTTGCCGACGTTGCCCGTGCGATCAGCGACAAGATGGTGCGTCGCCATCCGCATGTGTTCGCGCAGGTCGACGTGGACGATGCCGACGGGGTGATGCGCAACTGGGAGACCATCAAGCGCGCAGAGCGCATCGCCAGGGGAGACACGGACGATTCCGCATTGGCCGGCATTTCGCGCGGGCTGCCGGAATGGCAACGGGCGGTGAAGCTGCAGTCGCGTGCGGCCCGGGTCGGCTTCGATTGGCCCGGGCCGTTGCCGGTGCTGGACAAGGCGGCCGAAGAGCTGCAGGAACTGCGGGAGGAGTTCGAGCGCGGCGATGTCGCCGGCAACACGGCACGGCTGCAGGAAGAGCTTGGCGACCTGCTGTTCGTCTGCGCCAACCTGGCGCGGCATGCCGGCGTGGACGTGGGCGCGGCGCTGCGTGGGGCGAACCAGAAGTTCGAGCGGCGTTTCCGCAGCATGGAGGCGCAGGCGGCGGCCGCCGGCCAGGTGCTGTCCGGGCTGGACCTGGATGCGCAGGAAGCGCTCTGGCAACAGGCAAAGGCGAGCGAAGCAGGCGCATGAAGACCTTCGCGCTGTTCCTGGTCACCGCGTTGGCGGAGATCGTTGGATGCTACCTGCCCTGGCTGTGGCTGCGCAGGGACGGCAGTGCCTGGCTGCTGCTGCCGGCCGCAGCCAGCCTGGCCGTGTTCGCCTGGCTGCTCACCCTGCATCCCACCGCCAGCGGGCGCGTGTACGCAGCCTATGGCGGCGTCTACATCGGTACCGCGCTGATGTGGCTGTGGCTGGTGGATGGCATCCGGCCCAGTCGCTGGGACCTGGTCGGCGTGGCGCTCTGCCTGGCCGGCATGATGGTGATCATGTTCGGCCCGCGTGCGGCCTGAGCCGACGTAACGCCAACGGTAGAACCGGCCCATGGCGCTGTGCGGGCTGCAACGCGTGCATTGCGCATTCACGCGCTATGCTGCGGTCTGGACGTCTCCAACAAGGAAAGCACGATGTTCCCGACGATGTTTTTCACCGTGGTGCTGGCCTTCGTGGCCGTGGTCATCCTGTTCAAGGCGGTGCGGATGGTGCCGCAGGGTTATGAATGGACCGTGGAGCGGTTCGGTCGTTACACCCACACCATGACCCCGGGCCTGCACTTCCTGATTCCCATCGTGTACGGGGTGGGGCGCAAGGTGAACATGATGGAACAGGTACTGGACGTACCCAGCCAGGAAGTGATCACCAAGGACAACGCCGCCGTGCGCGTGGACGGGGTGGTGTTCTTCCAGGTACTCGATGCCGCCAAGGCCGCCTACGAGGTCGCCAACCTGGAAGTGGCGATGATCGCCCTGGTGCAGACCAACATCCGCACCGTGATCGGTTCGATGGACCTGGATGAATCACTCAGCCAGCGTGAGGTCATCAACGCGCAACTGCTCAGCGTGGTCGACCAGGCCACCAATCCGTGGGGCCTGAAGGTCAACCGCATCGAGATCCGCGACATCCAGCCGCCGCGCGACCTGCTCGACGCGATGGCGCGGCAGATGAAGGCCGAACGCGAGAAGCGTGCGCAGATCCTCGAAGCAGAAGGTGCCCGGCAATCGGAAATCCTGCGGGCCGATGGCGAGAAGCAGGCGACCGTGCTGGAAGCGGAAGGTCGTCGTGAGGCCGCGTTCCGCGATGCCGAAGCGCGCGAGCGCCTGGCCGAGGCGGAAGCCAAGGCGACGCAGATGGTGTCCGCGGCGATCGCCGAAGGGGACGTCCAGGCCATCAATTACTTCGTGGCGCAGAAATATGTCGAAGCCTTCAAGGAGCTGGCGACGTCACCGAACCAGAAGCTGGTGCTGATGCCGATGGAGGCCAGTGGAGTCATCGGCTCGATCGCCGGTGTCGCCGAACTGGCCAGGAATGCATTCGCCAGGCAGGACGACAAGCCCGTACGCGCGGTGCCGCCGCGCTTTGGAGACTGACATGCGCTGGGAAGTGGTGGGATGGGGCGCGCTGGCGCTGCTCCTGTTTGCTGCCGAGGCGCTGGCCCCCGGCGCCTTCATGCTGTGGATCGGGATCGGCGCTGCGATGGTGTTCCTGATCGTCGCCTTCGTGGCCGATGTTCCGCTGCTGTGGCAGGTGGTGGCGTTCGTGGTGTTCAGCGTGGTGGCGATCCAGTGTTATCGCCGCTGGGGCAGGGCACGCGCGCGCGCCAGCGATGCGCCGTTGTTGAACCAGCGCACCGCGCAACTGGTGGGCCGGGTGACGGTGCTGCAGCAGGGCATCGTGGCAGGGCAGGGCCGGCTGAGCATCGATGATGCGTGGTGGCAGGTGACGGGGGAGGATCTACCCGCCGGTACGCGCGTGCGCGTGGTGGCCGTGCAGGGCGCAGTGCTGCAGGTGGAACCGGCCTGATCCGGGCGGCGTGGCAGGAGGGTGGCCCATGGTTGGCTGCTTTTTCCCCCGATGTGTCCTTCGAACGCAGCCGGCCATGGGGCGGCTCTGCCGTGTGGGTGCCGGCTGTGCCGTCGCTGCGGCAATGCAGCGCGCAGCGCTGCCGGTCTATCTGGGATAATGCAGGCTTCGTTTCCCTGTTGCCGGACCGGTCATGACCCAGAAGACGCTGCTCAACGATACCCACCGCGCCCTCGGCGCCAAGATGGTCGACTTCGGAGGTTGGGACATGCCCATCCACTACGGCTCGCAGCTCGACGAGCACCACCTGGTGCGCGGCCAGGCCGGCGTGTTCGACGTCAGCCACATGACCGTGGTCGATCTTCGCGGGGAACAGGTCAAGCCGTTCCTGCGCCGCCTGCTGGCGAACTCGGTGGACAAGCTGAAGGCGCCGGGCAAGGCGCTGTATTCCTGCATGCTCAACGCGCGCGGCGGCGTCATCGACGATCTGATCGTCTATTTCCTGGCAGATGATTTCTTCCGCATGGTGGTGAACGCTTCCACGCGTGAAAAGGACCTGGCCTGGCTGGTCGAACAGGCACAGCCGTTCGGTGTGACGGTGGAGCAGCGTCCGGACCTGGCCATCCTCGCCGTGCAGGGCCCGCAGGCGCGCGACGCGGTGATCGGCCTGGTGGACGACGCCGGGCGCGATGTACTCGGCAGGCTTGGCCGCTTCGCGGCGACCGAGGTGCGTTCCAGCGAAGGGGAAACCTTGTTCGTGGCACGCACCGGCTATACCGGCGAGGATGGTTTCGAGATCCTGCTGCCGCAGGATGCGGTGGTCGCGTTCTGGAACCGCCTGCTGCAGGCCGGCGTCAAGCCGGCTGGGCTGGGTGCGCGCGACACCCTGCGCCTGGAAGCAGGCATGAACCTGTACGGGCAGGACATGGATGAAGAGATCACGCCCTACGAGGCGGCGCTGGCCTGGACCGTATCGCTGGACGAAGGCCGTGACTTCATCGGCCGCAACGTGCTGGAGGCACAGAAGGCGGCGGGTGACGCCCGCCAGATGATCGGCCTGGTGATGGATGAGAAGGGCGTGCTGCGGCACGGCCAGGTCGTCACCACGGCCAGCGGCCAGGGCGAAATCCTGTCCGGCACGTTCTCGCCCACCCTGGCCAAGGGCATCGCATTCGCGCGCGTGCCGGCTGGCGACATCGGCGAGGTCAGCGTGGACATCCGCGGACGCCAGGTGCCGTTGCGCGTGGTGAAGTTCCCGTTCGTCCGCGAGGGCCAGGCCCAGCCGGGCGTGCTTGCCGCCGAATGAGTCGATGATGTCGGCGTGGGCCTGCCAGCAGGCCCTTCCGGTTGGTTACACTAGCCGCGTTTTTCCACCCTTGTAATCCTGGAGCAGTGTCATGAGCGAGATCCCCGGCGACCTCAAGTTCCTCAAGTCCCACGAATGGGCGCGCGTCGAAGGCGACGGTCGCGTCACCGTGGGTATTTCCGATCATGCCCAGGGCCTGCTGGGCGACCTGGTCTATGTCGAGCTGCCCGAAGTCGGCGCCGACGCGAAGGCCGGCGAAGCAATTGCCGTGGTCGAGTCGGTCAAGGCCGCATCGGACGTCTACAGCCCGGTCAGCGGCACGGTCGTCGAAGTGAATTCGGCGCTGTCGGACAAGCCGGAAACCATCAACGAAGATGCATACGGAGAAGGCTGGCTGTACGTGCTGGAAGGCGTGGAGGCCGATGAGCTCAACGCGCTGCTGGGACCGGACGCCTACGCCGAAGTCCTGGAAAACGACGACCACTGATTGTCGTTGCGAAGGGCACTCGAAGACCGCCTCCCGGGGCGGTCTTTTTTTGTCCATGCATCATGCCGGGCATGGTTGCAGGCACGGCGGATGCCGGTACCGGAACAAGCGGATGGCATGCGCGCGATGGTCGCGGCAACCCGATGGCGGACCTGCCGGCAATGCGTCGCAACGGGATTTTTTTTGCGCAAAACCGCGTTTGCGCCATGCGCGGACGCGTCATCGGCGTGAAAAAAAAATACGCGGTTGTTGCAGCGTTGTGCGATGCCTTCCAGCCGGCGCGCTCAGGGTGCCGATGCGGCGACACATGCGTGCGATGTTTTTGCATGCATGGAGAAAGTGCTTGTTTAAAGCCATTTCCTGCATCCACTTCATTGCAGTGAGCACGTTCCATTGCGCGCCGGCATGTACGGATGCGGTCTGCACCAGGGTGCATGCGGGTTGTCGGCGAGGTCGTTTCCCCAGCGTCCATGTGAATTTTTTGGCGGGGGGTTGTTGACAGCAAAAAAAACCGTGATTAGGTTTCGCCCAGCAGACCTTTACTGCCAAACCGAGTGCATCCGATCAACCGCCAGACGCGAAGCAAGCTCCCGACATCCACTGCACGTCGACAGACCGTGCAGCCGGCGCAGCCTCCCCTGGCAAAACACACGATCCGTTTCGCAACGATGCAGGCTTCGCCGATCGAAGCGTGTCCCGTTGCATCCGTCACGGCGCGAACGACACGTCGGCGGCCCCCGCCAGCAGCATCGGTGGGTTCGATTCACCTGGGCGTTTCAACTCTCCATCACTGACGAGGAGCCATCCCATGGCAACTGCGAAGAAGAAGCCCGCCGCCAAGAAGGCGGTAAAGAAGGCAGCCAGGAAGACCGCTGCCAAGAAGGTCGTAAAGAAGGTCGCCAAGAAGGCGACCGCCAGGAAGGCAGTGAAGAAGGCCGCCAAGAAGACCACCGCCCGCAAGGCCACCGCCAAGAAGGCGACCGCCCGCAAGGCAGTGAAGAAGACGGCGAAGAAGGCCGCGAAGAAGGCAACCGCCAGGAAGGCGGTGAAGAAGGCTGCCAAGAAGACCACGGCCCGCAAGGCCGCCAAGAAGGTCGCGCGCAAGCCCGCAAAGAAGGCAGCGACCAGGAAGGCCGCCAGCAAGAAGTCGGCCACCCGGAAAGTCGCCAAGAAGGCGGTGAAGAAGGCGACCCGGAAGACGGCCGCCCGCAAGGCCGCCCCGAAGAAGGCGGTGAAGAAGGCGACGGCGAAGAAGGCCACCGCGAAGAAGGCCACCCGCAAGCCGGCTGCGAAGAAGGCCGCAAGCAAGCCGGCAGCGCGCCGCAAGAAGGCTGCGCCGGTAGCATTGCCGGCAACCCCGGCACCGCTGATCTAAGCATCTCCCGATAGCCGTACCTGCAACCCCTTCTCCGTCAGCCCAGCGGAGAAGGGGTTTTTTTATGCGCCGGGGAAGCTGCGGGGTGCTGGTGAAGGGGCATGAAAAAGGCGACCCGCAGGTCGCCTTCCTTGAATGCACATACCGTTTATGTCAGCGCGGCGATGCCGTTGCCCGGGTGGAGGATGCGCCCTTGCGCTTTTCCTGAGTCGGCACGCCTTCAGCCATCAGGCTGTCGCTGCCGAAATCGGTATCGACATCCAGCCAGCGCTGCGCGGGCAGGCCGATCGCCGAATCCAGCACCGTCGGCAGCAGGCCGCTGGGGAGGCTGCTTTCGCCGTTCCACAGGATGGCGATGCCGAGGTCACGTTCGGGTACCAGCGCGACCAGCCCGCGGTAACCCTGCACGGCACCGGCATGGAACACCACTTCATGCCCGGCGTAGTCGAAATTGCGCCAGCCCAGTGCATAACCGGCTGAACGCAACCGCTCGCGGCGCCAGCCCGAACGCATTTCGCCCGGTGTGTTCACCAGGGTGGAATGCAGCGTGGCCAGCAGCGGCGCGGGCAGCACGTCGGGGCGATGACCCGTCTGCGCCAACAACCATTGCGCCATGTCGCTGGCGCTGGCATTGACACCGGCGGCGGGTGCCAGGCGGTAATAGGTGGGCTTGGGCGTCAGCGATACCCAGCCGTTGCGGCTGCGCACGTGGGGACGCGCCCAGCGCGAGCTGGCCTGGATGCCTGCCAGTCCGAGGCTGGCATCGTCCATGCCCAGCGGCTTGAACAGGCGACGTTCTACGGCCTGCTCGTAGAAGCTCCCCGATGCCGCGTACACCACGTCTCCGATCAGGCTGTAGGCCACGTTCTGGTAGGCGTAGCAGTCGCCGGGCAGGCACTTCAGCGGTGTGGACGCCAGCTTGTGGGTGAGCGTGTAGTACTCGGCGTTTGCTTCCACATCGCGGTCGTAGGCGTTGTACGGCAGCCCGACACGATGGCTGAGCAGGTCGGCCACGTTCAGGCGTTCGGTGGCTTCGGGCGAGGACAGCTGGAAACCGGGCACGTAGTCGGTGACCTTGCTGTCCCAGCGCAGGGTGCCGTCGTTGACCAGCAGGCCGGCCATGGTGCCGGCGAACGCCTTGGACAGCGAAGCCAGCCGGAAGACGGTGTGCGAATCGACCGGCAGCGGATTGCTGATGTCGGTGACACCGTAACCGCGTGCACTGAGCACGCGCCCGCCCTGCACGATGGCTACCGCCATGCCTGGCACGCGCTCTCCGTAGGTGAGCTGGCGGGCCATCGCTTCGATATGCTCGACGTTGAAGCCCGGGGCGGGTGCCTGCACGTTCGCGGCCAGCCCGGTGCGGTAGGCCGCCGGCTGGGTGTGCACCGGCGCGGGCGTGGCCGGCTCGATGTTGGCGGGCATCGGCCGAAGGGCCGGCGTCTGCGCCGTGGTGGACATGGCCAGGGGCATGAGCATGCCCAGCATTCCGGTGGCCGCCGTGCGGAACGGACGACGCCTGCTGTTGTTCTTCATCGATGGGGACCCGAGCGCGACTGCTGCGTTCGATTCTAATCCTGCTTTTCCTTGTTACACAAACAAAGCGAAGATGAATGCGCATCCTGTTGAAAAAGTTGGTCTTTTTCTTTGCTTTCCGGCCTTGGCGGAGCCCCCCCGAAAGCGCGCCGACGTCCGGCGCTCCGTCCGCTGCCGCCGTGGCGCTGGCGATGTTGCAGTGCATTGGATAACGTACGCGCTCCCCCGCACCCGGAGTCGCAGATGCCTTCCTCCAGCCGCCTCGCGCGCGTGCCGGGCGACGCATGAACGTGCCGGTGAAGCCCGATCCGCTGCGGCGGCTGCTGCATGCGCTGCGTGAGTCGCCGGCGTTGTGGTGGTCGTTCCTGTATTTCTTCTGCCTGCTCAGCGGGTATTACGTGCTGCGGCCGGTCCGCGAGGCGATGGCGGCCTCTTCGGACATGCAGGATGTGTTTCCGCCAGCGTTGATCGGCTGGTTCAGCGCTCACGGGATCGCGCTGCAGGACTTCGTGCTGCAGTTCCTGTTCACCTGTGTCTTCCTGATCATGCTGGTGCTGCAGCCCCTGTATGGCTGGCTGGTCAGCCGGCATCCGCGACGGGTGTTCATGCCGGTGGTGTACGGCTTCTTCATCGCCACGCTGCTCGGCTTCCACGTGCTGTTCGACAGCAACGTGCCCGGCCGTGGCATGGCGTTCTTCTTCTGGATCACCGTGTTCAACCTGTTCGCGGTCGCGGTGTTCTGGAGCTTCATGGCCGACGTGTTTTCCAACGCGCAGGCGCGGGCGTATTACGGATATATCGGCGCGGCGGGCACCCTTGGCGCCTTCCTGGGCCCGATCATCACCGGAGCGCTGGTGCAACGGGTTGGCATCGCCAACCTGATGCTGGTGTCGGCCGGCTTCCTGTGCGTCTGCCTGCTGTGCATCTGGCGGCTGCGGCACTGGGCGGTGCAACGTGAGCGCGAACAGGCGCTGGTATCCGGCGAACAGCCGATGGGTGGCAGCGTGCTGGACGGCCTGAAGCTCATCGTGCGCGAGCCGCTGCTGCGCTGGCTGGCGCTGCTGGTGGTGTTCGGCGTAGGCGTGGGAACGCTGCTGTACAACCAGCAGGCGGCCATCGTGCGCGTCGCCTATCCGGATCCGGAGGCACGCACGGCGTTCTATTCGCATATCGACCTGGCCGTCAACGCCCTTACCCTGCTGGTGCAGCTGGCGCTGACCCGGCGCCTGCTGACCCATCACGGCATCGCCCCGGCGTTGTTGATCCCCGCGTTCGCGATCATCGTCGGCTTCTCGGTGCTGGCCGCTTCGCCGCTGCCGCTGCTGGTGGCGGTGGTCCAGGTGGTCACGCGCGCCAGCGAGTTCTCGTTGTTCAAGCCGGCACGGGAAACCATCTATACCCGTGTGGACCGCCAGTGGCGCTACAAGGCCGGCGCAGCCATCGACACCGTGGTGTACCGCGGCGCGGACCTGAGCTTCGCCTGGCTGCACAAGGGGCTGTCCCTGCTGGGGTCGCACCTGGTGTTCGTCGGCGGCGTCGGCGTGGCGGTGGTGATGACCCTGGCGGCGCTGGGCGTACTGCGCGAAGAGAAAAAGCTGCCGCGCGATCGTTGAGCCGGGCGCAGGCCGGGGGATGGCGCGGCGATGCCGGATATCTGCCGTGATTGATCCGCAGGGCGGAAAATGGCGGATCATGGCCTGGAATCACCCACCGGAATCCAGCCGATCATGGATCGGTTTCCCCCTGCCGGAGTTGTCTCGATGGCTGCAATCGCGCTCGTACTGACCCTGCTCGTCGCTGCACTGCACGTGTATTTCCTGGTGCTGGAAATGTTCCTGTGGACGCGCCCGCTGGGCCTGAAGACGTTCCGCAACACCCTGGAGAAGGCCGGGATCACCCGGGTGCTGGCGGCCAACCAGGGGCTTTACAACGGCTTCCTGGCCGCAGGCATCGTGGTCGGGCTGGCGATTGCCCAGCCGGTGCTGGTGACCTTCTCGCTGGCCTGCGTGGTGGTGGCAGGGGTGTATGGCGCGTTCACCGTGAACCGGCGTATTTTCTTGGTGCAGGCACTGCCGGCGATCCTGGCATTGGTACTGCGCGCGCTGGACTAGGGTTCCGTGCCGGACAGCGCCGGGCGTTACGCAATGCGACGTTGCGCGGATGGCAGGGCAGCTTTTCCGCGATGTGGCCCGGAAATGCAAACGGCGAGCCGAAGCCCGCCGTTCGCGTGAACATGGCTCGTGGCCGGATCAGGCCGCCTGCTGCGAACCCGATGGCTTCTGTGCGACACCGTCGCGATAGCCCGCCGAACGCAGTTCCCCGGTATCGAAGTCGTCCACCGTAATGGTTTCCAGGGTGATTGCACGCAGCTCTTCCAGCAACGTCCGTTCGTCCTGGGTCAGGACTCCTTCGGCGACAGCTTCATCCAGCTGCCTGTTGTAATCCAGCGCTTCGATGCCCTTGCTCTTGAGCGCCTTCAGGAACTTGCGCTCCACCGGCTCGGCCATGATCGCCTTGGCCAGGTAGCTGTTGATGCGGCCACCGGGGTTGTTTTCGCACGGGGTCAGGAACACCCCGTGGGCGAGGCGGTCGCGGGCTTCGTTCGGCGCCATCAGCAGCGCGGCGACGCGACGGCTCAGGCGATCTCCCGGGGCTTCCGCACGGCGGCCGAGCGGGAAGATCAGCGCCCACATCAGCCAGCCGATCGGACGGATCGGGAAGTTGCGCAGGGCGGCCGACAGCGATTCCTCGATCTTGTGCACGCTGTCGTGGAACGCCCACGCCAGCAGCGGCTGGTCGGCCTGCGGCGCACCTTCATCGTGGTAGCGCTTGAGCATGGCGCTGGTCATGTAGACATGGCTCAGCACGTCGCCCAGGCGGCCGGACAGCGATTCCTTGAACTTCAGCTTGCCCCCGAGCGTCATCATCGAGATGTCGGCCATCAGCGCCAGGTTGGCCGAATAGCGGTCCAGCTTGCGGAAATAGCGCCGGGTATAGGCATCGCCCGGAGCGGCGCCGAAGCGCGCTCCGGTCAGTCCGAACCAGAACGAACGCACGGCGTTGGAGATGCCGTAGCGGATATGGCCGAACAGGCTGCGATCGAAGTCCTCCAGGCCGGCCTTGCGGTCCGGATCCTGCGCGGCCTTCATTTCCTTCATCACCCACGGATGGCACAGGATGGCGCCCTGGCCGAAGATCAGCAGGCTGCGCGTCATGATGTTCGCGCCTTCCACCGTGATGGCGATGGGCGCTGCCTGCCAGCTGCGGCCGGCGAAGTTGCGCGGGCCCAGGATGATGCCCTTGCCGCCGATGACATCCATGACGTCGGAAATCACTTCGCGGCTCATGCTGGTGCAGTGGTACTTGGCGATCGCCGACGGCACCGACGGCACATCGCCACGATCCACCGCCGCGGCCGTCGCCTGCGACAGCGCGCTGATCTTGTAGGCCTTGCCGCCGATGCGGGCCAGGGCTTCTTCCACGCCTTCGAAACGGCCGACCGAGAGGCCGAACTGCTTGCGGATGCGCGCATAGGCACCGGTGACGGCTGCACCGGCCTTGGCACCGCCGCTGGCGGTGGAGGGCAGGGTGATGGAACGACCGACGGCCAGGCACTCGTTGAGCATGTTCCAGCCCTTGCCGGCCATCGCCGCGCCACCGATCAGCTGGGTCAGCGGAATGAACACGTCCTTGCCCTTGATGGGGCCGTTCTGGAACGGCGAATTCAGCGGGAAGTGACGGCGCCCGATCTCCACGCCGGCGGTATCGCGCGGCAGCAGGCCCAGGGTGATGCCGATGTCGCGGGTATCGCCGATCAGGCCATCCGGATCGTACATGCGGAACGCCATGCCGATCAGGGTGGCAACCGGTGCCAGGGTGATGTAGCGCTTGTCGAAGGTCAGCCTGACGCCAAGCACCTGCTCGCCATTCCACTCGCCGTGGCAGACGATGCCGTAATCGGGAATGGAGGTGGCGTCGGAACCGGCGAACGGGCCGGTCAGGCCGAAACAGGGCACTTCACGGCCGTCGGCAAGGCGCGGCAGGTACTG